>OHZE01000079.1_pt1 | contig 44288 bp, 36 predicted proteins | sample 1580371 | NCBI WGS metagenome assembly OHZE01 (sample SAMEA3882527, study PRJEB24775) | human gut metagenome | biome: human-associated habitat; feature: intestine environment; material: feces | place: Netherlands | collected 2009/2010
CAGCGAAAAAAGGGAAATCAAGCGAAATCCGATGCCTTTAGGGCTGGCAAGAAGCCAAAAAGGCAGCGAAAATCGAGAAAACCGCCGGAATCCGATGCCTTTCCCTGGCGAGACAAGGCGAAAAGGCAGCGAAAAAAGGGAAATCAAGCGAAATCCGATGCCTTTAGGGCTGGCAAGAAGCAAAAAAGGCAGCGAAAATCGAGGAAACCGCCGAAATCCGCTGCTTTTCCCCGGCCTCACAAAACCAAACAAATAAAAAACACCAAAACAGGTTGTCTTTGTAAATGAACTATGTTATACTAAATGAGTAATTGGAAATCAAGATTTCTTACAAGTACATTTCGTACAAGAATTCACAAAAAACAAAATTAAATAGAAAGCGGGGAATTTGATGGAGAGAAAAATCTTACAGAGAATGGAACAATTGGAAAAAATCAAGAAAGGTCTTGAAAAGAGATTACAAGGGGTGCAGATTCGAAAGGTGGAATGTAAAAAAATTCGTGGACATTACCGCTATTATTTGGATCAGAAATATGTCGGGAAGCAGGAAATCACGGCACTTAAGCGGTTGGTTGAAGAGGAATATTATGCAAAACTGCTTCCGGAAATAGAAAAGCAAATTGCAAATTTAAGGAAGGCGTTGCGAAATATTGATGAATTCAACTTGGAAAAAATATACAATGATATGCACGCGGGGAAAAGGAAATTGATTATGACAGGGATTTTGAGCAGGGAAGAAAAGATTCGTAGATTTGCGGAAGAAATCTACGAAGGGAAGCCGATTGAGGATGATCGGACGGAAATTTATACCAATAAAGGCGAGCGGGTTCGGTCAAAATCGGAAAAGATTATTGCGGACCATTTTGAGAGACGGGGGATTTTGTACCGATATGAAAAGCCGGTATATTTGATGGTGGATGGACAGATGAAACCATTTTATCCGGATTTTACGGTGATGAATAAGCGGACGGCGAAGATTTTTTATGTGGAACATTTTGGGATGATGGATGATAGTGTTTATTACAATGGAACATTGCGAAAATTGGATGTTTATGAAAAAAATGACATTTTGATCGGACGGGATCTTTTGATGTTTCATGAAACGGGGAAAAGGGCATTAGACATGAAAAATATAGATAAATATATAGATGAGTATATGGTGTAGTGGAATTTCCTGTATTGATAGAAGCAAGATGCCAGTCGAATCAAAACTTCCAAGGATTGACAGAGATAGCACGGAAATAGTATACTGATGATAAGTAAATTTTAGAGGAGGCAGATTCATGATTCGGCACATTTTGTTTTGGAACTATACAGAGAAAGTAAAGAAAAAGCATGGCGAGGAAGAAGCACTTCGGTTTATGCAAGATTCAGTGGCGACGATGAATGGAAATATTGACGGACTTTTGCAGGCGGAAATTGGAAAGAACATCGCAGGCGGATACGACCTTGTCTTTTATGCCGAATTTACAGACGAAGCGGCATTGAAAGCATTTATGAATCATCCGCTGCATGTGGCGCACCGTGAACGCTGCAAAAATATCGTGACGGACCGGCTTTGCGGTGATCTGGTGACCGGAGACAACAGATAATTAGTAGTTGTAGAAGAGGGGGAGACGCATGGATTGGAGACGTTTATCAATTTTTGCTCTGGCAGGGGTTTTGTGTATAGGAGCGGTTTCCTGTGGAAAAAAGGAGACAGAACAGACGCAGGAGCAATCGCAGCAGATCAAGGATGAGATCGAGCCGGCATCTAAGCAGGCTTATGAAGAGTGTCAGGATGCCATTGATTATTTTTGCAGTATGATGGAAGTTAAAAAACAGCAGTTAAATCTTATTTTTAACTTTAGGACGCACAATGGGGCGTATTCCTATGATATCGGTGTGGATGGAAAACAGGATTTGACGGGAACCTACATATTTTTTAAGGATTGGGACAAAACAACCGAAAATTCTAAAGAGGAAACATGGTCAATCGCCAGGAAGGTTACCGAAGCGGAAAAGAAGGAGCGGAATCTGGAAAAAGAACTTGGCTATCAGTGCAATAAAAATCTTTATGAAGAACTGAGTTTCGAAGAACCGGAAGCGGATCCGGAGGCAGTAAAATTGTTAATTGATGAATCTACCGCAAAGAAGTACGATGAAAAGCGATTGGGGACGGGCGATATCTGGGAGTGTTGGAGTGGGTTTATCGATCAAACAGACCATTTTGCGGTGTCATATTATGGGGACACTTCCGGATGGAAGACGGGACAATTCGATGGGAAAAAATGGAAAATGGAACAGCATGCGGTATTTGGGGATGGAGAGTATTATCATTATGATGCCGGGGCAGGACTTTTGTGGTATTTCGACGGGAAACGTTTGATGGCAGGGGATGAGAACGGAAAGACATTGTACGATTTCACTATGTCAGAATGGTATAAAAAGAATCATTTGGAGAAAAATCCGACAGACAAATATAATATTGTGCCATTGACAAGGGAAAAGGCGATATTTAACTGCAATCTGGAATCCAAGGAAAAGCAGGCATCATATGTCGTTGATTTGAAGACCATGAAGATTGAAAGAAGTTTTGATGTGGCAATGTATGGCAGTTATTATGATGGCATTTTTTACAACTTTGACAATGATAAAAACATATTGGAAATGATCGATGTGGAGACGGGAGAGACAAAGGAAAAGCTGGATTATTCGGCGATTTCAGAGGGGATACCGGAGAGCATCCATTATCGGAGTTACAATGAGGAAATGCAGGAATTGGATTATTTGGAATACTGGAAAGGGGATGAACCGATCCGGTATTGTGTCAATGAGAATACCGGCGAAGTCTATTTTTCCTATTTTAATGGGGTATTTCATTATAACAAAGAGACAAAAATACTGGAAAAAATTATCGATTCAAAGAATCAGAAGCTTTTTCCGGATATGCATGGAGAGTTCCAAGTCGGTTCGGATGGGAAGATTTATATGCTCGGATTTCTGGGCGGCGGTGACGACGAAGGGCCGATTGATTTCTTATATATGACGCCAAAGGAAAAGGATTAGGTGCGTAACGATTCAGGACTATCCCTTCACCGTGGCCCTGAATCGTTTTATATTAATGGTGTCATGTATAACGGAAGAAAAAGAATTCCATTTTCTTCTTTCAGATCATTGGGGTGAAGCACATAAGGAATGTGCAGCTGCTCTTTGTATTTTTCTTTAAATTTACGCAGGGAAGTCAGCGTATAATTTTTACTTGATTTCACCTCAATTGGTGAAATATTATGGCGGTTGCTGATCTTGCTTTTTGCGGTCAAAAAGTCGATTTCCATGCGGAGACTTGCATCGTCGCGGGAAGGATTGGAATAAAAATACAATTTATGGCCGCTTGCCGTAAGCATCTGGGCGACAATATTTTCTATAATCATTCCTTTATTTACTTCCAATTTGTCAAATAAAAGTTTCTTATAAATTTCTTCACTTACCAATCCGTTTTCATCAAAAGCATGGCTGATCAAAAGACCGGTATCTGCCATATAGCACTTCAATGTCATGCGATCCATATTCAGCTTCAATCCGATATTTGGTGCTGTCGAATTGTAGCAGATATTTGTAATCATGGCATCAGAAAGCCAGAATAAAGCATCCTCATATTCCCGGAAACGTGCCTCCTTCTTCAAAGAGGAAAATTTGAATTTTGTATCATGTTTCTGTAACTGGGCAGGAATGTCGTCAAAAATCTGGGCTACTTTCATCTGATAACCTTCTGCGTGTTTTATGATATCTGCCCGGTAAAGTTCCAAAATATCCCGCTTAACACGGTCGACTTGGTCAAAATCGTGCGAATCACGGTAAGTTTTTACAGCCTGCGGCATCCCGCCGACGATAAGATATTGGCGGAAATAGTCCATAGTTTTGCGGTGAAGCACTTGCCCCATAGGCTTTTTTTCCTCAAAACAAAGGCGAATAAAATCCATCAGTGTATCGTTGTCGAGCGCCCATAAAAATTCTTCGAAATCCAAAGGGTACATTTTCATATGGCGTTCTTCGGAAGGAATGACGATGTCTGCAACATTTTTCTTAATCGTCATCAGGGAACCGGTTTCAACATAATCATAACGCCCGTCTTCGACAAGATATTTGATGGCAGCGCGTGCTTTGGGAAACAATTGAACTTCGTCAAAAATAATCAAACTTTCACGTTCATAGAGTTTTACTCCATAAAAGTTTGATAAATAGAGAAAAAACATATTTAAGTCGTTTAAATAATGAACAAAAAGATCTGTAATTTCAGCAGGCGCACGGTTGAAGTCAATAAGAATATAACTTTTATATTCCTTTTTGGCAAACTCCTGCGCAATATAACTTTTACCGACACGCCTTGCACCATCGATCAATAAGGCAGTACGCCCATTTTCTTCTTTCCATTTCTGCATGGAATCATAGATTTTTCGTTTCATGATATACCCCTCCTTACACGAAAACGAGATTTTTATAAGTATAGTATATCACGAAAACGAGTTTTTTAAAACCATAAAATTACACGAAAACGAGATTTTCCTTACAGATTATTCAAAAACGCTCTCGTTGCGTTCTTGTTTCGTTGTAGCGAATATGGTATAATCTGAAAAACGAAACTTTGGAATAGAATATATAAGGAAAACAAATGCGGAAAATTGATCAAAATGCTGAATCAATATTGCCGCAGATAAAAGGAGAATCAATGTGAAAATAGCAGTATTTTTCCCGGGAATCGGGTACCGTTTTAATAAACCATTGTTGTATTACAGTAAAAAACTGGCAAAAGAATGCGGGTATGACACCTTTTTGGAAGTGGATTACCGGATCAAGAAAACAACGAATATACGCGGAAATGCGGAGAAAATGAGAGAAGCTTTTGACGAAGCCTGCGAGAGTGCGGAGGAATTTCTTGCGCCGATCCTGTGGCAGGAGTACGACGAGATCGTATTCATATCCAAAAGCATTGGCACAGCCGTAGCAGCACATTTTACCAATGTTTACCGGTTGAAAGCAAAGCAGATTTATTATACACCGCTCGCACAGACATTTTTGGCAAATCCGGCGCCGGGCATCGCTTTTTGCGGCACCGCGGATCCGTGGGTTCCGGATGTCGATAACGTGATCTATCAGTGCGCGCAGGCGCAGATCCGAAGTTCCCGGATCGAGGGGGTAAATCATTCGCTCGAAACCGACGACACGTTGGAAAATATTGACATCCTACGTGAGGTCATGCAGGAGACAAAGAACTATTTACAGGAGTAAGGTAAAGGAGATGTACTGCAGTTCGTCGTGGAGCGCGTTTGAGATCATCAGCGCGCCATTGTGCTTTTTCACAATGTTTTGCAGGATGGAAAGCCCAAGCCCGTGTTTTTCCGCCTCGACGGTTTTGGTCGTATATCCCCTTTTCAATATTTGTTCGCGAAATGCGTCGTTGACGGTCTCTCCCGGATTGTCAACGACGATTTTTATGCCCTCCGTGCCATTGTGGTGCGAGGCATGGATTGACACATAGATGTTATCGCCGGGGCTGCTCGCTTCCAGCGCATTGTCCACGAGAATCCCGACCGCATCGACCAGTTCAAATTCACTCGCCCGGCAGCAGCACATGGGATCCGCAATATGAAAATGAATCGTCATGCCCTGCTCTGCGGCCTGGCAGTGTTTGTGGTACAAAAGGGCGGCAAGCAGCTTATTTTCAAGGCGAAGCAGTGAAGAGGGAAGAAGACTTTCCTGCAATTCATTGGTATAATTTGACAATGCTTCGGAAATCTTTTCATTGTCACTGTCAACGTCGATCAAATGCAGGATTGCTTGAATCGTGTTATTGTGGCCGTGCTGCGTCTCCCGCACTTTTTGAATCAGGTTGTCGAGAACCGGCAGATATTGCTCATAATAATGCAGTTCCATCGTGCTGCGGCGGTTAATGAGGATCTGCTGGGTAAAGACCAATCCGGAAATCAGGATAAGAAATACGATTAAAAAGTTTTTAACAAAATGCGGAATATAAGTAATCTCCGTGTTCAGGCTGCACAAAAGAGCCAGCACGGCGAGAAAAAGAAGGATAAAATAACTGATAGAGATGGGAATTCGGCATAGGCTTTTAAAAAGCCGGCGAACAGGCAAGTGCCTGATGACCAAATATTGGAAAACAGAACTGATAACGGCAATTCCAAAGGAAAGCCAGGCAGAACCGAGGATGAGTTGTGGATCCCAAAGAAGATAGCACACAAATAGAAACGGCATATTGAGAAGAAGCATAATAAAATAGCTGATACATATTGACAAAAGGGCGTGAAAATACCGGCATCCGGTGATGATATGCAATGCGAGGGAAAAGATTCCAAGCAACAGAAAAAGGGATGGGAGTACCCAGTTATTGTTGAAATTCTGGATGAGAAAAATGGGAATCCACGAAAGAAAAAATGTAATAAGGGTTCGCCGGTTCCTCCATTTTTCAAGTGGCAGCTGTAGTATAAACAGACAACTTGCAATAAGGACAATCTGCTGGTAAAGAGATGAAAAAATCGTTGCAATAATATTATTCATAGCTATTCTCCTGTCTTATTTTTCTGAAAGTAGGCTTTGCTTTTGATAGTACGGCTTAGCGGGATGTGCATGACGGCACCTTCCAGTTCGATGTAGTGGTTGATAAAATCATAATTCCGTGCTTTTTCCGTGTTCATGATGTATGATTTATGGCACCGGACAAAGTGGGAAGGCAGTTTGCCAAGCAGTTCTGTCATGGAGAACTGACGCGATCGAACTTCGTATTCACCTGTAAAATAATGGAGATAACGTCCTTCCGAATGCACATAAAGGAGGCTGTCCAGACTAAGGGCATGGTAGATTCCTTCGGGATCGCGTACATAGAGCTGCTCGATATGCGAATCAAACAAGTCGTCTAACTGCGTAAACAATTCCTCTTTCGTGTATGGCTTCAGCAGAAAAGCAAAGCAGTGAAAGGTGTTCAATGCCTGTTTCAGATAATCGCCATACGATGTCACGTAAATAAGCGGAGTGTGGCGGTAAGCGGAAGTTTCCTGCAAAAAACGGCTGAATTCCAGCCCACCATGGTCCTTATCGTCTTCCTTGAGCGAAATGTCAAGAAAAAAAGCAAAAACCGGTGGATGACCCACAAGTGCTGCCCTGGCTTCCGCGATAGAAGCTGCTGTCAGAATCTGCAGAGAAATGCTCCGCCGTCCGGCATATTCGTTCATCCACCGGCACAGAGATTCCCGTTGCAACATGTCATCTTCCAAAATAAGTATTGTACGTTTAATCATATCGTTTCCCCCGCTAGTAATGTTATCAATCATTGTAGCAAAATTACCACAAAAAGTAAAATAAATTTTAAAATTGTGGGAGTAGGTGTCCTGAATGGTTACAAATTATGTCGAAATGATACGAAAATATCTGCCATTTATGACAAAATATACACCGTTCATGACCGATTTTTCACAAATACTATGCGGAAAATTGTCAGGATGTTACAATATTTGCGGATTGAGCGTGTAGAGAAAGGGCTCAAATAGAAAGATTTTATCATACAGAAATAAGAGACAGGTACACTTGGAGAGCGGCCTGTCTCTTGTTTCTGTAGTTTTGTGTTCAAATAGAGTTGAGTAAGTGTAAATCTGTTGTCAATCCGCGTCATTTCCGGTGATTGCGAGATAAAATTCCCGCGAGATAGCCATCAAATGATTCTTTTGTGAATCCGACAATGATTGTAAATAAAAGGCAATCATATCGAGGCTTTCCTGATCTCGTTTACTTTTCTGCGATGCCGAAGTCTCGGATTTCCCAAGAAGAATGTAATCGGCAGATGCATTGGTCGAACTGCAGATTTTGTACAATGTCTTGGTCGTCAGACTCTTATTTCCACGTTCCACATCACTCAGAAAACTATCCGATATGTCACAAAGATCACTAAAGCGTTCTCTGGTATATCCCATATTTTCGCGGATTGTTCGGATACGAGCTCCCACCGTTATGTTTAGTTCATCTTTGACCATAATGGCAATCTACCTCCAAATCAATTGAATAAGTGAAGAAACTCGTTTCTATCTTTATAGAATAGCAAACAGGGTACGTTTTGTACACATTCTAAAGAGTTATACGACACATTCTATAGAGTTGACAAAAACAGACAAATCTAGTAAAATATTAGGCGGAAATACCATAAATGAGCATATCCAAGAAGTGCTGGAACATGTGAAATGCTGGGAAATGGAAATGTTAAATTTTTATGAATTTGTTGGAAAAACAAGGAGATAGAAAAGAGGAGGACAGCGTTATGTTGAAGGCAAAGAAGAAATGGGTGGCAGTATCGTTAATTATTGCAATTCTTTTCGTTATGATCAATTACCCCACACATGATAAATCGAGTAAAGCAGAGACACAAAATGCGATAGAGTTTTTTGTAACTCCGGCACCTAGTACAACTCCAGTGCCTAGTGCAACTGTGGCACCTTTAGCGACACCATATTATGATTATGGTGTCAGCAATCCGACGATCAGTAATGGGGTAACAACATGGGATTGTGTGTATTTTGGAAATTACTGGCAAAATGACACGAATAGAGATGGAACCGCAGACCAGCAGGATGACAAAGAACCAATTAAATGGCGAGTGCTTTCTGTAGATGGTAATGATGCGTTTTTAATGGCGGACCAATGTTTGGATTGCCAGCCTTACAATGATGAATACGAAGATGTGACATGGGAAACTTGTACTCTTCGCACATGGTTAAATAGCACATTTTTGAACGATGCGTTCTCCCTGAACGAAAAAAGCGCGATTTGGTATACAGATGTGGTAAATGAAAAAAATCAGCATTATGGAATAAATGGTGGAAATGATACAGTAGATCGGGTATATCTCTTATCAGAAAAAGAGAGTTTTCAAACTGCACATGGCTTTCATGCTAGTAACGAGAACGGTGTCACAAGGGAATCGAGTGTCTCAGAGTATGCGAAAGAGTGTGGTGCATATACGAGGGAAGAAAATGGTTACTGGTGGCTCCGATCAATAGGAGGGGCTAGGAATTACGCAATGCGGGTAGATTATGAAGGATGGGTTGGAGAATATGGTGTTTATGTTATTGGAAATGAATATGCTGTTCGTCCGGTTCTTCACATCAACCTTTACTCCAGCGAGTGGAGTCCTGCAGGAACAGTAACATCGGATGGTGTGATAACAACTCCAACACCGACACCAAGTCCGACGATGACTCCGATCCCAACACCAACAGTTGAGCCAACTCCTACTCCTGAGATAACTCCAGGATGTGTAACCATGCCACCTACCCCGACTCCGGTCATTGTACCGTCTCAATCTCCAACGCAAACAACGCTGGCACCGGTTATACCGCCGACGTATCCCACCACACCGGCGATCGCTATCACGAAAGAAGAGGAGCAGGACGAAGCCAATCCGGAATGGGATGAAGATTACGAAGAGGAAGAGACTGCAACTTCCAAGAAAACGACAAAGAAGACAGTAACTCAGTTCACAGTAAGAGGATTGAAATACAAAGTGCTCAAAAACACATCAAAGAAGCGCACAGTGGCGATCGTTGGTGTGGCGAAGAAAGGGCAGAAAAAGTATGATATTCCGGCGAAAATCAAGTTCAAAGGAAACAGTTTTCAAATTGTAAATATTCGGAAAAACGCATTCAAAGGATGCAGGAAAACCAAATATCTATATATAAGAAGCAAAACCATTCAGAAAATTGACAAAGGTGCGCTGAATGGACTGTCGAAAAAGTGTAATTACAAAATCATCAAATCAAGGATGAATAAATACCGGAAGATGATACTTAAGTCATTGAAGTAGGCGAGCAAAAATGACAAGAAAGTTGATAATTTTTACATTTTCATAGAGAAACAGAAAAATGCGTTATAATTCAAGAAAACCAAGGTGCACAGGAGGTTACAAAATATGGCAGATACGCAGTTAAACATTTCATATCACAGCATAACAGATAAAGGAGGGCGTGCTGTCAATGAGGATTCACTGGGAATACTTCCGACAAAAGATGCGTTGTATTTTTTGCTCTGTGATGGATTAGGCGGGCATGGAAGCGGAGATATCGCTTCTTCGTTTGTCGTCGAGCAGATGAAAGCAAATCTGGAAAAAGGGATTTCTGTCGAGGAAAGCATTACGCGGACACAGCAGGCGTTGCTTGAAAAGCAGAAAAAAGAAGATGCGACGGACAAAATGAAAACGACATTGACTTGTCTTACGATAAGCAATTTAGATGCGAGTTTCGCGCACGTCGGAGACTCCCGCATTTACTATTTTGAAAAAGGAAAATACATGGTGCGGACACAGGATCACAGTGTGCCGCAGATGTTGTATCAAAGTGGTGAGATCAAGGAAAAAGACATTCGGCATCATGTGGACAGAAGCCGCCTTTTGCGGGTAATGGGAACCGAATGGTCCTCTCCCAAATATCAGATTACAAAAGGAATGCATATTTCCCAAAACAGTACATTTTTACTTTGCAGCGATGGATTTTGGGAGCTGATCGATGAAAAAATGATGTGCAAGCTCTTGAAAAAATCCGCGACACCGGAAGAATGGCTGGAAAGCATGCGGGAAGTCGTATTGCAGAATGGAAAAGGCACCAATATGGATAATTATTCTGCCATCGCAGTATTTGTTCGCTGACAGAGAAAGAAAAGAGGAAAAATATGGTAATTAAATGCAATAATGGACATTGGTATGATTCAAATGTTGACTTGGTTTGTCCGCATTGTAAGCGGGAAAATGGAAAACTCGCGATCAAACTGGATGATAAGGAAGAAGACGATAAAACCGTCTCTTTCATCGATGTGGCAGAAGGGATGGAAGGGCTCGACCGGCAGATCGAGAAATCCATAGCAAGTGTGAACAACGAAGTGTCAGATGATTTTGACTTTGACATGGCAGACATTGATATAGAAGACAGCGATAAGACGATTGCCCTTGGATTTTTCGGAGTTTCCGAGGAAATTCAGCCGGTGACAGGATGGCTGGTCTGTGTTGAAGGCGGGGAAAAAGGAAAAGATTACCGGCTGCATTCCGGAAAAAACTTCATCGGAAGATCGCCGAAGATGGACGTCGTGGTACTTAAAGACAATCACATCGCTAGAGAAAAACATGCCTCAATCGTATACGATCCGAAAGGACATGGATTTTACATTTCACCGGAAGATGCGAATCTGGTGTATCTGAACGATACATTGCTGTCAAATGTGCAAAAATTGACAGAAAATGACAAAATACGAATCGGAGAGAGCGAATTTGTATTTGTACCATATTGTAAGGAGGAGAGAAGATGGCTGGAAGAATAAGGAAATACATAGGAGTGCTTGGATTACTGCTGCTGGCGGCATTATGGCTGCAGCCGGCATTATGGCTGCAGCCGGGAACTCAGGCACAGGCAAAGACATTTATGACACCTTATCTTGTCGAGCAGGCACACGGAAAAGCACCGGATGTTACGGCTTATGTGACCGGAGGAAAAATGAAAAAATCCGCAGCGTTTTCCGGAACAATCGGAGACGGCATCACATTGATGCAGTCCGGCGAGACCGTTTCCTTTGAAGAGAGCGGCGAGGGAATCCGGTATATCGTTCTTGTGGACAACTCCGGATCGGTAGAGCCGGGACAGCTTGGCGAAGCAAAAAAACAGTTGATGAGTCTTCGTAAAGAAATGTCAGATGCAGATCAGCTCTGCCTCTACACCGTAGGGGGAAACGATTCTGCCGGAAGTAAGAAAAATGTGCTCGGAAGAGAAGTACAAGGAAAAGACGGCGGAAACTTGTCAGCCGATCTGAAAAAAATCAAAGGAATCAAATATTACAACAGTAAAAAAAGCAAAACTGTTTTGTACCGCTCATTGCGGGAAGTGCTGGAAGAAAATCCGACGGTAGAAAAAAGAACCGTAGTGCTTTTGGTGACAGACGGGGAAGACGATTCGACAGGAAAAAATAACGACAAAGAAGTGATTCGTAAAGCCGTTTCGGAATCCATGATTCCGGTATACGGAGTGCTTTTGTACAACAAAGCACAAAAGCCAAACAAAACCAAGATGAAATACACACGCGACAAAATCTTAGATGAAAAAAACTGCCGCGGTTATTATGCGGACTGCAGCGGAACAAAATCAAAGAAAACCGTTGCCTCTGCGTTTAAAGATATCAAAACGATATGGAAAAAGGGAACCTTTGTCGTTCATCTGAAAGCACCATCCAATAAAAAAGTAGATGGCATCGCAAAACTGACATTGACGGCTTCCGTGGACGGAAGTGCGCAGGCGATGGATGCGGTCAATGTAAATTACAGTTCCTTTGCCGAAGATACGACACCGCCGGAGATCAAAGACATCAAAAAAGTGCAGGAAAACTCAATCAGTTTTACACTGAGTGATGATTCCGGAAATGTGATCGGAGCGGACAAGGCAGCCAATTATATCATAAAAACAAAAAACGAAAAAGACGATGGCAAAATTTGGAAAGTGAGCGGTGTAAATTATAACAGCGTAGACAATAAAGTCGTCCTTACCTTTGAGGAGGCTCTTTATACCGGAGATTATACATTGAACTGTAACAATATCTGCGACGATACGCAGGAGCAGAACAAATTGACAAAATCCTATGATTTTTCCTTTGAAGGTTTGGATGAGAGAAAAGACAAAAGAATTTGTCAAATCTTATTGGTGGATCGCTGTCATTGTGCTCGTTGTAGTCATTGGCTTGATCGTGGTTATCATTGTGAAGAAAAAGCCGGGCAAGGTCATTGAAGTGGATCCGACAGATATGTTAAAAGCCGATACCAAATTGATCCGACTGACGATCACAGACCGCGCAGGCATGATTAAAGATGTCGAGTGGAATGTCGAGGGAAGTTTGTTTGTAGGAAGATCGGAGATGTGTAACATTTTCTTTGATGACGAGAGACTGTCCAAGCAGCATTTTGTTATCGAAGTAACCAAGATGGCATGTTATATCGAAGATTTGGAATCGACTAACGGAACGTTTGTCAATGGTGTAAAAGTAACTTCCAAACGTATGCTTTTGGAAGGTGACAAGATTACGGCAGGAAGGGAAACGTTTGTATTCCATGTGATGAATGATTCACAGGCAGCAGAGTAGAAATGATGTGAGAGTGGATTGGAGAGAGTTATAATGAAAGGATATGCATTTTGCCCCAATTGTTTTCAGACAGGTACCTACAATGGCTACATATGCAAAGCATGCGGGTATATACAGGAGCAAAAAGATAAATATGCTCTGCCTCCGGGAACGCGCTTAAAAGAGCGGTATTTGCTCGGGAGAGTGCTTGGAGTCGGCGGTTTTGGTATCACCTATCTTGCTTTTGATCCTGCGTCCGGAAGAATGTGCGCCTTAAAAGAATACTTTCCGAGAGCATGGGCGGTAAGGGACAATGCGACAAACAGTCTTATGCCGACCACCGAGGGGCAGCAGGAAGTATACCGGCACGGACGTGATGTATTTATCAATGAAGCCAAGATATTGCAGGGGCTTTATGCCAATCCACACGTCGTCAATGTACTGGATTTCTTTTATGACAATAAGACGGCGTACATGGTGATGGAGTATATTCAGGGACAAACCATCAATGATTACATGAAAAAGAAGAAGCATACCGTGAGCATTCGGATGGCGAATCAGATGCTTCGGGAGATCGGAGGAGCATTGGAGCAGATTCACCAAAACATGCTTCTGCACCGGGACATCAGCCCGGACAATATTATGATAACACCAAATGGGCAGTTCAAACTGATCGATTTTGGTGCGACGAGAACGTACGCGTTGAGCAATCCGTTGAGTATGTCAATATTTGTAAAACCTGGATTCGCGCCGATTGAGCAGTATTCGAGAACCGGCCATCAGGGACCATGGACCGATATTTACGCCTTGTGCGCTACGTATTATTACATGGTGACGGGGGAGAAACCACCTTCTGCACCGGATCGGCAAAACGGAATTCGGCTCACTCCGCTGGCATACAAAAACAGCAATGTATCCGCGTCGCTCAGTCGTGCAGTGGAACGTGGCATGCGTAAAAACTACAGAGAACGCCAGCAGACAGTAAGCCGGTTTCTGGAAGAAACAGGGATCAATAATACCAATACAGAAACCGTTACGCAAAATGGACAGGCATTTTTGTGTCTGCAGAACCAGCAAAACGCTGTCGTAGGAAAATGGCCGTTTTCCGGGATGCAGCTGACGATAGGAAGAAAAGACAGCGGTGTTCCGTGTGACATTTACCTGAATGACAGCCAGATCAGTTCTCGGCATTGTATGGTTACATATAATCCGGCAAACCGCCAGTTTAGTGTAACGAACTATTCCGGAAATCATACCTATGTGAGAGACCGAATATTGGAAAAAGGGCAGACTGCTTATCTGAAGCCGGGAGACTGGTTTTATATGCAGACAAAATTAGAACGATTTATCTTTTTTGTGGAGGTGCAATAAAAAATGTTTGGAAGAAAGAAAAAGAACAGGGAAATGGCGGCCGAGATGCCTCAGATGACAGAGCGGCCGAGGGTTGTGAGAACGGTTCCCGAACTGGCAACTTTTTCCTATACGGATCAGGGACGGCGTGAGTACCAGCAGGATGCGGTATACGTAACCCCGTCGAAAAAGTTTGCTGCCAATCGGAAAACACGTGTGATGGCAGTGGTGTGTGACGGTATGGGAGGTATGGCAGATGGAGGAAAAGCAAGCCGAACCGCCATACAGATGATGATAAATGGATTTCAAAATGTGCAGAACCAGCCACAGATGAACATCCCCGGATTTTTTCGAAGTGCGATCGTGACGATCGATAAGACGATTGCTTCGTTTCCGAAAGAAAATGGAAGGGGTTCCGGAACGACGATGGTAGCGGCGATCGCCGAAGAAAATAAATTGTACTGGGCATCGGTCGGTGACAGCCGGATTTACATCATTCGCGAAAACAACAATCAGACCGAGATGCGTCAGATCACAAGGGATCACAACTACTGGCTGCGTCTTCAGGAGATGGTCGCACAGGGAAAAATGACGCAGGAAGAGGCGATGGGAAAACGGCAGAAAGAAGCGTTGATCAGTTTCCTTGGAATCGGCAACGTAAGTTTGATGGACATAAGCACAGAACCGATTCCGATGCAGTATGGAGATATCGTTATGCTGTGCAGCGACGGAATCACAAAGACACTGCCGGATCACCAGATCAAAAGCATTATTCTCGATGACAAAAATCCAATCGAGCAAAAGGCGGTTCAATTAGTAGAAGCGGCAATTCATGGCAATACACATTCACAGGACAATACGTCCGTTGCCATTTTGCAATATAGAGAAAGTACCATAAATAAAGAAAGATAAAGCACCAGATGCTTTGCTGTATCAACAGATACAAGAAAGGAGATTATTATGAATTTAACAAGATGTGCACAGGGTCATTTTTACGATGGCGAGAAATATCCAAGCTGCCCACATTGTGCAGGAGCAGCAGGAATGGTCAATACGCCGACCGAAATGTTTACGGAAGGAGCCGAGATGGTAACAGAGGCAACTCCTCAGGCAGCACCACAGCCGGCGCCGCAGGCAGTACCGGTACAGGCATCGACAGTAGATTATCAGGCAGACGATTCACTCATGCTTGGAGGTGTTCCGGCTGATTCAGTTACAATCCCATTTCCACCTGATGCTAGTGTTGGAAAGACAGTATCTTTATATGAAAATCAGCAGGCAGATGCTGGTGCGGATGACGATGATGACCATACATTGGCATATTTTGACTATGATGAGTCCACGTTTGCCGGAGGACAGGCGGCACAGCCAATGCAGGCACAGCCGGCAAGACCACAGAGTCAGCAGCAGTTCAGCGGTCCTTGTGTCGGATGGCTTGTAGCAATCGGCGGAAACCACATCGGCCAGGACTTCCACTTGAAAGTAGGAAAGAACTTTATCGGACGCGATGCAAACATGGACATCGCATTGACCGGTGACCGCAGTGTTTCCAGAGAAAAACAGGCAGTTATCATCTATGAGCCAAAACAGCATCTGTATCTGGTTCAGCCGGGAGAAGCAAGCAGCCTTGTTTACTGCAATAACGAAGTAGTATTGAATCCGGTAGAACTCAAAGCCTATGACATGATTACCGTAGGAGAAGTAAACCTCGTATTTATGCCATTGTGCGGACAGCAGTTTAACTGGAATGACATTCTTATCCACAAAAAAGACAATTAATAAAGTGAGGTTATTATGGATCGTTTGGCAAAAAGCATAAGAATCAGTTGTGGTATCGTGCTTTTGGCGAATCTCGCGGGATGGTTTTTACCCTGGGTTAGTATAACCCAGGAAAACTATCCGACATTGACTGCTTCGCCATGGAATTATATCAGCGCGATGTTCACGGGAAAAGGAGATGCGCTGACGATGACGGCAGCAAATGCCTTTAGTGCGACGCAGAAGATGCTGATCGTATTGTGTATGATCGTTTCTGCCTGTGTAGTGCTTCTTTTCGGCATTTGGGGCATCGTAGGAGGCCCCAAACAGATCATCACGGGAATTGGTTCCTTAGTGAATCTGACACTTCAGATGGTATTATTTTTCAACCGCAGTAAGATGTGGACGCTGACCGACAACCAGAGCGCAGCAATGCAGCTTGGAAATACGGTATTATTGGCGGCCGCCGCTCTCGCCGCGATACTTGGAATCGGAACTTTTATATTCCGTCCGCGGGTACGCCGTGCGACAGAGACTCCGGAAATTCCGAAACTGCAGGAGATAAAAGAGCAGCAGCTCCAGGCAAAATACAATGTAATACAGGAAGAAGCGGTACAGGAGCAGCCTGCCAATGTGCCACATGGTACACTGGTTGGTGTAAGCGGTTTGTATCAGGGAGCACAGATCACATTGAAAAACGGTGAGATGATACGGCTCGGAAGAAGTTCCGAAAATGATCTGATCTTTGCGGACCAGATGCACGTGAGCCGCCAGCACTGCCAGATCACCTGGGACGAAGCGAAGGGTCAGTACAAAATCTATGATACATCAAGTACAGGAAGCTATATGAATGGACAAGAAGAACCGTTGCCGCAAAACATGGAAGTGTGGCTGGGGACAGGAGTTACACTTGACATCGGGGATTCGACAAACAGATTTTCGTTAGAATAAGAGGAGTAATTATGGCAAGTGAATTATGTATGAATTGTTTTAGCGTAAAAGGACAGTACGAAGTATGTCCGTACTGCGGATACGTCGAGGGAACGCCACCGGAACACCCTCAATATCTTACCCCGGGAACTATCCTCGCAAATCATTTTATCGTCGGAACAGCGATCGACATGGGTGGTTTTGGTATTACCTACCGCTGCTACGATACGACACTTGGTATCGCCGTGGCTGTGAAAGAATTTTTCCCGGCAGGATTGGTCAATCGTGCACCGGGCGAAAGCGTGGTAGGACTGCTTTCCGGAGACAAACAACAGCAATACCGCGTAGAACTCAAACGTTTCCTCATGGAAGCACAGAGTATCGCACAATTTGGAAAGGCAAAAGATATCGTAAACGTATATGCCTTTTTTGAAGAAAATAATACGGCGTACATCATTATGGAATATATCGATGGCGTCCTTTTAAAAGATTATCTCGAAAAACAGGGAAAAATGGAACCGCAGGTAGCATTGCATATTATTGACCTTATCATCAATGCGGTTAAGAAAATACATAGTAAGGGAATCATTCATCGGGACATCAGCCCGGATAACATTTTTATTTCCAGCGAAGATGCGATCAAAGTCTTTGACTTTGGTGCGGCACAGTTGAATGACAGCGCCGAAGGAAAAAATTGTGAAAAAGTCATCAAGGTTGGTTATTCGGCACCGGAGCAGTACCGTGACAAGAGCAATCAGGGATTTTATACAGACATCTATTCGGTAGGTGCGATCCTGTATCAGATGCTGACCGGGATCAAGCCGATGGAATCCACCGAACGTGAACATAAAGATACACTCAAATCGCCGCTTGAACTTGGCGTGAAAATCGAGCCAAATGTCGATCGTGCGATCATGGAGGCGATGGCAGTTCAGCCGGAACTTCGTTTCCAAAATATCCAGCAGTTTGAAGATGCTCTTCATAGCAAGCGAATTGCAGAATATCCAAACGTGAAATTAAAGAAAAAGAAACACCGCCGCAACTGGATCATCGGAGCCGTAGCTACGGCAGTGCTGGCACTCGGAGTCGGTTTCGGTCTGATGAATACGGTATTTAAGAGCGAAAATCCGGTATTTGAATCCCAGCTCAGCGAAGGCAAGATCGAAGTCTGGGTGGACAATGCCAGCCAGAAAAAGATATTGACAGATATTGTAAATAATAATTACCACCAGGAAGATGTGAAAGCAAGTGACAGCAGCACCGCAAACTGGTTGAAAGAAAATAAAAAGATAGAAGTTGAAGTGGTGGATGTGTCCGAAGGCGCGCCGGAAGGAACCGATACGGAAACACTGATGCAGACCAAACTCGATCAGGCAAAAGAAGCCGGAACGATGCCGGATATGTTTATCACCGACAATGTCGAAGATCTGAGTAAATACGATCTTATGTCGTATGAAGACAATGTATACAAAGCCGTCGAAGATAAGATGGATGAATATCTGTATCTCTCAGATTACAAAGAATATTACAAGGACATGAATGAGATGCCGACCGGAATCGATTCCTTGTTTGTGTATGGATATGAACTGGACAACGCCGATTATAAACTGTCGAGTAGTCCTTATCTGGATGCCGATGCAAAGAGTGTTTCCATGGAAGACCTCAAAAAAGAAGACGAAAACATGTACCTTATGGTTCCACCGGCAATCCTCGCACCGGCGGCTGTCTTACAGAATGAAGACTGCTTCGATGTGAAACAAGGTTTGATCCGGCCGGACGATACCATGGTTTCCAATATTTACCAGCTGGTGGCAAAGAACGAGACCGCATCCGGGAAAAAGATTATGAAAAACAGTACTGGAATGGATTACGGACTGTATGGAAATACGGTGCTGGCAGGCCGCAGCTTCTGTCAGACCTTAAAGACTGTGATGGACGTAGACAAAAACACCATCAGTAAATATCAGATAAAAGATTATACGATGCAGGTGGCTACGCAACAGGATCGTATGCTGATTCAGTATAAAAATGCATATGCGATTTCCGATGACAGTACAACCAATGAAAAAAATGCCTGTATGCGTCTTTTGTGGACTATCCTTGGAGAAGTCGCACAGGAAAATTATTATGGTGACGACAATGCACCGTTCCCAATCAACGAAAAAGCATTTGAAGCATTTTTTGATTACAATTCCCATCTGACAGCATTTAAAGACATGGTATTGAATAAAGAACCATGTATCATCGTGGGAAGAGGGCAGAAGGCGTTACGCAGTTTCGGTATTCAACTGGAAAATTCCTTCCAGGGAGTGAAGACGCAGGAAGCTGTCAAAGCATACTGTCAAAACTACAGCAGTCAGCAGGAAACACAGTAAGAGTTAAGGGTGATAAAAATGGATCAGATACAACCTACGATATACCAGGAAATGCCGACGGATCTGCGTCGTGCCAGTAAAGTGATCGTACTCGCGGGAAACCAATTCCGGGAGTACGATCTGAATCAGTTTGGAAAAGACCGGATTTATTTTGGGCGCAATGAGGCACAAAATGATATCGTTATTCCAATCGGCACGGTATCCGGTTCTCACGGTAAGATTAAAATACAAAATGGCGACATCTATGTAGCGGATCTCGAAAGCTCCAACGGAACTTACTTTTTCGATGGAACCCAATATGTGAGGATGAAACCGAACAAGTATTACAAAAAGACGCGGAGTGACTGGATCTTCCGAATTGATTCCCGAAAGAAAAACTCCGATCATTCGGCAGTGGTAATATTTACTAATTCGGAGACGCAGGGAGCGTGGCAGTGTATGCCGCTTGATGAGGGATTATCGACGATCGGACGTGCTTCAGACAATACGATTGTAATGAAGCCGCCGAACTTTTCCAGACATCACGCGGGGATCTATCGCCGGGAAAACCATTATATGCTGGTCGATTACAACAGTATGAACGGCGTTTATGTCAATGGCGTGCGGATTCACGGACAGAAGGAAATTCACGAAAAAGATATGATACAGATCGCCGGTTCCCTGTTTCTTTTGAACAATGGAAAACTGATGTATCAGACGACGATCAGCGGAGTTTCTCTGACACTGGAAAATATATGCAAGACTGTCGGACACGGCAGCAGCCGCAAACGAATTTTAAACAATGTCTCCTGTGAGATCGGCAACAATGAATTTGTCGCTATCATCGGAGGTTCCGGTGCCGGAAAGACGACAGTCATGAACGCAATGAGCGGATTTGATTCCGACATTTCCGGAAGGGTGTACTGCAATGGCATCGATCTGCGCCGCAACTTTAATACGTTGAAGAACATGATCGGATTTGTGCCACAGCAGGATATTATTTATGAAAATCTTACCCTGCAGAGGATGTTGTATTACACTGCGAAAATGAAGATGCCTTCGGACACTTCCAAAGCAGAGATTCGGGCACGTATCCATAAAGTGCTGGAAATGGTAGATTTGGTTCAGCACGCAAAAACATATATCCGTAAATTATCGGGTGGACAGAAAAAGAGAGCCAGCATCGCGGTAGAAATGCTCGCCGATCCGGGATTGTTTTTCCTGGATGAACCGACATCCGGACTGGATCCGGACACAGAGCAGAGTTTGATGCACACGCTGGCAAAACTTTCCAAGAGTGAAGGAAAGACGATTATCATGGTAACGCACACGATTCAGAGCATTGATCTGTGTGACAAAGTGATTTTCATGGGACCGGGCGGAAAAATTTGTTACTGCGGACCGCCATCCGAGATCACGAATTATTTCGGCAAAAAGTCACTGGTAGAAGTTTACAATGAACTCGCCGGAAATGTCGACAACTGGAACGGATATTTCCTGCAGAATTACTATATGGAAAAGCAGAATAATCCACCTTCTCGGACACCGAATCCAAATGAAGGACTGGAAAAGAAAGGAAAACAGGTTTCTTCGTTCAAACAATGTCTTGTGCTGATTGCGAGGTATTTTGAACTGATTTGGAATGACAAGCAGCGACTTTTGCTGCTATTTATCCAACCGATCGCCATCGCTTTTCTTTTGGCGGTGGTTGCGGTGGATGATACATTTATCACGTATGAAGATACGCGGTCAATCATGTTTGCCCTATCGTGTTCGGGCATCTGGATCGGATTGTTTAATACGATTCAGGAAGTGTGTAAGGAACGCCCGATCCTTAAAAGGGAATACATGGGAAATCTCAGATTGTGGGGATATATCGTATCGAAATACGTAGTGCAGGGGGTGATCTGCTTTTTGCAGGCGACTTTGCTGGTAGCCATTTTCCTGCGGCTGATGAAACATTCGGCAGAAGCCGGATTGTATTTTGCAAAACCGGGTATGGAAATATGGATTACCATGATCCTGACGATATTTGCTTCGGCGTCCATGGGGCTGATCGTTTCGTCGCTTATGAAAAACGGTGACCGCGCGATGGCTGTGGCACCATTTGTACTGATTATCCAGCTCTTATTTTCCGGTGTACTTTTTACACTGGATGGAATGGCGGAACACGTTTCCAAGATTACCGTCAGCCGCTGGGCGATGGAATGTCTCGGAAATATTACCAATCTCAATAAACTGACAAGTCGTCTGTCGCCGGGTGGAGTCCACGAAGTGGAAGACTATTACGTGCGTACGACGACCCACCTCGCCCATACATGGGAGGTGCTGATATTGGTTGCAGTTCTTTGTGGAATTATCAGTATCGTGGTACTCCGAAGTTTAAAGAAAGATCATAGATAATGACAATAAATGGAAAGAAAGGATGAAAAATTATGAAGATAAAAAGAAGAAAATTGTTATCGCTGGTACTGGTATTTGCACTGGTGTTTGCCAATTTTAGCGGAATGGAAGTTAGGGCAGAGGGAACGGAAGGACATACTCACAATTGGAAGTATAGTATAAAGGAGAAGACTACAGATACCATTCTCGCAGTGTGCGAAAGCGCTTCTGTAGAAACTCCCAAAGTAGAGACCCCAACAGCAACGCCAACAGCAACGCCAACAGCGACGCCAACGCCAACAGCAACGCCAACAGCAACGCCAACAGCAACACCAACAGCAACGCCAACAGCAACGCCAACAACGACACCAACGATAGTTCCGACAACGACACCAGCTGTTAAGATTTCCCAATCTCCGATATCGCCGGAGGGAGAGTATTTTGTACCAGTCGGCAAAGAGGTAGAATTGCAGATTACGGTAGAAAATGCAGACAAAGCCAACCTTGAATACCAGTGGTATTGTGATGGTAAAAAGGTCGATGGAAACAGCGATAAATTTACTGTTAAATTAAAGAAAAAAGGAACTGTAATTTACACTTGTGATATCTATAATAAAGTGACAAAAGAGACGAAAAAAGAGGCCGGTTCATGGAAAGTAACAGGCTATAAAGAGAAAGTTTCAATCACTATTAAAAAGACGAAAAAGATAAAAGATATCCTTGGAAAGAATGTATCTTTAAGTGAAATCAAGGTACCAAAGAGTGTGAAGAAAGCATTAACGGTAAATGTAAAAAAAGGAACAATTAAGATGAAAAAATACTGTAAAAATGCAAAAGTTACATTGGTTACAAAAGATGGACAGAGCATAAGTATTACAGTAACGACAGCATATCCAAAACCGGGCTTGAAGGTGAAAAAGGGTGCAATAAAAGCATATGTTGATGGGAGATATTGTATTGTATCTTTTAAAACGACCAATGTAAAAGGTGCAACAAAAATTATGTTTGAGTATTCCAAGAAAAAAAACAAAGGCTATAAAAAATCGAAGTTTAGTAGTTTTTATGTTAAGGAAGGAAATGTAAGGTATTTCCGTGCAATTGCATATTATGGGAAACAAAGATCTCCATATACGAAAGTAGTTAAAATTAAAGGTTAGGAGGAAAACCGATGAAATTATGTTTAGGATGTATGGAACAGATGGAAGATTCTGTTACTACATGTCCACATTGTGGATTTAACGAAGCGACATATACACAAGAATCCTATTATCTTACTCCGGGTACGATCGTTGGAGGAAAATATATCCTCGGAAAAGTAGTAAAATACGGAGGATATACGGTTACTTATATCGGTATGGATGCGGAGAAAAATCAGAAAGTGATGATTAAAGAGTATCTTCCGAGTGAGTTTTCGACACGTTCTGCCGGAGAAAAAGAAGTGACGATTTATTCGGGAGACGCGTTGGAATTATTTAATCAGGGGTTGACGACCTTTTTGAATGAGGCAAACCGCATCCAGCATTTGGAAAATCCAAAAGGTATCGCGAAAGTGTATGATTGTGTAGCGGAAAATGATACCGGGTATGTGATTTCAGAGTATGTTGAAGGACAGACTTTGAAAGAACTGATGGAGAGCAAAGGGAAATTTAGCTGGCAGGAAGCAAAAGACTTTGTCTCCCAGATTTTGGAGGGATTAAGTCTGGTTCATCCGATGGATATTATTCATTGTGACATTTCTCCGGATACCATTATGCTTACCAAGGAAGGAGAAGTGAAACTTCTTGACTTTGGTTCCACCCGTTATGTTACGACGGCAAACTCATCCAGTCTTGCAATTATTTTGAAACAGGGTTTTGCACCGGAAGAGCAGTATCGCAGTCAGGGAGTACGTGGACCGTGGACAGATGTTTATGCCTTAGGGGCAGTAATGTATTACATGGTTACGGGAACAGTTCCGCTTGAGTCTGTAGACCGTGCACTTTTAGATGAATTAAAGGAGCCATCCAAATTAGGAATTTCAATTCCTCAAAATGTGGAAAATGCGATGATGAATGCGTTAAACATTTATCAAAAAGATCGTACACCATCCGCAGAAGCGTTCTTACGTGAATTGAATAGTGCAGAAGTAAAGCGTATTCAGGTAAAACAAAAACGCCGTGAGACAGGAAAATTCCCAGTGTGGGCAAAAGTGCTGGTAGCCGGTCTTTTGTGTGTCGTAGTGGCAGGCGGTGTCGTTGTTTTTCGCACACAGTCCCAAAAGCAGCAACAGCAGAGCGAGATGGGACAAGGTGGTAAAAGTCAGGCTTTGATGCAGAATATCATCGGAAAGACACCGGAAGAAGCAGAAGAAATTTTTGAAAAAGAAGAGGCATATAAAGGATTGAATCTTTCTCTTCAAAAGAGCAATGAGCAAGACTTTATCTTTACACAGGATTATGTAGGAAAGATTGCATCCCAAAGCGTGGAAGAACGTAAAGAATTGTCGAAAGGAACCAAAGTTGAATACGTTCTTGGAGATAATACACGTATTCATTATTCAGATATTAATGAATATAAAGATGCCAGAGCTCTTCTCGATGTGATGAAGATTTCGGACAAAGGAGAAGAAATTACGGATGAAGCACAGGCACAGGGAAAACCTTACGGAAGCCTGGCAAAGATCCGGATGAATGATGGCAGTGTACTTACGGATATGAAGGACACAAATAAGCAGGCTCAGGTAATAGAGATAGCAAAGATAGATAAAATCTTTTATTATGCATGTGATTTCTTCTATACGAAAGAGATCGGAAATCAGGTGGGTCGTCCGATTTCCAAAGTTACGATGAACATGTACAAAAAGGATAAAAACGGAAAACGAAAACTGACCAAAAAGGCGCAGAGTGTAGACGGAGCAAGCTTTGTAGATGATAGTTATTATACATTTGAAAATGGTGGTAATTATGTGCCGGGAGTGATTACTCGTCAGACACAGAATAGTGGCAAGTTTGATGCTTCCAGTTACAGTGATGTTTTGTTTAAGGTAATCCATGAAAATGGAAACTTGTCTTCGATGATTGGTAAAACAGGAAATGAGATTTCCGCAAAGATTCGTGAAATCATGGGTAATAAAAATATCACGATTCAATGTGAAGATAAGACCGCAACCGTAACCGGAGTTACGATCAAGCAAAATGGAAATGTAGTGAAGGTATTTAGTTCGAATGATGCGAACTTGGAATTTACAATTCAGGTAGAGAAAAAGGTAGTGACACCAGCACCGACACCAAAGGCAGAAAATGCGGGGGGGGATCCAGCTCCTCGAATTCCTCGTCCGAAAGCAACCTTCAGCAGCGGAATACCCAAAACATAACTAATACAAATTAACACCCAGCCCCAAGGAGGAAAACATTATGCGATTATGTTATCATTGCATGCATCAAATAGAAGATGAAAAAGTACATACTTGCCCGGCGTGTGGAAAACCACTGAAAGTACGGCAGGAGAACGCATCGGAAATGCTTCCTCCGGGGACCGTATTAAAGGGCAAATTCCTGATTGGTTATTCGATTGGTTTTGGTGGTTTCGGTATCACTTATATCGGATGGGATCAGGTATTGCAGCGAAAAGTAGCGATTAAAGAATTTTATCCAAGACAGATCACGGAAAGAAATCAGGACGGTGTGACGGTGACCGTAACGGATGAGGGGATGAAGAACCGATTTCGGGCGGGATTACAGTCATTCTTGCAGGAGGCGCGGAGTCTCGCGTCTTTGCAGGATACTGTCAAAGGTGTGGTTTCTATTTACAGTTATTTTGAGGCAAATGGAACCGGTTACATTGTCATGGAATATCTCGAAGGAATGGATGTAAAAAATATCTTGAAAAAGAGCGGTGGTACGCGGGAGTACGAGTGGTGCCGCCAGGTGATTTTGACCGTGTTACATACACTCCGTGATGTACATCGTCAGGGAATCCTGCATCGTGATATCGCCCCGGACAACGTATTTATCACAAACGAAGGTGTAATTAAATTGATCGATTTCGGAGCAGCGAAACACACTTCCGATTTGATCAATACGCGGTCGGATATCGTTTTGAAAGTCGGCTATGCACCGATTGAGCAGTATTCAAAGACTGCCAAGCAGGGGCCATATACCGATCTGTATGCAGTTGCAGCTTTGTTTTATCGTATGCTGACAGGCAAGAAACCGGCTCCGGCAAATGAACGTGTCAATGAAGATACCCTCGTACCGCCATCTACCCTCGGTGTGTCGATTCCGGAGCAGGCCGAGATGGCGATTATGGTCTGCTTAAACATTTATCCGGAACATCGTCTGCAAAATGCAAGCGATTTCATGGAAGCACTTGATGGTATCGGATTTGAACCAAAATACGAACCGGACTGGATTCTTCCGTATCAGCTCATGATTGAAAAGAAAGAAAGCAAGTTGACAAAACTGTCGGCTCCGGTCAAAGGATTGATTCTATTTGGCGTACTTTTGATCATTGCAGGTGGCGTATTTGCTGCCAGCAGAGTATTGACAAGTAAAGACAGTGTCGAGGTGGGGCAGACATCCACCAGCCTGATTATGCCGGACTGTGTAGGAAAATCGAGCGAAGAGGCGATTGCAAGGCTTCAGGAAGCAGGCATTCCATTCAACGAAAAACTTACTTATGAGTATAATCCGGATACGGAAAAAGGGAAAGTTACATCGCAGAGTATACGTTCCGGTACCGCTGTTCAAGCAGAGGATGTTGTGAACTTAACGGTAAGTGGTGGCGACAGCACATTCACGATGCCGGATTTATCGACAATGTCACGAGATGATGTGAAAAATTTTTTCGAAAGCAAAGGAGTTCCGGTTACGCTGGAAGATACTTTTTCAGAAGAAGTTCCGAAGGATCAGATGGTCTTGCAGTCGATGGCAGCAGGCGAAGATTATACGATTGGCGATGCATCAATGCCGGCAATAACGGCAGCTTATTCACTTGGTAAAAAAAGTGATTACGATGTAAAGATGCCGAACCTCAAAAATTTGTCGGTAAAAGAGGCAAAGAAGAACCTGCAGGATGCCGGACTTACGTTAGAAGTCAGCGTGGAAAAAGATTCGGACTATAACAAAGTGAAAAAAGGAAAAGTCTGCGATCAATCGATTCCGGCCGGCGAAAAGGTGAACACGATTGAAAATAAAGGCGATGAAGTAGTGCTTTACACCAGCATCGGTCCAAAGCCAACGCCGAAACCGACACCAAAGCCAGTGGTGACATCGAGAGCATCATCAAATGCTAGTTCTGCAGGAAAGTCCCAAAGTGGTGATAGTCAGTTTTCAGCGATAAATGGTTCAGGTAGCAAAAGAAGCAGTTCGGCGAGTTTTGCTACAATAAACTAGAGAAAGTGGTGAATAACATGGCGAAAAAGTTTATAGATCCCAATAAACTTTGTATGGGCTGTATGACGGAATTGGCAGACCCGTCGAAGCCGTGTCCGCATTGTGGATTTTGGCTGCCAAAATATCAAAAGCCGGCAAACAGTCTTCCGCCGATGGAGATATTAAATGGAAAATATTTGGTCGGAAAAGTGATCGGTGTAGGTGGTTTTGGAATTACCTATATCGGATGGAATTTATTCCTCTGTACCAAAGTTTGTATCAAAGAATATTTTCCGAAAGGAGTCGCATTCCGGCCGGAAAATCATACGGGCTCGCATTCCTATGGATATACACAGTATAGTGTGGATGTATATACAGAACACAAAGACAAGTCAATGACAGCTTACATGGGCGGTTTGAAAACATACATAAAGGAAGCGGAAAATCTGGCTAAGTTTTACACGATGCCGGGAATTGTGTCGGTAAGAGATTTCTTTTACGGAAATCGGACGGCCTACATTGTGATGGAATATCTGCAGGGAATTACATTGAAGCAGTATGCGCGAAATTCAGGCGGAAAATTGAAACCGGAGCTGCTGTTTTCGGTGTTGCGGGATGTGTTTAGTGCGATGAATACGGTTCACAAAAGCGGAATCATTCATAGAGATATCAGCCCGGACAATATTATGATTGATAACCGGTACAAGGCAAAAGTCATTGATTTTGGAGCGGCGCGCGATTATCACACGAGTGAAGATAAATCTGTTTTGCTGAAACATGGATATGCGCCGGTCGAGCAGTACGACCGCAATGGCGAACTGGGACCGTGGACAGACATTTACAGTTTGGCGGCGACCATTTATTATCTGCTCAGTGGGATTAAGATTCAGCGGTCGATCGAGCGGCAGACAAACGATCAGGTACAATTGCTTCAGGTGATCGGGGTGCCTGTCACCGAAGAGCAGGATCTGGCGATAAAGAAAGCATTGAACATTGACAAAAAAGATCGTTTCCAGACTATGGCAGAATTTTATCAGGCATTGTATGGCGAGGCGTTGCCGGGAGAGCAGAAAAAACCGGAAGCACAGAAAATGCAGGCAACACAAAAAACGCCGGAAGGGCAGCCAAATGCAGGTGTGCCGGGAGCATTTGGTCACAAGCAAAAACCGGTGGGAAATGCGATCGACGTAGCACAAAAATACATAGCAGAACACGGAGAGCATACAGATGGTAACAGCGGAATTAACGGATAATCCCTGGATTAAAGGGGGAAAGATCGGCCGTCGTTATACCCTTTCGCAGATGGTTCTGGCAAAACCGGAACAAGTGATCTGGAAGGCGGCGGATGAAAAATTAAATATAGAATGTTTTATTCTGTACGCCGTTTCGGCTTCGCGGAGCGAACTCCGGGAGATTGCATGGAACATGATATGTCACGAATCCGAGCCGGGATGTCCCATCGTTCATGGGATGTACCGGGCAGCAGGAAGAGATGTTGTCATTTTTTCCCGTGGAGATTCAAAAGATATGGGAAGCGGCATAGAGAAATGGCTTACACCACTCAAACAGAAGCCGGAGGCCATCGAAAAGATCGCAAGTTCTCTGCGGCCGGAACTCGAAAAACGGATTCTGCCGGCAGGTTCGATATTGAACCGCCGTTATGAAATCGTCGCCCCGCTGGGAATCGGTGGTTTTGGAGTGACCTATCTGTGCATCGACCGTATTTTACTGCGGAATGTAGCGATAAAAGAGTATTTTCCGGAAAGTTATGCGGTGCGGGAAGGCAAATTTGTTTCGGTTGCTTCCACCCAGGCATTGGAGGCTTTCCGAGGGGGATATCGAATGTTCTGGCAAGAGATTTTGCTGACGGTTCGCATGAATGCACAGAAAAATCTGCCGACGATGTTTTTGAAGAAAACGACACTGCGTACATGGTAATGCGGTACGAAGAGGGAGAAAGTGTCGGCCGCGAATATCGTGCAAGGAGTTATATCGCCTATACGCCAAAGAGGATGTGTGAATTGATTCTGCCGATGTTAGACGGACTGCAATATCTTCATCAGTATCATGTATTACACTGTGATATCTCGCCGGCCAATATCATTCACAGAAAAGATGGCGAGATTGTACTGATTGATTTTGGTTCGGCAGTGGATCAGATGGATAAAAATGCACTGTATAATGTAGCAGTATTAAAGAAAGATTTTGCGGCTCCGGAGCAGTTTATCAATGCAAAAGCCGGATATAAGGTAAAAAAAATCGGTCCTTGGACAGACATTTATGCGGTAGGAGCGACGATGTTTTATCTTCTCACAGGCGAGAAAGCAGCAGATGCATTGACGCGCATGGAGAAAAAAGAAAAGCTGCAGTTACCGAAAGAATTCGATGGAAAGTTGAAAAAAAGATGGTTCAAACTGATCCGGCAATGTATGGAGATTGAGCCGGAAAAAAGGATTTCTTCGGTAGAAGACGTAAAGAAACAGATGCAGAAACTTTTAAAAAAGGAAAAGTAGGAGGTAGTAGAGATGAAAAAACGAGGATTACGATTGTGGCAGTTTATCATGCTGCTCATACCGCTGGTGGCATTACCGGTTATCATGTGTTTTCCATTTTATTCTTTGAATAAAAAGGTAGCCAAAGACACGATGCAGGATGTGGTGCAGAGCATAAAGGAAGATTTGCAGGACAGTTCTTCCGAGTACAAAGACCAGTTATTGGATTCCTTTGACGAAAACCTGAGTACGGATAAGTTAGAGGAAGCATTGGATAATTCGTTAAATGGCATGGACTACGACGAGCTGCTGCGACAGAGTGAAAAAGTATGGGGAGTCAATCTTTCTTCCGTCTCCGGCTGGAATCTGCTAAATCTGAAAGTGGATTTTTCCGTGGATAAACTGCTGGATCTGTTGAATGAAGATGGAAATTCGGATTCATTGACCCAGTTTATCGTCAATTCCGTCGCGTCATCAATTGAAGATAAAATGAATGATGCGGTTAATTCGGCACTTTTTCCGGCGCGGCTTATCACATTGATTATGTTTTTGGTGTGCATCGTGATGATCGTATTGCTTGTACTCAGTTACATTCTGAAGTGGAACAAATTTATTGTGACACCGGGAATTGCATTTTACGGCGGTATAGAGATTTATTTTGCCACGCTGGCGATGTGGAGTGTCCCGGGAAGTATCGGAGCATCGGTAAGTAAGGGATTTAATGGGGCATTGGAAGATTTTTCTGATCTGATTTCAAGCTTTACCGGAGAATCGAATTTGTTCAATCCGGATGATTATACGAAGTATGGTGATATCGTCGGTAAATTTGTCGGAAAGGTTGTAATGTATTATTACAAAAATATGGTTTCCGTCGGCTTTTGGCTGTTACTTATCGTCGGTATTCTTACAGTTGTGACGGCTGCTGTGGTGATGATATTCTGCAATGGCGCAAAGCAGAAGAGAACGATAAATGTCTGGGATGGCCCGATGCACGTTCCGGGAATTACAGGCATCAAAGGAATGTATGCAGGTGCAGACATTGCCCTTGAAAATACAGCGATTTCGGTCGGCCGGAGTCCTCAGCTGTGCCAGATCGTGGTAGAGGATCCGCAGGTAAATGACAGAGAGTTTACGGTATATTACAATGTTGTAAATCAGGAATATATCGTCGACTGGAATGTGCGAAATGGCTGGTTTGAAAAAATTCTTCCGCCGGGTTCGCCATCGAATTATGAAATCAATGAACTGCAGCCGGGGATGACATATCAGTTAAAGCCGGGAAGCCGAATTATGATCGCAGGCGGCAGGGAAGGATTTTTATTAAAGTAACAAGGGAGGCAAAGGGATGATTCACATTGGAATTTGCGATGATGAAAAAGGCATGCAGAAGCAGATTTACGATATCGTACAGCATGAACTTTTCAAATACGACGATGCGGAATATACATATTATTCTTCCGGAAAGGAAGTAATTGAGGCAATCGAAGCGGATAATTTTTACTGCGATCTGCTTCTTTTGGACATCAATATGCCGAAGACGGATGGATTAAGTACAGCCAAATACATTCGGGAGTGTCAGGTGGATGTGGATATTATCTTTGTAACCGTATCGCAGGAACATGTCTTTGACGGCTATACATTTCAGGCATTTTCCTATCTGCTCAAACCGATTGACCGCAGGCGTTTGTCGGATGAGATCAATCGCTATATGCTGCAGAAAACGAAACATGCGGAATGTCTGCACATTACGATAAATGGTAGAAAAGAGCAGGTTTTTTTGGACCGCGTGGTCTATTTTTCCGGCGAGGGAAGAAAGGTTTTGATTCATCAGCGGGGCAAAGAAGAAGTCGCCTTTTACGGAAAAATAAGCGATGTGGCAGAAGTGCTGAAAGAGTGCCATTTTATACGCTGCCATCAAAGCTATTTATTGAATCAGCGGTTCATAAAAAATTATTCCAAGACAGAGATAGAGTTGTCAAATGGAGAATGTATCCCGGTCAGCCGTAAGTATGTCAGTACGATAGAAGAATTGAAGAAGAAAGGGGAGTCGGTATGAGTGATTTTACTTATGAAAATGATGTGAGCACGATGTCCGTGACAAGAAGTCTGGCGATGTCATCTGCGCCGGCGGGCGGTCTTGTCTGTATCGGTGGAGCGCAGATCGGAACGATGATCACATTGCTTTCGGACAAAACGGTTTATGTAGGAAGAGACGCGACAAGATGCCAGCATGTCATTACGGATGCAAAGGTAAGCCGGGTTCATTGCAGCTTTACCTATGTCGGAACGATCAATCAGTACCGTGTCGTGGATCAGTCGAAAAACGGAACATTTTTGGAAAGCGGGGAGCGCCTGGTAACAGGTCAGGAGTATTATCTGAAACCGATGACCAAATTGTATATAGCAAATGAAAACAATGTTTATCAATTAAGATGAAAAAACATATCATGCAAGGAGGAGATGCAAATGAGATTTTGTACATCATGTGGAACACAATTACAGGACGGCGCACAAGTGTGCCCGAATTGTGGACAAAGAGTAGTTGGAGTAAATCCGAAACCGATGGGTGGAGGCCAGCCTGGAATGGGTGGTCAACCTGGGATGAATGGTCAGCCTGGAATGGGAGTTCAACCGGGAATGTATGCAAGAACAAGGTCGAGAATTGACAATATTTTTTCGTCGTTGGTTTACGATAAGACGACGGGAAGTATAATGGAGTTTTCGCTGTGGTGTAGTGTTTGTCTGGGGGTGCTGTTGTTATTTTTGGCAACCATTTTGACCGGGGATAAGGAAGTTTTATCGAGATATACGGATGGCTTTCGCTTGCTGTGGCTCTTTACGATGCTGTTTTCCATTGGACTTGGAGTGACTATGGTATTTCGTAAACTCAAACCGATTATGTTGTTTGGTGCGGAGATTGTGCTGCAGCTGATTATGTTAATTCCATATTACTGTACTGTGGTTGGAAGAATGGATCATTTTTCAGCTGATGTTCCGGGATTGGTAATAGCAATATTTATATTAGAGATATTGACTATATTAGGAGTGGTAACTTGTAGCAGCATTCATTTTTTTTCAAATATAAATCTCGGAAAAATTATTGCAATTTTAAGTATTGTATATAGTGGATTGCTATTATTGCTTATGATGTTTATGTACCTTCTGCCCTATGTAGAAGTGGGAGATCGAAAATATCATTTATATGATAACAGATCAGGATTGAGTGGCTGGGCCGGCAGCTGTTTCTGGCTGGGAAGCATCGCATTCCTGCTTATCAGCGCAGCAATTACCGTATACACAGTGATGTTCTTTGGGGGAGTTATTGACAATCGTAAAAATAAAATTTATGTTTTGTCCGGCGGTATATCAGGACCAAATTCTCAGAGAATGCCGGCGATTCAGTGCGTCCAGGGAAGTTATCCGGGACAGGTATTTAATCTGCAGAACGTAGAATTTTCTATGGGTTCCCAGCAGGGAGTAAATCTTGTGATTCCGGATACGCACGTCAGCCGAACACATTGCACGGTGCGCTTTAACTTTAGCAATGGAATGTATGAAGTAAGAGATCTGTCGACAAATGGAGTGTATCTGCTGAACGGAGTTCGTCTGCAAAAAGGGGTGTATACGCCACTTCAGCGTGGTACGATCTTCTGCCTGGGAAGTGTAAATCAGCAGTTCAGATTGCTGTAGAAAAGAGGAATTATGCGTTATTGTAAAAATTGTGGTGCCGCCGTGGACGATGCATATTCTTTCTGTGCAAACTGCGGAGCACCGATGACAAACAATAAAATAACGGCTTCAAATGCTAGAAATTTAAGCCGGTCCGGTATGGAAACTCCACCAAAACGATCCAAAGGCGCGGTGATTGCGGCCTGTGTTTCCAGTGGAGTAGTGGTCATTATTATGATCGCATTGGTAATATTTGTATTTTCCTCGGACAACCGCAGCAGGCGGCACTCTTCGAAGGACGACAAAGCGCAGGAGACAGAGGCGCCGGAGGTTAATGTGCCGGGAGAATTGAAATTTACGGCACAATCCTATGAGATCGAAGTCAATCAGGAAACGGATATGTCAAAATACCTGACCTGTCAGGGAATTGATCCGGCCAATGTAGTGTGGTCGGCAAATTCCGATCAGGTTATCGTAGGGAGCAATGGCCGAGTTGTTATCAATGATTACAGCGTCAATAGTGTGCTTACGGCGACAGACAAAGACGATCCTTCGATTACGACGAATTGTGCTGTCGCGACGCGGTCTTCTCAGGATGATCTGGTATACCGTGTACAGGGATTAAATGGCGCTCACAAAGAAGATGTGACTTCGGATCAGGGCGTTGTCTCAGTCGCTTCGACGGCGGCAGATGATTATAATATCGATCTGACCCCGCAAAATAAGCAGCCGGCCAAGCGGAGCAAAAAATACAAATGGGATAGGAAATTGTTTTACACATTGGAAGATGTCTCACAGGAAAGTGACAAGGATGGAAAAATCAATTCCTATCGGATTGAAAAGAAGCAGTTTAAAAATGCAAAAACCGGCAATCAGATGGAGTACGAGATTTACCATAATCCGGAAACAGATGTGATAAATAAGATCGTAAGCATCGAACATATGGATAAGATTCTGGAAATCACGGAGTATTATTTTACGGATAAAGGTGCCGTCAATTTTGTATTTGTGCACAAGGATGTCAATTATGTTCCGGACTATGCACAGATCAGCAAAAAGGGCGAGCGGTATCTTTTCCATAAAGATACCCTGGTAAACTGGCGTGTGGTAGATGACAGCGGCGAGCACAATTATTGCTACGGAAATATCGAGAAGAAGGCACTTAGTGGACATGCGGGCATCAAAGAATATGCCAAATGCAGCAAAGAACGCCAGAATCGATTTGATGAAAAAGAGATTCAGGTACTCAATGCCGCTTACAACACATTGAATAAAGTGACAAGTTCCGAAGGTGTCAGTTCCATCCGGGGTTATGTAAATGACCAGAATGGCGATGCGATGGATCAAGCATCGGTAAAATTGAAGTCGACAGATTCCGGCTCGGAAGTGTTTCAGGGAAACACGAACGAGGAAGGATATTATGAAATTTATGTTCCGGCGCGCAAAATGAGTTATGAAATTTCATTTGAAAAAGAGTCCTATATGCCGGAAACATTGTACCATATCGATTCGGACACAGACCAGATCGGAATCTATCAGGAGACGATTTCGATGGCACAGCAGAATGAAAATGAATACGATTGTTATTTATCTTTTTACGATGCATTGAATCGTGATTCGGATGGCTATGGTATGGAACAATTGGAAAATGTAGATGTTAAGATCCGCAAAGGAGCTAATAATACTGATGGGGAAACAGTATACGAGATGGAGCATATCGATTATTCGTGTACGGTAAATCTGCAGCCGGGAATGTATACGATTGAGATGACCCGCAACCAATACATGATTACGTATTCTTCGATTTTTGTGTCGCCTGTGAGTGAGAATAATATTGATATTTATGCGACACCGAAATTGGGAAAAGATGAGTTCCGAATCGTCCTTACTTGGGGAGATACCCCGCGGGATCTGGATTCGCATCTCTTTGTGCCGGCATCCTCCGAAGAGGATTATCATATTTGCTATTATAAGATGTCAAACAGTGATTATTCGGCGGCTCTTGACGTTGATGATACCGATGGATACGGACCGGAAACGACTTCTATCTACAAGTTAAAACGCGGTCAGTATAAATTCTACGTGGCAGACTTTACCAATTGTTGCCAAAATCAGGAAGAGAGTTACGAGATGTCAAATTCCAATGCGACCGTGCGTGTGTATGGGAAAAAGGGATTGTTGCAGACATTCTTTGTACCGACCAATCGCCCGGGAGTGATCTGGGAAGTATTTGAAATTCGCGATGGCAATGTCATCCCGACTCAGCGTTATTATGATGCGATTGGAAACAAGACCTGGTGGTCCAGTGCAAAATAAGACGGACGATACCTATACAAGGAGGGAAAGAAATGAAAAAACAAATCATAGTGGCAGTTCTTGTGTGCGGTGCATGTTTTGCACTGTGCAGCTGCGGAAAGAACAAAGCTACGACGTTTACAACAGACGATATCGACACATTTGTTAATTCCGTAAATGGAAATAGCAGTTCGACGGATTCTTCCGATTCGGATAATTACGACGATGACAGTGATCTCTATGATTCGGATGGTTATGGGGATTATAATTCGGAGGATTCCTCGGCATGGGGGTTCTAAAAATAACAAAAAACAGGTTCTTTTTTACATATTTCAAAAACACCTGATTTTCTTGTTACAATAATGAAGAAAGAGGTGGAAAAAATGCAAAAAGGAACAGGGTTTTACAAGTTTGTGTCTGTTTGCTATTTCACGTTAGCAGCTATATTTTCGGTGTGTTTTGCCGCCACCGCATTAGCCTGGATTTTACTTATCATAGCATCTGGAATGCTGGAAGGCGGCATGACATTTGTGATAAATGGTGGATGTATTATGGTTCTTTCGATTCTGATGGGAATCCTAATGCTTCATATTCACGCCGGCTGCATTTTGTGGGATTTGGAAAAAAGAGATAAAGTGGTCTACACCTTCCATCAGATAACGGCGGTATTGCTTACCTTTACCAAGTTATGTATCGGAATCGTGGGACAATATCTCTTATCCAAATATCTTTTTCTTTGGATATTGTATGACTTGTTTATGTTGGCGACATCGATTCTCGGCATCGTGACATTTAGCAAGATCAAGAAAATTACAAATTTTGTAAAAACAGAAAGCGAAATGCTGCAGACGACCCGCGAAAAGGACGTAAAAGATAATGTTCTTGTCCGGCAGATCGAACAGGCATTGGATCAGAAAAATGAGATGCCGTTACCGCAGGGAAAAAGAATCGGACTTCTGGCAATTGAGGGTGATTATCGAGGAAATTTTTTCCCGATGTTTCCTTGTGAAAAGTTGGTTCTCGGCACGAGTTTACAAGCAAGTAACATTCTATTTCATGATCCGAAGATAAGCAGACAGCATTGCATGGTGGAATACATACCGGAACAAAAAATGTATTATATTACAGATTGTTCTACCAACGGAACATTTCTCAATGACGGCAGACGGATCCCGGAAAATACTCCGTATCCCTGCGCTCCATTGACAAGATTTTACTTTGGAACGAACCGTCAGGTGTTTGAATTGGTATGATAATAAATTAAAAAAATGGAGGATAAAGTTATGGAACAAAAAAAGACAATGAACTTATGGCAAATGATCGCACTTGTCGTATTGCTGGCAGGGGTTACGATCAGTATGTTTTTCCCTGTGTTAAATCCGACAGGGCAAAAGATGGTAAGCAGCTTTGAAACTTTCTCACAAAATCATGAAGAAGATGAGAAGATAGGCGGAGCTTGTAAAGCTTACTTGAAGAAGATAGAGGATGATAGTAAGAGGGAAGATCAGGAAGTTGATTGCGATAAGTTTTTGGATGACTTAGAGGGAAAAGATGATAGTCTGACAGATGATGAAAATAAGCAGAGAAAAGATGCTTTGCTTTTTCCGGCAAATGGAATTGAGTTTCTGAATAAGAGTTTTATCTTGGATAGTGGAAGGGATAAGATTAAAAACTATCAGGATAAAAAAGATGATGAACTGGAAAAGCATGAAAAGGCATATTTATCCATATATAATACCTATAATACATCTCGCGCAGTACTGGGATTTGTATATTTTGTTCCATTGGTTCTTATTGTTTTGGTAATCTTATCCTTTTGCTTAAAATGGAATAAAATGATTGCAGCTATTGTGAGTGGAATTGTTTCTTTAATAGGTGCAGCAGTAGCAGCCGGTTTATATTTTATGGCACCGAAATTAGTGTCTGTGGAAGAGGATTCTGTCAACACTATTGTACATAACTTTATTACTCAGAAAGATGTTTTTGATCTGGGATCCAATTATAAAGATTTTTCATCAGAACTTTTATCCACATTATGGAATGCGATGCGTGGAAATGGACTCTTAATTACAGCAGTAATTTTTCTCCTTGTTTTGGTAATGGCAATTATTACTATGGCAGTAGGAAATAGTCAGCAGGAAGTACAGTTTGAAGAGCAGAGACAGGAGTATAAGCAAAATATAAATGGTTATAAGGATCAGGGAAACCTTGGAGGATTTAACAATATTTCAGGTGCTGATATCCAGGGTGGCAACAATGGATTTGGAGGTTTCCAGGGTGCTGGAGGCTTCAATGGCACAATTTCAAATGAAAATAATGGATTTGGTTCAAGTCCGTTTGTAGTCGAAAAACAAAAAAAGAAAGAGCCAATTGTTCCGCAGCCTCCGGTTAAGAAACTGGGTCGTGTACGATGCATTGAAGGTAATTCCAATGTACCGGGGTATAAGTTCCCGGAGGAAAACAAGATTATTGTAGGGGCGAATCCGACGAGATGTCAGATAGTAATCAATGGTGCGCCACACGTAAGTAATATTCACTGCAGTATCCGTTACAATGCACAGAGAGATACTTACATTGTAAAAGATCATTCGTCTAACGGAACTTTTGTCAATGGGGCAAGACTTCCGAAAGATCAGGCGATGGAATATCCGGCAGGAACGATTTTGTCATTGGCGGATGGCAGTAATAAACTTCGTTTAGGAGACTGATTTAAACAAAATAACAATTTTAGAGGAGGCAGAAAATATGCAGAAAAAGATAATGACTTTATGGCAAATGATTATACTGGTGGTACTGCTGGCAGCAGTTACCATTAGTATGTTCTTCCCGGTATTAAATCCTACAGGGAAAAAGGAGGTTAAGTATCGTGAATCATTCATGGAAAAGTATCAGGATGATGAGAAGTTTGGCAAGAATTTAAAAGATTGGGAAGATGACGATACGCGCCAAAAAAAAATTGATGACTTTGACGACGAGTATAAAGATAGTTATCCAGTAAGCGGAATGCAGTTAATAAGCGGAGGTTTTTGGACCGATAAAGAATTAGAAGAAATCGAAGAATGTCAGGAAAAGGATGAAGATGAATTATCTAACGATGAAAAAGAGACATTAGATTTATATGAAAAATATAATACAAAATGTAATGCTTTGAGAGTTGGAATGATAATTGTTTATTTTACGCCGCTGATATTTATCGCATTATATATACTGGCGTTCTGTCTGCACTGGAATAAAAATATAATGGCCATTATCGGTCTATGTTTTTCAGTAATAGGATTGGGAATAACAGGAATTTTCTATTTCTTTACACCATATTTCATAAAGAACGAAGTAGCAGATAAAATGGGAAGTGATTACGAACATGTTGCGTTAGATGTGGCAAAAATGATGTGGAAAATTTTCCGCGGAGGTGGTCTTCTTACCACATTTATATTGTTCCTTCTTATCCTTGTGATGGCTATTGTTACTATGGCAGTAGGTACTTCTTATCCAGTACCGGCACCGGAACCATATCCGGTACCAGACCCAACGCCAATGCCAATGCCGATACCGGATCCAATACCGATGCCAGACCCAATGCCGGTGCCGGCACCAAAACCAATACCGGTACCGGAACCGATTCCACAGCCGCCGGTTCAGCAATTAGGTCGTGTACGATGCATTGAAGGAAATGCCAATGTACCGGGGTATAAGTTCCCGGAGGAAAACAAGATCATTGTAGGAGCGAATCCGACAAGATGTCAGATAGTAATCAATGGTGCGCCACATGTAAGTAATATTCACTGCAGTATCCGCTACAATGCACAGAAAAATACTTACATTGTAAAAGATCATTCGTCTAACGGAACCTTTGTCAATGGGGCAAGACTTCCGAAAGATCAGGCGATGGAGTATCCGGCAGGAACGATTTTGTCACTGGCGGATGGCAGCAATAAACTTCGTCTGGGAGATTGATAATACAATTTAATAATTCAAAAATAACATAATACAAGTTAGTTTTGACATTTTTTCCTCAAGCAGATCCTTCTTTGGTATGCTGGATACAGAAACAAAGTAGAAAGTTTATCAAAGGAGGATTCTATTATGAAAGCGAAAATTCAAAAAATAATGATGGTACTTGTAGTTATGTTTTTTTCCGTTTTAGGAATGCAGGTAAGCGCAAATGCCACAAGCATTGTGGATCTGCAGAATAAATTTCCAAACGGAGCATATTGGAATCATGTTGTCCGAAGTGGACACAGATATTCCGGCTATAACGATGTTGGTGGATGCAACAATCCGGACGGCTATACCTGGACGCCATGTAATACACATAACGGAAATGTAGGTGTCGGAGGGTATGATTGCAATTCCTTTAGCGGCGGTATGCAGTGTAATGGATTTGCAAAAAAACTGGGATATGATCTTTATGGCTCAACCTACACATCGTGGGGACGCGGTTCTATCGGAAATGCAAAATGCGGCGATGTCATTCATTATTATGGAGCAGGAGCAGATGCTTCCTATGGACATTGGGCGATGATCATTGGAAGAAACGGAACGACGATCACACTTGGAGAAGCCAATGCCGGTGGAAGATGCAAGATCAGCTGGGGACGTTCTATCAATACAACGAGCATGTCAAGTTATACGATTTATTCGGCACCTTGGACCGCAACTTACAATTCTGATACAGAGAAGCCAAGTATTGGCGATGTTCGTATTACAGACGTAAATAAAGATGGATATACGATTACTTGTACGGTTTCAGATAATGTCGGAGTGACAGCAGTAAAGTTTCCTTCCTGGTGTAATGATATACACACTGGTGACAACGCCGTATGGCTGGAGGGTTCTGTGAGTGGAAATACGGCATCCTGCAGAGTAAATATCAGTTCATTGAAGTCAGGTGCCCGTCAGGGAAATTATATGACGCACATTTACGCATACGACGCAGCCGGAAATTGGGGAAGTAAAGCAATCTCAGATAGTTGTGTTTACATCGATCGTACCGCACCGGTGATCAAAGATGTAGAGGTGACAGAGGTTGATAATACCGGTTATACCGTAACTTGTACTGCGACAGATGATAAAGGGATCAATCGTGTGCAGTTCCCGACATGGACAGAGAAAGACGGACAAGATGATCTGTGCCAAAACTGGCAGACAAATGCAGCAGTGAGTGGAACAAAAGATGGAGATACCTATACATTCCGAGTAAAAGATTCCGATCATAAGTACGAAAGAGGGATATATCACACACATATTTATGCATATGACAATGCAGGAAATGTCACGATGATAATTGCGGATGATGTGGAAGTAAAAAATGATTTAACAGGAGATAAGGCAATTATTTATAACGGACATACTTACGTAAGATATGAAGATATTATGACATGGGATGAAGCAAATGCTTTTTGTAAAAAACATCTGGGTTATCTTCTTGCTATTAATACCGAGGAAGAGCAAAAGATAATGGAAGAATTTATCGCAGATGGAAAACGTTATTCGTATCATATAGGCATAAATGACACAGAAAAAGAAGGAAGTTTTGTCTGGTCAAGTGGTGAAAAAGTAACATATACCAATTGGGAGCCAAATGAGCCAAATGATTACGGAGACGGAGAGGATTATGGTCAGATACGGAGAAAAAGCGGACAATGGAATGATAACAGTATCGCGGATCTTTCTTGCGGATTTGTCATGGAACTTCCGTTTGATGTAGAAAAGGTAAATAGTACCTTGCTTGGTGGTTTGAATCAGGTATTGGCAAAATGGCTGTATAAAGACGATTCTTTCGCAGAAGAAAGCAAACAGCCGGAAGAGACGCAAGCCAAAACACCGGAGACATCCGCGGCTCCGTCTCAGACACCTTCATCGAAAGAAACGATTGATAAAATAGCAGATTCACCGGAGGAAGATGACGTAATTTCAGATGATATCGAGGATGACGATTTTGTATTTGCAAGAAAGATTACGATAAAAAATCATTCCGGATATTACAAGATAAAAAGGCTGAGATTGAAAGCGACAGTAGATAAAAAGGCATCCATCAAAAAGATAACGTGGTCGAGCAGTAATAAAAAATATGTGTCGGTAAATTTCAAAGGGAAGTTGACGATCAAAAAGGCAGGCATCGGAAAGACAGTAAGTATTACGGCAAAGGCGATGGATGGAAGCAGAGTGCAGAAAGTGCTCAAAGTAAAAGTGATTAAAAAAGCAGGAAAAAGATTTTTAATAAAATTAAGAAAATAGAAGGGAGCGAAAATTATGAATTTGACAAGATGTGCACAAGGACAGATTTATGACAGTGAAAAATAATGGATACGCATAATGACTTTTGGACAAATCCGGATCCGGATGTACAGATTGAAGTAAAAACCTCCAGTGGCGCAGACATAAATTCCGGCACAGGAGTTTGCACTTGGAATGTATCACTTGAAGCGGAAAAGGATTGTGAGCTGGAACTTTGCTACACAATTACTCATCCGTCAAAGCAAAATTATGAATGCATATGAATGATCTTAGATGAGATCATCATACATATAAATAAAAATCAGGAGGAAAAAAATATGAAACTAGCAAAAAAATTTGTAGCACACTTATTGATGATAGCGATGCTGCTATCATTAGGAGCAGGAGTGCAATTCAGAGACACAACAGTAAAGGCAGCAGGAGATTACCGGAGTTTAGCGCAGAATTTACCGCTGAATGGAACTTGGACAACAGACCAGTGGATTACAGAGAATAATACAGAACATTGGTACAAGTTTACAGTAGCAGATGGTGGAAAATTGACATTGAAATTTATGGGATATCTTCATTCTGCAAATGTTTTGTTAGCAACAGAGGATTTATCCAAAGAAATTATGAGCGGATATTATTGGGTAGATGGAACAGAGACATCTCCAGGGACAGATACAGATGTTAAGGTGCTCAGTGCAGGAACATACTATCTGAAAATATCGCATCGCTCATCAACAGGAAAATATAGATTGTGTGCTACATATGAATCCTATGGGTTAACCAATCAAGGAGCAGATTCTTATGATTCACCTAAAATATTGCCACTTAATCAAATGGTAACAGGCGCAATGACAGCGACAGATGAGGAGGATTGGTATCGATTGAATGTTGGGGCAGCGGGAAATTATGTAATTGATATTTCGGCGTATATGAATAACATATACTTTACACTTTATAATCAGGATCTGTCTGATGAAATTGGAACAGCAAGTTATCCGAGTGGAACAGAAACTACTCCGGGTAAGGTAAAGAAAATTTATACGTTAAGTGCAGGGACCTATTACATTAAAATGGCGAAGAGTTCTGAAGGGAAGTACCTTCTTTCCTGGTCCGCGCTCACCCAGCAAAATTGTTCGCATGACTATGATTCTACTTATGTAGACGCAACATATTTGTCACAGGGATACCGTTTACATACTTGCAAAAACTGTGGTCATCAGTACAAAGATGAATTTTCAAGTAAAAAGGTATTGAATCAAGTGTCTTATCCATATGCATCAGCTGGCAAAAGAAAGATGACAGTTTCTTTCTGGAGCGTATCGGATGCAGATGGTTACCAGATTCGATATTCTACAAATAAGAAATTCAAAAAAGCTGTTAAACTTGTAAAAACAAAGTCTACGAGAAAAACAATTAAAAAACTGAAACGTAGAAAAAAATATTATGTTCAGATTCGAGCATATAAAAAAGTACAGGGTAAGACTGTTTACGGAAAATGGTCTGCAAAGAAAAGTGCAAAAATTAAATAATTAACTTCAAACAAATGTAAGCTCAGGTTGTTCTGGTTTCAGAGCAACCTGAAATTGCACATATTTGGGAAGGAGAATTCACATGAAAAGATATATACCTAAAATAATAGTAACTATATTATTGGTTGCATTATGTTTGCCGCTTAACATTGTGATAAGCAATGCTGCCTCAAAAGATGTTCGCTCGGCATACGCGTCCGTGCTTAAAAAGAAAAAATATTTGAATAATCAAGGAGATAGTTCCAAGCCATCTTTTGCTTAGGCAGATTTGAATAGAAACGGCGTCTCCGAATTGATTATAAGTTCAACAGATGACTTCCTTTCCAAGAAAGATTATTTTATGTATAAAAATGGGAAGGCAGTAAAGATAAAAACACCAAAATCTGATTCTTATCCTGTCTTTGGTACGTTGTATGAGATGCCATCCCGCGGAACATATGTTTTTTACAGAGGCGGTCCGGGATTTGATGGTGAGAATGGAACTTTGGTAATGCCATATATGTATTATGAGTACAAATTAAGCAAGGGAAAAATTAAATTGGTAAATGAGTTTGAGAAACGAGAAATTACCGACCGTAAAAATAGAAAAACAAATAAAATTACAAAAAATGGAAAGAAATGTTCGGAAAGAGAATTTAATAATGTGCAGAATTCCTTAGAAAATGAAATTGTTTTTGTGGCAAATACAAAAAGTAATCGCCAGATGAAAGGCGTTAATACGGTTATTAAAAAGAAAAAGTCGACCACAAAAGTGCCGGCTAAAACGTTAAAGGAAGTTTCACGTTTGATGAAAGGAAAATATGACTATTATGGTCAGCAGGGATT
>OHZE01000121.1_pt1 | contig 30728 bp, 17 predicted proteins | sample 1580371 | NCBI WGS metagenome assembly OHZE01 (sample SAMEA3882527, study PRJEB24775) | human gut metagenome | biome: human-associated habitat; feature: intestine environment; material: feces | place: Netherlands | collected 2009/2010
CCCAGGTGCAAAGTCCCAGGGAATCAAGCAGCTGATGGCAGGAGGCGGTGTCGTTCTGATCGGCACCCAGCTGGTACCGTTACTGTCCGGATTGTTCAGCTGAGAGAAGCAGGAGGGAGATGACTCATGGATCGGATATTTGAAGCGATTGAAGAATGGATGAGGAATCTTCTGACAGGCATGGTAAGTTCCAACCTGACAACAATGTATACCGATGTCAATGAAAAGACCGGTCAGATTGCTGCTCAGGTTGGGCAGACACCGCAGGGCTGGAATGGCAGCATTTACAGCATGATACAGAATCTTTCCGAGTCGGTCATTGTACCGATTGCCGGTATGATTATCACATTTGTACTTTGTTATGAGCTGATCTCCATGTTGACGGAAAAGAACAACATGCACGACATCGACACCTGGATGTTCTTTAAATACTTTTTCAAGATGTGGGTGGCAGTCTGGATCGTCAGCCATACCTTTACGATCACGATGGCGGTATTTGATGTCGGGCAGTCCGTAGTCAGCCGGGCAGCTGGGGTTATCAGTTCTGATACAGCGATCAATATAGATACGATGATCTCCACGATGGAGACAGCGATGGAATCTATGGAGATTGGTGAACTTGTCATACTGGCACTGGAAACGATGCTTGTAAGCCTGTGTATGAAGATTATCTCAGTCTTTATTACAGTGATTTTGTATGGACGTATGATTGAGATTTATCTCTATTCGTCCGTTGGAGCGATCCCGTTCGCAACCATGTCCAACCGGGAATGGGGGCAGATTGGGAACAACTATCTTCGTGGATTGTTTGCACTGGCATTCCAGGGATTTTTTATGATGGTCTGCGTGGGAATCTATGCGGTCCTGGTCGCAAACATCCAGATGTCAGATAACATACATTCTGCATTGTTCGGCGTGATGGCATACACGGTGATCCTGTGTTTCAGTCTGATGAAAACAGGAAACTTTGCCCGCAGTATCTTTAACGCCCATTAAGAAAGGAGGAACTGGCAATGGCATTTGTATCTGTGCCTAAAGACTTAACCAAGGTCAAGAATAAGATCATTTTCAACCTGACGAAACGGCAGCTGATCTGTTTTGGGATTGCGGCGGCAGTAGGGCTTCCGTTTTATTTCTTAAGCAGGGGAATCATTGGTTCCAGTAACGCAGCGACTGGGATGTGCCTTCTGATGCTTCCGGCATTTTTGTTTGCCATGTATGAGAAGGATGGACTTCCGTTAGAAAAGGTCTTAAAAAACATGATCACCGTAAAATTTATCCGTCCTCCGGTACGCAAGTACCAGATGGAAAATATGTACGAGAAAAAGTATACCGTGGTCAGAAAGAAGAAAGGGGGAACGAAGGGTGTTAAAAAGAAAAAACGATAGACAGCCGCCACAGAGCTTAGATGAATTATATCCGGATGATTACTGGCTGGATGAGGAGGATGGAGAAGAAGAACTTCCAGACCCCGCAATGAAAAAGAAACCAGTAAGCGGCAGACTGCACGATGAGCCAATGGTGACAGGGTATGAAGCACTGGAACGCCAAAGAGGTGTCCGCAGACCGAACCGGAAACTGACACGCAGGGAAAAGAAAGCCCTCAAAAGGGCACAGAAATATGAAGAAAAACTGCATAAGGAACATGAAAAAGCGGATAAGAAAAATGCGAAAAAGGAAGCAAAACTGGCAGCCAGAGCAGAAAAGCAGGCAGTGCGTGACGCAAAGAAAAATGCGAAGAAGAAAAAGAACAGACCTGCCGCAGTACCGCCGGGGCAGCGTCCGGCAGGAAAAGCGGTTTTCGGAACGAAAAGCAGTGGGACAGGAAAGAAAACATCGGATAGTGCCAGGGATAAGAGGATCACTGCACAGCAGTCGATTCCATACCATGAGATGGGAAGGGACGGTATCTGTCGGGTGCAGGACAAGTTTTATTCCAAGACGATCCGTTTTTATGACATCAACTATCAGCTGGCACAGAATGAAGATAAGAACGCCATCTTTGAAAACTGGTGTGATTTCCTGAATTACTTTGACAGCACAATTCATTTTCAGCTGTCCTTTATCAACCAGCACAGCAACATGGCAGAGTATGAGAAAGTCATCCATATTAATCCGCAGGAAGATGAATTTGATGACCTGCGTATGGAGTTTGCCCAGATGCTTAATAATCAGTTGGCAAAAGGAAATAACGGGCTGATGCGTACCAAATATATCACATTTGGGATTGAAGCGGAGAATATCCGGGAAGCACGACCAAAACTGGAACGTATCGAGTCGGATATTCTGAACAATTTTAAGATTCTTGGGGTATCTGCTTATCCTCTGAATGGGGAGGAACGGTTACAGATCATGTATGAAACCTTTAACCAGGACAGCAAAGTTCCGTTCCATTTCTCTTATGACGATGTACTTCGGACAGGGCTTAGTACCAAGGATTATGTCGCACCGACCAGTTTTGTATTTAAGAATGGAAAAGATTTTGAGATGGGCGGCACGATGGGAGCTGTTTCCTATTTACAGATTCTTGCACCGGAACTTACCGACAAGATGCTGGCAGAGTTTTTGGAGATGGACAGCAACCTGATGGTGAATTTCCATATCCAGTCCATCGACCAGATGAAGGCAATCAAGCTGGTAAAAAGCAAGGTGACGGATATTAACCGTATGAAGATCGAGGAACAGAAAAAAGCAGTCCGGGCAGGCTATGACATGGACATTATCCCTTCGGACTTAAATACATACGGTGGGGAAGCAAAAAGGCTTCTGGAAGATCTACAGTCCAGAAATGAGCGAATGTTCCTTGTAACAGCATTGTTCTTAAATACTGCACCGACCAAACAGGAACTGGAAAATGTGGTGTTCCAGACTGCCGGTATCGCACAGAAATATAACTGTGCATTGAAACGGCTGGATTACCAGCAGGAGCCGGGACTGATGAGCTGCCTGCCGCTTGCGGTGAATTTTGTACCGATCAAACGGGCACTGACAACGACATCCACGGCAATTTTTGTCCCGTTTACCACACAGGAATTATTTATGGCTGGGGAATCTATTTATTATGGATTAAATGCCCTGTCCAATAACCTTATCATGGCAGACAGGAAGAAACTGAAGAACCCGAACGGACTGATTCTTGGTACACCGGGTTCCGGTAAGTCGTTTGCGGCAAAACGAGAGATTGCAAATGCATTTATCGTGACGAAAGATGACATTATCGTCTGTGACCCGGAGGGGGAGTATTATCCGTTAGTCCGGGCATTTCATGGACAGGTGATCCGTATTTCCCCGACCAGCCACGATTATATCAATCCGATGGATATTAACCTGGATTACGCTGACGATGATGACCCGCTTTCCTTAAAATCGGACTTCATCCTGTCTCTTTGTGAGCTGGTAGTAGGCGGAAAGAACGGACTGGAGCCGGTTGAAAAGACCGTCATTGACCGATGCGTAAGGCTGGTCTATCAGGATTTCCTTTCTGACCCGGTACCGGAAAAAATGCCGATCTTAGAGGATTTATATAATCTTCTCCGTAATCAGAAAGAGCAGGAAGCACAGCGTCTGGCAACGGCACTGGAGATTTACGTCAATGGTTCCTTAAAAGTGTTTAACCATAGAACCAACGTGGAACTGAGTAACCGTATCGTATGTTTTGACATTAAGGATCTGGGAAAACAGCTGAAAAAACTGGGTATGCTGATCGTGCAGGACCAGGTGTGGAACAGGGTAACGGTCAACCGTTCTGCGAATAAGAGTACCAGATATTACATTGATGAGTTCCATCTGCTCTTAAAAGAGGAGCAGACGGCAGCATACAGTGTGGAGATCTGGAAGCGTTTCCGTAAATGGGGTGGTATCCCTACGGGTATCACACAGAACGTAAAAGACCTGTTAGCCAGCCGGGAGATTGAGAACATCTTTGAAAACTCGGACTTTATCCTGATGCTCAACCAGGCATCTGGTGACAGACAGATCCTTGCAAAACAGCTCAACATTTCCCCTCACCAGCTTTCTTATGTAACGAACAGCGGGGAAGGTGAGGGACTGGTCTTTTATGGCAGCACCATTATCCCGTTCAAGGATAAGTTTGATAATTCCCTGATGCTGTATGCCCTGATGACTTCTAAGCCGGATGAGGTGGAAAAGCGTAAGAAACTTGGTATCGGAGAACGGGACGATTAAAGAAATAAACGAAACAAAATAAAACAGAGTAGAGGATGAGCCGGAGGAATACTTCCGGCAATTTTTCTGCCCGGAAATCATGGAGGATTACAAGATGGAAGATTACAGAAACATGGAGAGATGCAGCGGCGAACCTTGCTGCATATTTGCAGAAAGAATCTGTGCAGACAATGAAAAGGAGATTTTGAAAATGGAAAAGGACACAAAGGAAAAAGTGACGGCTGATGAAATGATGGATGACCTTATCTATCTGGCGGAACTGATTGATTTCATGGGAATTACATCTTGTCTGGCTGTAAGGGGAACTTTAAGTGAGCGAATGACAGACAAGCTGACGGATTCCATTGCAGGGATGGCAGATGAAGTGTTGGAGAAATGGGAGGACTATCAGGATAAGACAGAATAACCGGGACAAAGCAGTAAAGGGGATGGTCAAAGTTGCAGGAGCATGAGTATAAGGCGAGAGATAAAACCGTCCAGAAGATGAGCCGGGATGGACTGCGGGAAGAAAACCTCCGGAACAAGGAAGAAAAAAGGATCACCGGGCGGGATACGGATACCGAGATTTCCCGCAGTGAGAAGAAAGAGGAACTGGATTTTAGTAAACGCAGACATGAACGGCTGAAAGAAGAACGGGAGATGGAACAGCCGGAGCAGAGTTCCAGAAAACCCAGATATAGTAGGGAACATGCAGATATATTGGATGATGAACAAGATATAGCAACTGATGCGGATGTAGAAGAGGGGCTTACAGACGGTAGCAGCGAGAACCCCAAATCTGCCTTTCGCACAGAGAGTATCCGTGGACAGCCAAGAGGGGAACGGGCATATCTGGAGACAGTTGCAGACAGCCGGGATCTTCGGAAGAAAAAGATGGTCAGGGATTATGCTGCAAAGGAAAGAAGGAAGGAAAGGGAGACTTCCAGAGAAGAAAAAGCAGCCAAAAGAGAATCTGCCCGTTACCGGGAAACTTCCGAAGTGATGGAAGATTCCCTGGATAAGTTCCACGAGGAGATCAAAGGCAAGTCCAAAAGGGAACGGGTGCTGAAGGAACAGCGGAAAAAAGTTTCCCGTCTGTCTTTTGGTGATGAGGGTGACGGCATGGTACATGGTGCCGGGATCGGTATCCGGAATCCGGCATCGGCAGTCAAAGATGCGGCAGTCACAGCAGCACACTGGAAAACGCACGAAGAAGAGGATGAAAATGCGGCAGTGGAAGGGGCACACCGGGCAGAGCTTGCCGGGGAAAGCCTTGCAAGGAAATCCATCTACATGCGGGAACGGCTGAAAGGGCGAAGGGAAGAATCCCGGAGATTAAAAGAAAGCGTCCTGGATGAAGCAGAAAGGAGCAGGCTGATATTTGAGACTGCCTATGGAAATGAAGCGAAGGACGCAGTGAAAAGAGAAGCAGAGAAGAAAAAGAAATCTGCCCTGCAGAAACTCTTTCAGAAGAAGCGTTACCAGAAGCAGTATCAGGCAGCCAGACAGAGTAAAAAAGTAAAGGATGCAGCGATCACTTCCGCACAGAAGTTTACGGAAAAAGCAAAAGATGCCGTCAAGATGGTGGCGGCACAGAACCGGGGGATTTTTGCCACGGTAGCTGTCTTTGCTCTGATCTTTGTGCTGATCGCAGCCAGTTTTACCAGCTGTACGGCATCTTTGCAGGGAGCTTCTTCAGCAATCATCTCTACCAGCTATTCCAGTACGGATGAAGATATTTATGCCGCTGAAAATGCGTACCGTGCCTTGGAAGAAGCACTGAATACACAGATCAATCAGATGGAATCCACCCATCCGGATTATGACGAATACCGGTACCAGATTGATGAGATCGGTCATAACCCATATCAGTTGATCTCTTATCTTACGGTAAAATACGGCGGCTTCACTTACGATGAAGTGGCAGAGGAGATTAAGGAGATCTTCCGACAGCAGTATGGGATCACCACAGACTCTACCAGAGAGACGGTTACAGAAACAAAGACGGTCCGGGTAGGGGAGTCCTTGGGACAGGTTGTGACAAGTGGGTACTGTAACTGCCCGATCTGCTGTGGCCAGTGGAGTGGCGGGCCGACAGCCAGTGGGGCAATGCCGACAGCAAACCATACGATTGCCGTGGATGCGGCGAATCCATTTGTGCCGATCGGGACCCATGTAGTCATGAACGGTGTGGAATATGTAGTAGAAGATACCGGAGCGTTCGCAAGATATGGGGTACAGTTCGATGTTTACTATGACAATCATGCGGCGGCATCCGCACATGGACACCAGACATGGGAAGCCTACATAGCAGACAGCAATGGAAACCAGGAAGTGCAGGTCACGACTACAAAAGAGGTGAACCGTCTGGATGTGACGATGACAAACCACAGCCTGGATGCCGTGTTAAGGAGCCGTATGACAGAGGAAGAACAGGAACGCTACGATGCGTATAACAAATATTACGGCAACCGTGATTATCTGTTTGATCTAAACAGCATACCCACCGGAAGCAGTGGATTTGGTTATGACATACCGGCAGATGCTTTATCTGATCCACAGTTTGCAAAAATGATACAGGAAGCAGAAAAATATCTGGGTGTTCCATATGTATGGGGCGGTTATTCCCCAAGTGGTTTTGACTGTTCCGGTTTTGTGAGCTGGGTGATCAATAACTGTGGAAATGGATGGAATGTCGGAAGATGTACTGCAGATGAGCTGCGGTCACACTGTTCGCAGGTATCTCCATCGGAGGCAAAACCGGGAGATCTGATCTTCTTCCAGGGAACCTATGACACACCGGGAGCAAGCCATGTGGGAATCTATGTCGGCAATAACATGATGATCCACTGTGGCAAGCCTGTTCAGTATACCAGCATTGCAAGTGCTTACTGGCAGGAACATTTTATGGCGTTTGGTCGTCTGCATTAAAGGAGGTGACAGGGCAGATGAACATGAAATTAAAAAAACTTCTGAATGATATTCAGAAAACGGAGGATAAGATTGCTGAATTACAGGAACACCTGAAGCGGCAGAATACATTGAGACAGCAGATGGAAGATATAGAGATCGTTAAGTCGTTCCGTTCCATGAAGCTGGACAGCCGCAGCCTGCTTGTCCTGCTTGACGGGATTCAGAAAGGAACTGTTACGATCCAGATGGATGAGGACGGTGGTATCACGGTGGAGGATGCAAAAACTCCGCAGAAAAAGGAAAACAACGCAGAAGTTCACAGACCACCTGTTGGTCAGATGACAGAAAGAGAGGTTTTAGACGATGAGGAATAAAGTGGTAAAGAAACTGCTTATGATTGCCATGGTAGTCACCATGATCTCCGGGACATCCATTGCTACGGTTTATGCAAATGCAAACCCACCGGCAGAGGAGACAACGACACAGGTAGTAGAAGAAACGGCAACAGAATCAACAGAAGATACGGAGAAGAAAGAGGATACCGGAAGGGTCACCGGGGAAGGGGATAATTCTGCTTTTTCTACTCCGGGAAATGCCCAGCTGGTGGATGATAAGGAAAATGATGATACGAAACAGTTCCTTACCATCCAGACCAAGAAGGGAAATACATTTTACATGGTCATTGACCGTTCCAGCAATACAGAAAATGTATATATGATGTCCCTGGTCGATGAGAATGACCTGGCAGAATTTCTGGATGAGACAGAAAAGAGCAAAGAAACCGAAGAATCAACCGTAGTGATCCCGGAAACCACACCGGAAACTACCCCGGTAGCAGAGGAGGAAACCGAAGTGAAGAAAGAAGAAAAGACAGGAATGAATGTAAAAGGACTTGGAGCAATCGTACTTGCAGCGATTCTTGGATTGGCAGGTATCGCCGTTTATAAAAAGCATGGACGTGGCAAAGAGGATGACTATGTAAGCGAACAGCTGGAGTTCTCTGACGGACCGTATGTAAATGAAGAAGAGGATGAGGAAGAAGAATAAACTTCCATCTCCAAAGAAGCAACCAAAATAAGGACAGGGGCAGCCAGAGCAGTTTGGCTGCCCTTTTTTCAGAAAGGACAAAAAAAGCGTATGTCAAAATTTTTAGTGATCGCAGAGAAACCAAGTGTGGCACAGAGTTATGCCAAAAATCTGTCAGCTTATAAAAAAGAGGACGGATATTTAGAAGGGGAGAGCTGTATTGTCAGCTGGTGCCTTGGGCATCTGGCAGAGTATGCACAGCCGGAGGAATATGACCCGAAATATGAGAAATGGCAGTTTGATGACCTTCCGATTCTCCCGCAGGTCTGGAAGTTGAAAGTTTCCAGAGATAAAAAGAAACAGTTTGATGTGTTAAAAAGCCTGATGAACCGGGCAGATGTGGACTATCTGGTAAATGGCTGTGATGCAGGAAGGGAAGGGGAACTGATCTTCCAAAGAGTGTATGACCTTGCCGGATGCAGGAAACCGGTGAAGCGTTTATGGATCAGTTCCATGGAAGATACGGCAATCCGGACAGGTTTTCAGACAATGAAAGGAGCAGAGGAATACCGGAATATCTGCATGGCTGCGGTATGCAGGGCACAGGCAGACTGGCTGATCGGAATGAACGGAACTAGGGCATATACGACCTGTTATTTTAAACGTCTGGTTGTGGGCAGGGTGCAGACGCCAACGCTTGCCATGCTTGCGGAACGTCAGGATAAGATTGAGCATTTTCAGAAAGAAGCCTTTTATAAAGTAGCACTGACAGACGGAAGGCTTACGGTAGTTTCTGAAAATATTGCAAATGAGGAAGCAGCCGATCTCCTTGCTTCCTTATGTATGGATTCGGAAGCAGTGATTACACAGATAAAGAGGGAACAAAAGAAAGCGTTTCCTCCCAAACTTTATGATCTGACCAGTCTGCAAAGGGAAGCAAACCGTTACTTTGGCTATACGGCAAAGAAAACACTGGATATGCTGCAGGAATTATATGAAGAAAAGCTGGTCACTTATCCAAGAACGGACAGCCAGTTCGTGACGGAGGATATGAGGGATACCGTAGAGGAACTGGTAGGGAAAATGCCAGTCTTACTTCCGTTCTTGGATTATGGACAGCTGGGACATAACATCACCAGAGTGATTAACAATGCAAAAGTATCCGACCATCATGCGATTCTTCCAACAAAAGAAGCCGTAGAAAAAGGAATCTCTGATCTGACAGCGGACAAAAAGAACCTGATGATGCTGGTCTGCCAGCAGCTGGTGCAGGCAACAGGGGAAGAGTATCAGTATGAGCAGACGGATATTATGGTCAAATGTCAGGGACATGATTTTACCGCCAGAGGAAAAGTGCCGGTGCAGATGGGATTTAAAGCGGCGGGGAATGCCTTTAAGAACCAGTGCGTGAAAGCCAAGCCGGAAGAAGAAACGGAAAAAGAAACTTCCATCCCATATGGATATGAAGAAGGAATGACGCTTTCTCCGGTAAAGGCAGAAAAGACAGTGCATTTTACTTCCCCGCCAAAACCATTCAATGAAGATACCCTCCTTGCCGCTATGGAAACCGCAGGGAATAAAGACTTTGATTCGGAGACAGAGAAGAAAGGACTGGGGACTCCGGCAACCAGGGCAGGTATCATTGAAAAACTGGTTTCTTCCGGCTATGCAGTCAGAAAAGGAAAGCAGATCTTGCCAAGCACAGAGGGCAGGGAACTGGTGAATGTCATGCCGGCTTATCTGAAATCTGCCGCAATGACTGCCGAATGGGAAAATCAGCTTTTAATGATGGAAAAAGGGCAGATCACCGATACACAGTTTATGGGTGAGATCACTTCTTTAGTCGGTAAGATTCTTTCTGTGTGCAGGGAAATACCGGAAACGGAAAGGAGAAGGTTCCAGAAAGCAAGGGAAGTGATCGGTAAGTGTCCGGTCTGCGGCTCTGATGTCTACGAAGGAAAGCAAAATTTTTACTGCTCCAACAGGCAGTGTGATTTTGCCCTTTGGAAAGAAAACCGTTTCTTAGGAAGCATGGAGAAAACACTGGATAAAAAGATGGCAGTGGAGCTTCTTGATAAAGCCTGCACCCATGTAAAAGGGCTGTATTCCAGAAAAAAAGATATAAAGTTTGACGCAGATCTTTTACTGACACTGGAGGACGGAAAGCCAAGGTTCCATCTGGAATTTCCAAAGAAGAAAAAGAAATAAGGCAAGGAGGTAGGCAGTATGTCGAAATTACAGGACATCCGGGAACTGGCACAGGAACATGCGACATTGGTGAGCAGTTCGCCAAGGGACTGGATGGGTTATATGGATACCGCAGCGAGACTATACCGGTATCCTTTTACAGACCAGTTACTGATCCACGCACAGCATCCACAGGCAACCGCCTGTGCGTCCCTGGAACTGTGGAATGAGAAAATGTTCCGCTGGGTAAACCGGGGAGCTAGGGGAATCGCCCTGCTTGACGAGAATGGTCATAATACCAGACTCCGGTATGTGTTTGATATTTCAGATACGCACATGGTGGCAGGCGGAAGAAGCCCTTACCTGTGGCAGATGCAGGAACATCAGCAGGAAGAGATCCTTACCCATCTGGCAGAAGCGTATGGTCTGGAAGAAAAAGATACAGGGACTTTATCGGATGCGTTGATGGCGGTTGCAAGGGAAATGGTCGCAGACAGTCTGGAAGAATATCTGGACGGCTTGGAATATGCAGCGGAAGGAACGTATCTGGAAGATCTGGATGAAGTTACGATCCGCAGTGATTTCCGCCAGCTTGCAACGGACAGTGTATATTACATGCTTTGCAGACGGTGTGGTCTGGAACCGATGGAGCTTCTGGAAGAAGAGGATTTTATGCATATCACAGATTATAACCGTCTGTCAGTTCTCACCTTCCTTGGAAATGCGGCAAGCCAGCTCAGTGAGAGTATTCTGATTGATATTGGAAAGACCGTACATAAAATTTCTCTGGAAGAAGCCAGAAAAGAGGTTGAAATTTCCAATGAAAGGAATTATAATAACTTTAACACGTTAATGCGTGAAAATAAAAATCAGGACGTAGAAAACAACAAAGAGGAAAATATCGAGAATGAAGGAGGAACCGACTATGGAATTGACATATCATCGCAAGGGGGATTACCTGTTCCCGAACCTGACCGTCGAAGAGGAAGAAGTGACGATAGGGAAATACGGGATGCTTCGGAGGACATTCCTGAAGGAACACAAGAACAGCCTGTATCAGAGCCTGTTCCTGACAGGAAAGCTGAACAGCCATCTGGCAGAGATCGAGAAGGCAGCACAGGAGAGGATGGACAGCCAGATGGAGAAACTGCTGAAGAACCATCCGGCACCGGACAAGGAAGCAGACCCGATGGCCTGGACAGCACATATGAACGCACTGATGGCAACAGCGGAAGAGAGCATCTTGACGGAATTGGTATACAGTTAGTCGAAGATACAAGAGAAGATGGATTGAGTAAAGCAGAGGAAGAGATCGCCTCTGCTTTATCTTTGCCCGAATATCCAACTGCAGATGAACAAAGACGGCAGATTGAGGAAAGGGCAGCTGCCCTTTATGCCGGAGAAATCCCGATTCCAGAGGAAGTTGTCGATGAGATCTTACGGACAGGAGGAAACCGGAAAGCCAGCCAGCTCCGGATCATCTATAATTTCATGAGTGAACAGACACCGGAGGAATATACGGAGTTTGTGAAGCGTGAATACCGTAAAGGTGGAAAAGGTTTTCAGATTGATGGAAATGAATATTCAGTCTGGTTTGATGAAACCGGGATGCAGATCGCAGTAGGGCATACGGTTACAGACCATATCTTAGATAAGGCATTTTTATCATGGGAAGATGTCAGCGGACGTATCCATCAGCTTTTAGACCAGGGTGAATATGCACCGCAGTCTGTATTGGATGCGGCAAGAAGTAATGCAGTAAAAGAACACGCCCAGGCTCTTGCCTATATGAAAGGGGATATGGCAGAAGGAGTAGCGGAGATTGTTTTCGATGAGGAGGATTTACCACATCTTCGCAGTATCTATCCGGAGATCACGGATTATCTGGAAGAAAAGCTGGAGGATCCCCAGTGGCTTTCGGAACTGAATGAAAGACTGGATGCACTGGCAGAAGCCTATGAAGAAAATCATTCTATTATGCGTTTCCATCATTATAATCCTATAAATATCTCAAAGCAGTTTCAGAAGTTTGCGGATGAGGTGATTCCTTATCAGGCTAGGGATGGCTTTGCCTGGAAAGAACATCCGATGTTCATTACACAGGATGAGATTGATGCTTATCTTGCAGGAGGTGGAGCGTATTCGCAGGGCAGGCTTAGGACGTATTCCTTTTATCTGCTGCATGAAGATGAAAGATCGAGGACAGGTTTTATCAAGGAACAGTATGGGATCGGTGGAAGCAGTCATGCACTGTCTGGTGCGGATGATTCACACGCAAATTATGATGGAAAAGGATTGTTTCTTGCAAGAGGTGCTTATGGAAATCCATATACGTCAGTTTTATTATCTTGGAATAAAGTTGCAAATAGAGTAGCTTATCTGATAAAGAATGACCAGTTCCTGCAGGCAGAAGATTATGCTCGTATGCCGGAATATGAACGGGAGCAGATGGCGAATAAGGTACTCCGCTTTTATGACCGTCTTCCGGAAGAGATAGACAGACCCTTTACAGATGACTTCTTCTGGGAAAAACCAGGAAAAGAAATGGTGGCAGTATTAGAGAATCCAGAGCAGACAGAAGAACTGTTACAGAAGATGGATGCAGCATTGGCAGCTCTTCCATTGGATTTTGAAGCGTATGGGACAAACTATCAGCAGAAAACAGAACTTCTTTCAGAACTCCACCAGTATGCAGAAGGAACCTATACGATATTCCCGACACCGGAAGCAGAACCGTCTTTTGCGGAACCATCCGGGCACCAGATGACCATGTTTGATTTCTTGGATACGAAGGCAGTGACAGAACCGACCGTAGTAGATATGTCAGATGTGGAGGAAATAGAAGAGGAAGAGGTTACTGCCAAAGAAGATATTCCGGAAAATCAGGAACAGGAAATAACAGAAACTTCTGAGGGACAGGAACAAAAGGAATCAGAAGAAGAGATAACGGTTAAAACAGCAGAAGAACTGGCGGAGTCCTGGGATGAAGGTGTTTTTGAGTATCAGGGGTATCATTTTGAAGCAGTAGGGGTATTGCCGGAAGGAATAGAAGGAAAAGATCTGGTTGCACAGACCCGTTCCAATACAGAACTGCATTTATCGACCTACCATACAGAAGATTTCCCAAAGTATTCTTATGATGATTTTTATGCAGTCAGCAATGCACCAACTGCCGATGTGTTCCGGTGTCTGGAAACCGGACGCAATTATATTCCGGGAGAAAATGAACTGTTTGGATATGAGGGAGAATTTCAACCATATTTAAAACCGGAAGTAGAAGAGATTGTAACAGAACCGCATAACTTTCGGATTCAGGATAATGACCTTGGATCAGGCGGTCCGAAAGCAAAGTATAAAGCAAATATGGAAGCCATCCATTTATTGCAGACTCTGGAGCAGGAAGAACGTCTGGCAACACCCGAAGAACAGGAAGTTTTATCCCGTTATGTTGGCTGGGGTGGCATCCCGCAGGCATTTGAAGAGAAAAACAGTAGTTGGACAAATGAGTATCTGGAGTTAAAGAATACCTTATCACCGGAAGAATACAGTGCAGCAAGAGCATCGACCTTAAATGCTTTTTATACATCACCGACTGTGATCCGAAGCATGTATGAAGCACTGGAAAATATGGGACTGAAACAGGGAAATATCCTGGAACCATCGTGTGGAGTCGGTAACTTTATGGGACTGATCCCGGAGAGTATGAACAAGGCAAAGATGTACGGTGTGGAACTCGACCCGGTTTCGGGCAAGATCGCAAAACAGCTTTACCAGAAAAATAAGATTGCCGTGCAGGGATTTGAGGAAACCAGTTATCCAGACAGCTTTTTCGACTGTGTGATAGGCAATGTTCCGTTTGGATCGTATCAGGTCAGTGACCGCAGATATGACCGGCATCATTTTATGATCCATGATTATTTTATTGCAAAATCCCTTGATCTGGTCCGTCCCGGTGGCGTAGTGGCTGTGGTAACTTCCAGTGGAACGATGGATAAGCAGAATCCGGCAGTGAGACAGTATATCGCAAACCGGGCAGAACTGCTTGGAGCCATCCGATTACCGAATAATGCGTTTCAGAGAAATGCCAATACCAGCGTTGTTTCTGATATTCTGTTTTTCCAGAAAAGGGACAGGGCATCCATTGAGGAACCGGAATGGTTAAATTTAAAGGAAACACCGGAAGGCTATTCAGTCAATGCTTATTTTGCAGAGCATCCGGAAATGGTGCTTGGTGAGTTTACTACAGAAAGTACCCAGTATGGAAAGCAGGAAGTGACCGTAAAACCAAAAGAAGGAATTATCTTAGAAGAACAATTAAAAGAAGCTGTCCAGAATATCCATGGTACGATCACGGAACTGGAACTTTCGGATACAGAGCTGGAGGAGGATGTTGTCTCTATCCCGGCAGACCCAGATGTAAAGAATTTCAGTTTTACCGTAGTGAATGATGAAGTCTATTACCGGGAAAATTCTGTGATGAACCGGATGGAACTTCCGGCAATGACAGCGGAACGTGTCAAAGGGATGCTGAAGATCCGTGATGTTACGAATGAACTGATCCAGTGCCAGATGGAAGAGGGAAACGATGAACAGATCACAAAGCTGCAGGAAAAACTTAATGAAGAATACGATACTTTTACAGCAAAATATGGTCTGCTTAGCAGTAATGCCAATAAGCGGGCATTTAGCCAGGACAGCAGCTATTGTCTTTTGACTTCTCTGGAATTTCTGGATGATAAGGGAGAACTGAAACGGAAAGCGGATATTTTTACCAAAAGGACAATCCGCAGGGCAGAAACGGTAACTTCTGTAGATACTGCCAGCGAAGCATTTGCGGTTTCTATCGGTGAGAGGGCAGGCGTTGACCTTTCCTATATGGCACAGCTTTCCGGGAAAACAGAGGAGGAGCTTACCGAAGAACTGGCAGGGATAATCTTTAAGAACCCGATCAGTGAAAAATGGGAGCCATCGGACGAATATCTTTCTGGAAATGTGAGGGAGAAACTGCAGATCGCCAAACAGTTTGCAGAAGATCACCCGGAATATCAGGTGAACGTGCAGTATTTGGAGCAGGTACAGCCAAAAGATCTGGATGCATCAGAGATTGAGGCAAGACTTGGGGCAACCTGGATCTCCGAGGATTACATTACACGGTTTATGGCAGAGACATTCCATACACCAAGATATTATGTAGGGAGCAAGGTCAAAGTTCAGTATGCCGAAGTGACCGGACAGTGGAATGTTATGGGAAAGAATGTGGACAGCTACGGAAATGCTCTTGTTACTTCCACATACGGAACACAGAGAGCCAATGCCTACCGCCTTTTGGAAGATGCCTTAAACCTTAGAGATACCAAGATTTATGACACGGTACAGGATGCCGATGGAGAACACCGGGAATTAAACCGGAAGGAAACGATGCTGGCACAGCAGAAGCAGGAACTGATCAAAGAGGAATTTAAGGAGTGGATATTTAAAGACCTGCACCGACGGGAAGATCTCTGTAAGATCTATAATGAACGATTTAACAGCATCCGTCCACGGGAATATGATGGAAGCCATATTCAGTTTGTTGGCATGAATCCGGAGATCACTCTGATGCCGCATCAGAAAAACGCAGTGGCTCATGTGCTGTATGGAAATAATACGTTACTGGCTCATTGCGTAGGAGCAGGAAAGACGTTCCAGATGATCGCAGCCGGTATGGAATCAAAACGGCTGGGACTCTCACAGAAGAATCTTTATGTTGTGCCAAACCATCTGACCGAGCAGTGGGGCAGTGATTTCTTACGACTTTATCCTGGGGCAAATATCCTGGTGGCAACGAAGAAAGACTTTGAACCAGCAAACCGAAAACGGTTCTGTTCCCGTATTGCGACAGGGGATTATGATGCGGTGATCATAGGACATACACAGTTTGAGAAAATCCCTCTTTCGAGGGAACGTCAGATTGCCATGCTGGAACAGCAGATTGCAGATATTACGTTTTCCATTGAAGAAGCAGCACATCAGGCAGGGCAGAATTATACCATCAAGCAGTTGGAAAAAACAAAAAAGAGTCTGCAGACGAGGATGAAGAAACTTAATGACCAGACCAGAAAGGATGATGTAGTAACTTTTGAGCAGCTGGGTGTGGACAGGCTGTTTGTGGATGAGAGCCATAGTTTTAAGAACCTTTTTTTGTATACAAAAATGCGAAATGTGGCGGGAATCTCACAGACGGATGCACAGAAAAGTTCGGATATGTTTATGAAATGCCGGTACATGGATGAACTGACCGGCGGCAGAGGGATCACCTTTGCTACAGGTACTCCCGTATCGAACAGTATGACGGAACTTTACACTATCATGCGTTATCTCCAGTATGACACACTCATGCGTATGGGCATGGGACATTTTGATTCCTGGGCGGCAACCTTTGGGGAGACAGTAACCGCAATCGAATTATCACCGGAAGGAACGGGCTATCGTGCGAAAACACGGTTTGCCCGTTTTTTTAATCTTCCGGAGCTGATCTCTATATTTAAGGAAGCTGCGGACATCCAGACATCGGATATGCTGAACCTTCCTGTACCGGAAGCAGAGTTTATCAATGAAGTCTTGAAGCCAAGTGAAGAACAGCAGGAAATGGTCGGGGCATTTTCGGAACGTGCCGAAAGTGTAAGAGGCGGTCTTGTGAATCCGACAGAAGATAATATGCTCAAGATCACCAACGATGGAAGGAAGTGTGCGTTAGACCAAAGGCTTTTGAATGAACTTCTCCCGGATGCCGAAAAAAGCAAGGTCAATACCTGTGTGGAAAATGCTTTCCAGGTATGGAATGAGGGAAAGACAGACCGGACAACCCAGCTGATCTTTTGTGACTTGTCTACTCCAAAAGGGGATGAGACTTTCAACGTATATGATGATGTCCGGAACAAACTGGTTGCCAGAGGAATCCCGAAAGAAGAGATTGCTTTTATCCATGAATATAACACGGAGGCAAAGAAAGCGGAACTGTTTGCAAAAGTGCGGGCCGGACAGGTGAGAATCCTCATGGGTTCTACACCGAAACTCGGTGCTGGTACCAACGTGCAAGACAGGCTCATTGCTCTGCATCACCTTGACTGTCCGTGGAAGCCGTCTGATCTGGAACAGCAGGAAGGACGTATTTTAAGACAGGGAAACCAGAATGACAAAGTAAAGATATTCCGGTATGTGACGGAGAACACTTTTGATGCGTATATGTGGCAGATTTTGGAGAATAAGCAGAAGTTCATCAGTCAGATCATGACCAGTAAATCCCCGGTCAGGGCTTGTGAAGATGTGGATGATACGGCACTGTCCTATGCAGAGATCAAGGCACTTGCTACAGGAAATCCGTACATTAAGGAAAAAATGGATCTGGATGTGCAGGTGAGTAAACTGAAACTCTTAAAGGCAAACCATACCAGTCAGATTTACCGTCTGGAATCCGATATTGCAAAGAATTTCCCGGTACAGATCAGTGCATTGAAAGAGCGGATTGCCGGGATGCAGATAGATTCCCAGGTAGTAAAAAGCGTGGATTTACAGGATAATGACACGTTTGCCATGACAATAGGAAATGTCCTTTATGAAGATAAGAAAGAAGCAGGCGAGGCATTGATTGCTGCCTGTGCAGGACTAAAAACCGTTAGCACCGGCGGAAAGGTCGGGGAATATCATGGGTTTACGTTATCTGCTTCCTACAATATGTTCTCCAATGCATTTGAACTGACGGTCAAAGGGAAATGTTCTTATAAGCTGGAGATCGGAAAAGACCCGGTAGGAAATATGCAGCGTATCCATAATACCCTTTCTTCCATTGACAGGAAGCTGACAGAAAGTGAGCAGAAATTGGAAACCGTACAACAGCAGCTTGCGACTGCACAGGAAGAGGTAAAGAAACCATTCCCGAAAGAAGCAGAGCTGAATGAAAAGATGGAACGGTTATCCGAGTTAAATGCGTTGCTGAACATGGATGAAAAGGGCAATGAGACGATTATGGCAGATGAGGATATTGGCAGAGAAGGAAGTAGCACAGATAGCAGGGATGCTGTAGAAGAAAAAGAACTTCCGGAAACAGCAGACAGAATCCATAAGCCATCTATTCTGGAACGCTTAAAGCAGGAGAAGGCACAGCAGAATACGGCGGAACAGCCACCTGTACAGAAAACTGCAAAGAAAAAACACGAACAGGAGTTATAAAAGATTTCCCGTCAGAGTTTTCTCTGGCGGGGACATAAAATGGAGGGTTTGTTTATGGCAAATAATATAGAAAAACAGTTAAAAGAAATATCGGAACGGCTGGAGCAGGGAGTAAAAGAAATCTTTACTTCGGAGAGATATACAGAATATCTGAATACCATGTCAAAGTTCCATAATTACAGTTTTAATAACACCCTTCTGATCACCATGCAGAAACCGGAGGCTACTCTGGTGGCAGGGTATCAGGCGTGGCAGAAGAAGTTTAACCGCCATGTAAAGAGAGGGGAAAAAGGAATCCAGATCATCGCACCGGCACCCATCCGTGAGAAACAGGAGATTGAAAAGATTGACCCTGTAACAAAAGAGCCGGTGATCGGGGATGACGGTCAGCCGGAAACAGAGATTGTGGAGATGGTCATTCCAAGGTTTCGTGTGACAACAGTATTTGATGTCAGCCAGACAGAGGGAGAGCCGATTGCAGAACTGGATGTACCAGAACTGACAGGAAGTGTACAGTTTTATGACACGTTTATGGAAGCATTGCAGAACATTTCCCCTGTGCCAATCCGCATGATGGAGATAGAAGGGGAAGCAAAGGGGTATTATCATCAGACAGAAAAATATATAGCGATTCAGGAAGATATGAGTAATGTCCAGACGATGAAAACCGGAGTCCATGAAGTGAGCCACGCATTGCTGCATGACCGGGAGGTAATGGATGCGGAAGGGATTTTAAAAGACCGGACAACCAAAGAAGTAGAAGCAGAAAGTATCGCCTATATTGTCTGCAACCACTTTGGTCTGGATACTTCCGAATACTCTTTTACCTATATTGCCAGTTGGTGTGAGAACAAGGATATGAAAGCACTCCGGGCATCTATGGATACCATCCGGAAAACATCTGCGGAAGTCATTGGGAATATCGAAACACAGATGCATGAGCTGGAAATGGAAAGACCAGTTCGGGATACTCTTCATAAGAAAGATTTGATTCTGCATCTTTCGAGTAGCATGGGTTTCGAGTTTGCCTATGACCTGATTGAAAATATGAGCAGGGAACAGTTGGAAGAGAATGTGGGGGAATATGTCCACCTTCTGGAAAGTGGTGAGATAGAGGAAAATGAAAAAACACTGGAAAGTTTTCTGGAAGAAAAAGGTGCTGCTGTCACACCACTCTATGACAGCAGTGGACACGGAGAGAACTATCCGATTGATTTTTTTGATGTGGAATATGACGCTGACACAGGCGTTACTTATTTTTCAGATCTTTTTCCGAGAGATCAGGCAGAGATGTTTGTACAAAAAGCAGAGTTTCCGAGACATATTTTTTCAGAAGAAGAAAAGGCATTTGTAAGTGAATATGCGGAAACCTTCCCCGGACAGGTGGAAAGACTGAATGACCTGGTATGGGACATGAGGGAATCTTACGATGAAGCCGGTTCAAAGCTAGTGTATGAAGTAATCCAGGCAGCAAGGGCAAACTTCCCAGTGAAAGAACCGGAGATTGTAGAAGAAACAGCCATGCAGTATGCTCACCGTCTGATTGAAACGGCAGAAGCTGCAAATACAGGAAATTTCACAGATTCCCAGAGAAATCTTATTGTGAATTTTGCATATAAGATGGATGACAAAGACGAAGTGCTTGGACTGGTGAACCGTATGATGACCGCAATCCGCAGACCGGGAAGTGAATATACGAGAAGCCTTATGAATGAAACACAGGCACAGATTGACAATTTCCCGGATGGCATGATCGGTTTTACGGAAATGCACGAGGAAGGAATCCAGTTAGACCATATGCTCCCGCTTACGAAAGACCGGGCATATGAACTGTACCGTGGAGGGGCAGAAATTTATATCTTACACGGAAATCCAGAGAATCCACAACGGGCAGAACAGATGCTTGTGGAGACGGAAAGTGAGATCCTTGGATATGACGGTATCTTTGGAATCACAGAAACAGAATGGGAAGTGCAGAAAGAGAGAGAAATATCTGCTACAAAACAGGAAGCACTGGAACAGCAGAGTGCAGAAAAGATTGATGAGACACTTCTTCTGCATGGAGAAAGCGGAAGGTTTGCCATTTATCAGATGGATACCGGAGATGAGCATACTTATCAGTTTATGGGAATGGAATCCGCAGAGAGTCTGGGCTATACCATTGACGGAAAGGATTACCGGATGGTTTATGCAGCACCGTGGATGCCAACGATCACGTTAGACAATATATTTGAACGCTTTAACATTGACCGACCGGAAGATTTCCGTGGCCATTCCTTATCGGTAAGTGATGTGATCGTGATAAACAGGGGTGCAGAGATCACAGCCTATTATGTAGATTCTTTTGGATTTCAGGAACTTCCGGAGTTTGTCCTGCAGAGAATGAACATGCTGGAACATAATTCCGTCAGGGCATATCCGCCAGTTTATAAAGGAACATTGGAACAGGCAATGGGAGAACGGGATGTGGATGCTTATCTGGATTCCAGAAAGTTAAACCTGGACTGTAAGAAAGCAATCGAAGAAGCCATCCGGGAGAATTTTGACGGGCTGCATTTAAAGCAGGATGCGGCAAAAGAAGTCGTGGAACGCTTCGGGGAAGAACGTATGAATTTTGTTATGGCAAATACCATCCGTGAACTTTCCCATGATGGAAGATTTTCCAGACAGAACAAAGACTGGGCGGAGCATATCGAAGTCCCGGAAAATATCAGCCGGGGCAGAAATCTGAACCTGGATTATGTGATCGAAAGCCACCCGGCAGTTTTAGATGGGTTTATCGACATGGCAAGAGCTGAGATCCGGATGCAGAGGATAGAACAGGCGATAGGAGAAAACGAAGTGACGATCACAGCAGAGACAAGAGGATATGAAGCAGAAGGACATAACGGGACATGGCATACGGTTGATGAAAAGGAATATGCCGGGGAGAAGTTTTTCTTAATGGAACATGATGAATTTGGCTCCGATGTGGCAGGCATTATCGTAGCAGAAAATGGACAGCTTGTAGCGGAGGATTTATGGAATGGGTTTGATGAAGGAGCGTTAGAAGCTGTATCAGAATATTTGCAGGAAAATGGAACAACACTTTATGACCTGACGGAATTCCCGAAAGATTCTGTTGTAATCCTGCGGAGTGGACAGACACTTACAATCGAAGAAATACAGGCAGTACAGAAAGATACCTGGGAAGAAACGATAGCAGGAAAAAATGAATCTGGAACGGATGTTCGATTTAATTTCCATGCAGTCAGTGAGGTGCAGCTGCCAGAGGGCATAAAGTTGAAAATGCCAGAGATTCATTACGTTGATAATTTTTATGTGATGGAAGATGTAAATGCAGAGGGTGTAGTAAAAGTAAACCGGTATGAATCACTGGATGAAGCGATGCAGGAATATTTACGCCTGCCAAATCATCATAAAAAAGTGCTTGGTATCCAGAATACGGAAACGATGCAGGAAAGCATGGATTTTATCCGATGTGAAAACGGGATAGATCGGCTGACCCATGCGTATGAACAGATCGGAGGGTGGCTGAATCCGGAAATATATGAAGCGGTAAATAAAATGGAAAATATGCTGGACTGGAATGAGGTACAGATTGCATATCAGATCGGAAAACAATACTTTACAATCCAGACCGCAGAAGATGGCTATGACTATACATTTTACAATGAAGATTATCAGGAAGATGATGGAGGAATCTATGACAATCCGACAATCTATGTGGATGAAGCCGCCGGTGATATTTTGGAAGATAAAGGGTACTCATTGGAAGACGCAAAAGTAGTGGATTATGAAGAACTGATGGCAGATGTGGAAGAAGTTCAGGAAGAACAGATGCAGCGGATACAATTAGAAAAAAACTGCCCGGCAAGTATTTTTGAAGGATTTCGCAGGGCAGAAGCACTGCAAACCTATGAAGGAATCGCAATGCAGTTTACCGAGAGTAAAGGGTATCTGACCATACAGGCAACAGAAGAAGGATATTCGTTTATTTTTTATGACTCTGATCTGCATGAAATCCAGAGTGGTGATTACGATAATCCAGACGCATCCATTCAGGAAGCTGCTTATGAAATCCTTAAAAGTGAAAGAATGAATGATATGGAATGTGTCAAAGTAGATTATAAAGAATTTGAAGAAATGACGATCCAGCACTCTAAAGATTTATTGCAGGAGGGGGAACTTCGTGCGACTTCTGAGATTGGAAGAAATGAACTGGCATTAAATAGCCTGAGCAGGGCAGAAGTAGAAAGAGGGGTTCTGTATCATGCACAGGCAGTATTAGAAGATATGGGAATGGAACGGGAGGTAGAGCTGCTTGCTGCAAGAGTGTATGGTTCCAGAAGCAGACAAGACCTTTACCGGGAAGATTCTGACCTTGATGTGGTGCTTTCTTATCGTGGCAATATCCGTGAAGACAGTTTCTTCAATGAATTAAATGCTCATGGTATAGCAATGGCAGGTATTAAGGTGGACATCAATCCTATCGCAGAAGAAAGAATCACTCTGGCAGAATATATGAAGGAAGCAGATGCTCACCTTGATCAGCAGGAGATTAAAAAGCTGGCGGTGGATTTAGATAATTTCAGCTATGAATATGACACTTACGAATATAAAGATACCGTTGAGAACAGGGAAGAACAGGTGGAGAAAATCACAGAGGATATTTTGAATAAGAAAACAGAAGCTATCAAAGACTGGCTGCTTGAGGCATCCGAGGAATCCAATATAGACAGCGATGTTATAACTGCCCGTTCTTTACTTTCCCGTCTGGAGGATACAGAGCGACTTTCTATCTTTGACAAACAGCCGAAGCAGGAACAGCCAGAAGCCACAATCAGTTTTTATGTCGCAGAGTGCATGGAGTTTCCGGTCATGGGAGAATACCATAATAACCTCACTTTAGAAGAAGCCATTAAAATATATGAGAGTATCCCAGCAGAGAGACTGCATGGGATTAAAGGAATCGGATTTGATCTGCAAGATGGCGATGAAGATTATTCCGGGGATTATGAACTGATGAGTGCAGACAGGATAGACCGGGATTTGATAGATATGATTCCACACTATAAAGAAAGCCCTCTGGTGCAGAAAGCAATCACAGACATGGAAAAGTATCTGAATGAGAAACATGGAAAAGTGCAGGAAGCAGAACAGACTGTGGAAGTGAAACAGGAAGTTCCAGAAGCATCAGTCAAGAAAGAATCTGTATCAGTAGAACCAAACCGGGAACAAAACAAAGAGCCTGCAAAGGGTGGAAAAGGAGAACTGAAAAAATCCGTGCTGCAGTCATTGAAAGAGTTTCAGGTAAGAGCAAAAGCACAGGAGCAGAAAGAAACGGCAACTGAAAAATCTAAAGCACGTAAGAAGGGGGAGGTAGAATTATGATGGATCTGGCAATGAACTTTGATACAGACGAATGTTTAGTAACTGCGATGTTTGATAAAGGCAACCGAAATGATACGATGGAAGCCATCGACAATATTATTCCATTTCTGAAAGGGGATGCGGATATGATAGGGCTGGTCTGCAATACCATAAGAAAGCTGTTCTGCATGAGCGATGAAGGATATGAGATTTTTCTTATGGATCTGGAAGATTATAAAACGGAATTGGAAGAGGAGGACGAGGAATGAGAACAAGTCAGTGTGCAGTATATCAGGTAAAAGAAACACCAGAGTACCGGGATGTCCGTTTCCGTTCTTATGAAAAGCTGAGAAGCGAAGGAAAGAGCGTCAGCATTGAGAACTATCAGCAGGTGTACATTGGAAGAATCCAGCCGGGGGAAACTCCGGCTGACATTAAAACACGCTTGCAGAAGCAGCGACCGAAAAACTTCAAAGGCCATTCCATCGGTTGCAGCGATGTGATCGTCATTACCGATGATGGAAAAACCACAGCTTACTATGTCAACAAAGATGGTTTTATCATCATTCCGGAATTTCTCACAATCAAAAGTTCTTCCGATACCAGACTTTCCATTGATACGACCGGATATGAAATCGAAGGAAAGAAAGGGACATGGCTTGCACAGGACTACATCCTGATGAACGAAAAGAAATGGTTTCTGATGGAACATGAGGAGTATGGGACAAGAGCAGCCTATGTGATCCTCAGTGAAGAAGGTGTCGTAGTTATGAATGACTGTTACAATGGGTTTGATGAAGAAGCCAGACGGAACATTCAGAACTTCATGCAGCAACAGGCAGAGCAGGCACAGGAACAGAAGAAACAACAGGAAATGCAGGCACAAGCCCAGACCGGACAGTCACAATCCGGAGAAACACAAAAGAAGAAACCAGAGCTGGAAAACTGGCAGAAGGTTATGGATAATGGAGAATATCTTCGTAGTGCAGAGATGGCAGAAGAAGCTAACTATAATATGATTGACGGACTGATGAACAACACTCCAAAGAAAAAAGATAAGAACGCTCCACGGAGATCGGTACTGAAACGGCTTCGTAATCATCAGAAGAAGATAGCCAGTCAAGGAAAAGGACAGCCACAGCAACAGAAGGCGATGGAAGAAGAGATGGAAAGAAAGAAGAAGTAAAAAAAATTTGCCGGAATTTTTGATGGTAAAATATAAAAAATGGTTGATTTTTTCTCTCAAATATCATATCATAATATTAACAGGACTCCCCGCACCTCTCACGCAAGTGATGTGTCCCATGGGGAGACATTTTTATTTTTGGAGAAATAATGGTGAATACAAGTGAAACTAAAAATGAAAAGTTGAAAAATAATGAAGCAATTGTACAGGTAATGAAACAACCGAAAACCTTTGCTCAACAAGTTGAAATTATTAAAGAAAAGGGTTTTATTATAGATAATGATACAGAATGTATCGGATTTTTAAAACAGGCGAACTATTATAGATTATCTGCTTATTTCCTTCCGTTTAGAAAAAAGGATGGGACGTATTTTTCAAATATAAACTTTCACAGAATTCAAAGAATCTATGAATTTGACAGTAGATTGCGTGGTGTATTATTTAATTATATAGAAAAAGTTGAATTATATTTAAGAACGCAATTAGCTTATTACAGTGGATATGTTCATGGGGCTTTAGGATATATGGATGGGGCTATTTACAATGATAGGCACAATCATGAAAAGTTCGTGAAACTGTTAAATGTATGTATAGAGGAAAATAAAAGTACATCAGTAGTTCAGCATCATAAAGAAAAGTATGGCGGAAATTTTCCTATATGGGTTATTGTTGAATTTTTTTCAATGGGAATGCTGTCTTACTTTTATGCAGATTTACAGTCGGGTGACCAGAAATATTTAGCAAAAGAATTATATGGTACATCAGTGGCCTGTTTAAAAAGCTGGTTACGCTGTATCACGGAGTTGAGAAACCGCTGCGCACATTATTCAAGGTTGTATTATTGGTCATTTCCCGCATTACCTAAAATGCCAAGGGAATTAGAAATATCACCAAACAGAAAATTGTTTTCACAAATACTTGTATTAAAATTATTATATTCAGACAAAAAAGAATGGATTAACAAAGTCTTGATAGAATTAAAAGCTATTATAGAAGAATATGAGAATGATATATCATTGAGACATATAGGGTTTCCAGAAGATTGGTATGAGCAGTTAGAAAAATAGAGATATATTTTTAGGGACAGAGGAGCAATCTGTCCCTTTTTAATATGAATTATAAATTTGGCTCTTTTTTATTATGCAGTTGCTGTCCGCAATTCTTTCCAAGAATCATATCAATATTCGCAGATACAGTGCGAAGCTCACGTTCATAATCCCGGTGATTAGAAAAATCTTCACGCTGTCTCTCTCTCAATTCAACAAGCCGGTCCTTTTCAGCATAGAGAGGTTTCATGGAAGGTAATTTATTCCCACCAGATTTTTCCTTGAGTGTTCGGAGGGCTGTGTCATACAGAGAAAGTTCTGCCCGGTGTTCTTCATAAAATTTCTCTTTGTTTCGGCTCTTACGATAATCGGCGTACACATTTTTATATGCCAGATATTGTCCGGTAAAATGAATCTGTTCATTCACTTTTTTGAGCTGCTGTTCAGTATCTTTTAAAGATTTTCTGGAAACACTGGTCTGGTCTGATGCCTGATCGAGTGTTGCATGGAAATCATCAAGAGAATCATAGCCATGTTCCTGTATGTAGGCAACAGTCTGAGCCATCTGCTTCAAATTGGTGAGCTTTACTTTTTGAGCATAGGCTTCACTTTGCTGTGCTTTAATACAGGTTTGCAGATCTATGACAAGCCGGAGATCTGATTTTATAAAAATGAATGGTGCAGGGATAGCAGAAGTATCAGAGAAAGGAACAGTTGGTAAATCTGTGGAAGTATTCGGAGCCTGCTGTTCCAGAATTTCTTTTTTCTGTTCTCTATGAGATTTCGTGTTTTCCTCAAATGTTTTCAAGAGAAAATCTTCTGTGTATCTGGTTCCAAGATTCCTTCCAGTGATATATTTTTTTCTGCCAGGGTGAAGATAGCTGTACCGGTTTCGACTGATCTTGAAGATGATGTGATATTTTTCATCAAGGATTTTTGAAAATTCCTCTGGTGATTGGGCGGTGCTTGCAGCATCATCAATAGCGTCACGAAGAAATTGTTTTTCTGTCTGGTAACGTGTTTCCTTTGGGGTGATTCCATCTTCTTTCATTTTCTGATTCAGTTCATCGAGCTTTTCCTGTCCACGGCGTTGTGCCCAATATTCTTTTTCTGTGATTTTTCTTTCAGCAGGAGTGAGCAGATCAACCTGATGTAGTCCTTCTTTTTTACACATATCCATAACTTCCTGTTTTAAATGGGTAAGGTATGCAGCACTTAGATGGTGCTTGTATCCGGCTTTTGTTTCACAGTCAAATTCCATATAGGGTTCTTGTGGTATGTCATATTTACGGAGACTATTGATTACGATATGCACATGGATGTTTCCACTTTCGTTATGACCGTCGGTATGAGTACAGACTAAAGCCTGATGACCGGGAAAGTTTTTCTTTGCAAAAGTCAATCCGAGTTGCTGGGCACGTTCACCGGTCAATCCACATTCATCCCTGTCTTTTGGGTCGAAGCTGATGATATAGTGATGGGATTTTATTTCATTGAAGTTTTTGTTCTTGTGATAGTAGCTGTTCAGTTCCTGACATTCAGATGCAAAAGAGAATGGATCACAGTTCAGACCGTCCAGATAATATTCTTCTCTCAGTATCATATGCCCTTCTTCATCAAGAATCGGTTTTTGTGTATACTCGTTGTGCTGGAAGATAAGATACCGTTCCGATTCTCCATAGTCAGAGTTTTTGTTTGCGATATGTTTAATTACTGCCACGAAAATCACCTGCCATTTTCATCACTTTATATTTCATTTCATAAATATCCCGGAGAGACTTTCGGATTTCATTTCTCATTTCAGAAGAGAGGATTCCACCCTGATTAAAATATCGGGCAATCTGATTTAGGTTGCTGCCAATTTTACCAAACTCGCTAATAAGTTTTTTTATTTCGGGAACATCTGCGGTAATTTCGTATTTGATGATGACTTTCTGGTTGACCAAGGCATTTCGGATAAAATCAGAAACAGTCACGCTGTTAGCCTTGGCTCTTTCTGCAAGAAGATCATATTCAGTTTCATTCATGCGTAAATGCACATCTTTAGTTTTTGCAAGAGTTTCCTCTTTCTTAGGTCTTGTCATTGATAACTTCCTTTCTTCGTGGTAGTGGTTTCATAAGAAAATCCAAATTTTGCGGCCTGCTGGGAAAGTAAGTGATGAAAAATTATCGCACTGTGACCATGTAAATGGAAACTAATACACATATCTGTGATTGTGGTCGAGGGTATGGGGAAACGAAATCCCCATCAAGTTGCAAGTCGCCAAGAACCCGGAAAGGGGTTATTGTGCTACATTGCGAAACTTGCTTTAATGAGTAAAAAATTATTTAAAGGTTTTATTACATCAAGAGTCGCAAATATTACATGATAACAGAATAAGTACAAAAAAGTGTTATATTCTGGTACAGAAGAGGGCTTCTTTTGAAAAATTATATAATCGGAGGAAATAAAATGAGTGAAGAATTGATTAAAAACATATCATTAAATTTTCCGCACCAAGAGTATGAGGAAAATTTAATTATTCTTGGAAAAGATGGAAGTTTATCAGTGTTAAATAATACAAGTAAGTTTTTGTATGAGAACTGTGATAATCAGAGTGTACATACATTAACTAAGCGCTTGATCGATGCTTGTATTGAAAAAGATGAACTCAATGAGAAAAAAGTTGAAATGGATGTTATGAATGCAATAGTACAATTTGAGAAAAAAGGATTTATAACATTTCAGAATAAATATTAGTGTGAGGAGAAGAATATGAAAGCACCATATTATGTTGCAGGAGTATATGTGGAAATAACATCTATTTGTAATTTGAGATGTATTCATTGTTATAATGATTCTGGAAAAGAAAAAAATGAAATATCAGTAGAAGCTTTTCAAAATATATTGGAGGCATATAACAATACAGAGTTTTCACTAGCTATTTCAGGAGGGGAGCCGCTCCTTCATCCAAAGTTTTGGGAATTAGTAAAATTAGCTAAAGAAAAAGGTATTTCTGACATTTTGATAATAACCAATGGGACTCAAATTACTGAGGATATAGCTAAAAAACTTGCTGAGTATGATATTTCAGTTCAGATTAGCCTTAATGGAATTAATGCAGAAACACATGATCAGATATGTGGAAAAGGTGCATTTGAGAAAACTATTAAAGGAATAGAGTATTTGATTAATGCAGGTCATAAAGACATAGTGATTCGTTCGATGATTGCAAAATGCAATAAAACGCAATTACTGGAATTTATTGATACAATGAGTAAAAAAAATATTTCAACCATTTCCTTTGGGAATATTTCTGTACAAGGACGGGGCGTTGATAACAAGGATTCGTTATGTATGTCAACAGAAGAAAATGAAAAAATCTTAGAAATGTTGAGAGAGAATGAAATAACTAAAGCGGCAGAGGAGAAAGGCATAAGGATAGATATCCCTGGGGCTTCTTATAATTCAGGATGCCCAATACTGCATCCGAGTGAAAAAGAAATTCCGATTACACCACGGATAGATGCTAAAGGAAATGTGTATTTATGTCAGAGCTTTGAAGGTGAAGTTTATTCGTTTGGTAATGTTTACGATAGTAAATTAACTGATATTATGGATTCTTTAGCCTTTGACAATTTTATAAAATTTTGTCAGATGAGTCTGTGTTATATGCAAGATTGCAATTCATGTGTATGGCAAAATGTATGCGGCAGAGGTTGCATAGCAGAAGCAGCGAGTAGAGGAGCTTTACAGTTTACAGATGGACATTGTGAATATAGGAATAAACAATATGCAGATAAATTGATTAAAGAGCAATCTTGGAACTAAATGGGCAATCGCACAATCGTATAAAATACATAAATTGATATGGAGGATGGTAATATGAAATATTCAGCACCAACAGTAACAACAACAAGTGCAAGATGGTTTGAGGATACTGTGTGTAGATCAAATCATGTTTGTGATGCCGGTATTTTTTCTTGTTCTTCTTTTAAATGCAAGAAAACTTTTATATGCAAAAAAACGTATAAACAATCATAAGGAGTAGGAAATATGAAGTATACAACACCCAACATTATGAGCACTAAAGGAATTGAACCAAGAGGGATATGCAAAAAGGGGTACACCTGCAAAAGTTTCCATTGTGATACGGGATCCTGGAAGTGCGATTCAAAATTTAAATGCACTAGTCATTCAACAATAAAGTAGTAAAATAATACGATTGTGAATTGTATATGTGAGGGAGTGTAAACTCCCTTGCATATTTTAAATTGTAGATAAATTTAAGTTATAAATCTAATTGAATAAATTTATATCTGATGGAATTGATGTAAATAGAGGGAAGAAATTGAAAAAATATTGGGTATTAGGAAAGAAAGTGTTTCAGTGTAGTGCTTTGAGTATAGCATTTATTTTTGTGCTTCAAATCATAAATAATAGTATTTATCCATTGGGAGCGATTTTGTTAAAAAAGATGGTTGTACAAGTTAATGAAATGGATTCAAAAATATATGTAAGTATAATATTATTGGTTTTCATATATATTTTACAACTTATTTTTGGTGGCTTTATAAATATATTAATGGATAAAACGCAATTAAATATTTCCTGTTCACTATATGAGGAGTTATTTTACAATATA
>OHZE01000131.1_pt1 | contig 29181 bp, 29 predicted proteins | sample 1580371 | NCBI WGS metagenome assembly OHZE01 (sample SAMEA3882527, study PRJEB24775) | human gut metagenome | biome: human-associated habitat; feature: intestine environment; material: feces | place: Netherlands | collected 2009/2010
CCTCGTTCGGGTGCAGCTATGAAACGGCAGATATTGAGTTCGGATTTACATTGTCGCAAGCTCTTGACAGAGGAAACAACCTCGCACACCATTTGATACAATCTTTTGAGCCGGGGGAAGTCGATTATGAGAAAGCCCATGAAATCGGAAAACAGCTTGCCGACGCGGTAACAAAGGGGCAATATGAATACGTCCTTACCACTCACATAGATAAAGGGCATATCCATAACCACATCATTTTTTGTGCGGTAAACTTTGTAGACTACCACAAGTATGTTTCCAACAAGCGCACCTATTACGGAATACGCAACATCAGCGACAGGCTGTGCCGGGAAAACGGCTTGTCCGTCCTTGTGCCGGAGAAAGGCGGCAAGGGAAAGAATTATGCGGTGTATAAGAAAGAGAAAACCGCCAAAGCAAAATTGAAACTTGCCGTCGATACCCTTATCCCCCAAGTGTCCGACTTTGAAGAATTGCTCGCGCGGTTACAGGCAGAAGGCTTCACAATCAAACGGGGAAAATATGTGTCCTGTTTGGTTCCGGGACAGGAACGGTTTACCCGTTTGAAAACCCTCGGCGCAGATTATACAGAGGAAGCAATCCGGGAACGGATAGAGGGCAAGCGTACCCGCACCGCCAAAGCTCCCAAGACAGAACGCGGCGTGTCCCTGCTCATTGATATTGAAAACAGTATCAAGGCGGCGCAGAGCCGGGGTTATGAACAATGGGCGAAAATCCACAATCTGAAACAGGCAGCTAAGACCATGAATTTTATTACGGAACACAAGATTGAACAATACACCGACTTGACCGCAAAAATCGCAGAGATACAGACAGAGAGCGAACAGGCGGCAGACGCATTAAAGAGCGCGGAAAAACGGCTTGCAGATATGGCGGTGCTTATCAAGAATGTTTCCACGTTCCAAAAGACAAAACCCGCCTATGACGCATACCGCAAAGCAAGAAATAAGGACAGTTACCGGGCAGCCCATGAGCGCGAAATCATCTTGCATGAAGCAGCGGCAAAGGCATTAAAGGCGGCGGGCGTTTCCAAGCTCCCGAACCTCACCGCGCTGCAATCGGAATATGAAAAGCTCCAGGAACAGAAAGAAGCCCTTTACGCCGACTATGGCAGACTGAAAAAACAGGTCAAAGAGTACGACGTTATCAAACAGAACATAGACAGCATTTTACGGCAGCCAAGAGAACCGGAACGGGAAAAAGGAAAAGAACGTGGGGAGTAGCTTTGTTCATACTTGTATGATATAATAGTTCCTATCAAAAACAGTAGTTACATACCAAAGTGATACATTTTCAGCAAAGGAAGTGTCAGAGAATGGAACAGGAAATGCCGGACTATGAAACGATACGCGCCGCCGTTGTGAGCGAAAAATGGGCGTTGGAAAAAGTGCTTGCTTGTTACGGTGACGAAATCAACCGCCTTGCAATGGTAAAAAAGCGTCAGCCGGACGGAAGCGTAAAAGAGGAAATCGACGACGATTTACGGCAAACGCTCATACTGAAACTGTTAGAAGCTATCCCACAATTCCCAATAGAAAAGGAGTGATACCATGACACGCGGGGAAATTTGGAAAGACTTTTTTAAGAGAACCGTTTTGCCCGCCGTTATCGCATTGTTTTTATTCTTCATGTTTAAGAACGTCTTTACAGAGGACGGGCAGACCAATTACTTTTATGTGTGGCTGTGCTGCGGTATTCCCTTTGGTATTCGCCGTATGTTCGTATGGCTTGTACCGCATGGGTATGACATAGCCGGAACGGTGGGTATCATTGCCCTCAACTTCATTTTGGGCGGCATTATCGGTGGGGTCATTTTGATATGGCGGCTCGTCGTGGCTGCATGGTATATCCCCCTTACGATATACCGTTTACTTACCACAGATAAGGGCGCAACCCCTCAAATCAACATGGAAAAATAGCAAAGGAAAAACCGGGACGCAGACAGTCAGTAAAGACTATCCGCGCCCCGGTTTTCTTATGGGTGCAGTTCTGAAATGTTACGCAGTAGAACGCCGTTTTTAAGGGAAAAGGTATAAAGCCCTTGCCCTATGAGGAAACGGTTGTCAGAAGCCTGTAAAACAAGGCTTTTTTCGCCCTTACCGCGTAACAAGAGCGCGCCGTTTTCTCATGCGCTCGGCTGCCTGTCTGCGGGTAATCCGCTTCCGACAGTCCGGGCAGTATTTGACGCTGTTAGAGGTGGACGCAAAGAACGCGCCGCACACGGTACATTTCTTTCTGTCCTCGGTCTGATAGAGTTCCGCATAGAGCAGCTTATCAAGAGGAAGTACGGCAATCCGAAACCACTTACAGAGCAGGGAATAGGAAATGAGCTGCGGGCATACGCAAGTGTCCCCGTCGTCCAGTAAAATACAGTTGCCATTCTCGCAGTTGCAGCACTCCTTTTTCACAAGGGTGTTTACCTTGCGGCTTTGTCGCGGCGACAGCCGCTTAATCCCGGTCATACTTCATCAGCAGGATAAACGGAAAGTTCTTTGTACTCGGCGTCGGTCAGCGCGTTCACTTTGGAAAGGGTGCGCTTTGCAAGCTCCCGTAATCCCGCGTCCATGTAAGGCAGCGCAGCGGTCATGTTCTCTATAAGCTGCGCCTTGCTTCCCTCATGGTAAATGCTCAAAAGGTTTGTTTCCTCAACAGTAAATCTATTCATGCTCATACCTCCAAATCGTGATTTTTTCTTTTTGCCGCTGCCTTTTTCGGGGCGGTTGTTTTCTTGTCTGCGGTAAGCTGCGCCCGGACAGAGGGGCGCGCTTTTCGGATATTCCGGCTTCTGTCCTCGCTTTTGTCTAAAAATGCAAAAGTGCCATGCCTGCCCTCAATCTTAGAAAAAGAAAGTGTTTTGTATGGCAGCATAGCAAACAGACGGTCGGTGTCCTTTGTAGAAGCTAACTGCATAAAGTAAGGCGAAAGCTCCACCATGAAATGTGTTTTGTTGGGGCTGTTAGGGCTGTCCTGCCGCTTCATTTCCGCTAAAATGCGCTGTGCTTCGGCTTCAATCCGGCTGTCATGCAACGCGGTAATATGCGCCTTGAAATCCCCCGGCTTTAAGCGGTCATAGCTGTGCTTTTCCTCCCGCATGAGAAAATGCAATGCTTCCGGGTCATTAGGCTGCGCTTCAAAGCGTTCAAACTTCCCAAGCTGCGGGTCGGGGTTGCCGTCAAAATACATTCCGGCGGGCTGCACCCGTTCCCCATGCTCATAGAGCAGCGTGTAATTATCGGCGGGCAGAGATTTTTCGACTACTTCCCGGAAGTGCTGCGGATAGTCAAGCTCATAGAGATTGCCTTTGATTATCCCATTTTCTTTCCCGGTCAGCTCCACCGCATAGGCAAGGATTTTATCGCGGGTCTGCTCCCCATAAAACCGCCATGTGTTATGCTGCCTTGTGTCCTTTAGGAAAACGTCGCGTTCCCGGAAGCAGCACGTCCCCGACGGGCGGGAAAACCATAGCAGCCGTTTTTCTTCAGCAGCGGGTCTTGACGCTGCTTCTCGCAAAATCCGTTTGTCTATCTCAAAATCACTCTGATAGAAAGCGGTATTCTGTTTCATAATCGCTTCAAGGGAAGCGATAACGTCCACATTCTCAAACTTACTTAATTTACCCAATCGGTCAGCTCCTTTCTAAGTCCTGCGACTTGCTTTTTTGTGGTTTCTTCTGTGCCTTTTCCTTATCTGCTTTGAGTTGCGCCCGGATAGAGGGCTTCTTTTCCGGCTTTGCTGTCTTTCCCTGTTCCTTGTCGGCTTTGATAGCGTCGGCAAGGTCAACAAGGGAGATAACCTCGCCCGCCTTTGCTTTCTGCTCCAGAGCGTCCACGGTCGGCGTCTGCGGCGTGTTGTTGATGATACCGTCAAAGTTATTGTCGTTCTGCTCGATAGTGTCCTCGATATGTTTTAACGGGTTAGCTTTTTCCGGCTGTTCGGCGGCAACGGCAAACGCCCGCGTACTGTTTCCCATAATCAGATATTTCCCGTCGTCGGATTGATGATGAAGTCCATACCCGGCTTCTTTCATCTGTTCAACGCTCATATCCGATACATAAAAACTGCCGCGCGGCGTTCTAATCTGTTTCCCGGTCAAATGCTCGTCGGGGATAAGCTGCGACTGCTTCTCCTGCAAAAATTCCGGCACATTCCGAAAACTGCCGCTGTCTACATAGTGGGCGGTATTTTCGCCGTTCTGATGAAGCACCACAATATCGGAAACGGAAAGGCTGTGTCCCTTAAAATCTTTCGGGTGGTCGATATTGAACTTTTCCCAAATGCTGTTAAGGGTAACGTCTGCCGTAAGGGGCGCGGTATAGATAAGCTCATAATTCGCCCGGTCTACGGTGTGTCCCGTCGCCTGCAGGCGGTCGTAAGGCTCAAAGTACAAGTCCCTTGTGGCGTCGCCGCGGGCTAACTGATAAATCCCGTAGCTGTCCTCCTTGCCGTAGAGTAAAAGGGCTTCCTTTGTCGGCACACTTTCCCGTAGCTGCTGCTTCATGGCGTTGTATTCATGCAGGGCTTCCCAAGTTTCCTTTTCTACACCGAACAAGCCGCCTTTTTCTGCGTGTTCCTGTAAATCGGTCAGACTGGTAACGGCTCCCTCGGTGCCGTCCTCATAGATACGGAAAACCTCGATACCGTCCTGTGTAAACAAACGCTCGGCGGCTTCCTGTTTCAGCGGAAACATACCGTCCCAAGAATAGCCGTAGTCCTGCATTTCCTTTACGCTGATAGTGGCGTCGGGTACGGGGATTTCCGGCTTCTCCTGCGGCGGCGCGTCCTGCGTCACTTCCTGTACCTCGGAAGTCTGCGCCTGTTCCTGCGTCTTTTGCAGCTCTGCGATATGTTCATCAATGCTGTTGATGATTTCCGCTGCGGTGCTGCGGATTGTTTCAAGAGAGCTTTTCAGTTCAGCAAGCTCCCGTCCGGCACTCCACCCGGCAACATATCCAAAGGAATAATCAGAGGTATCAAGCCCGTAATGCTGGCACACGGTATAGGCGATACTTTCTGCCTGTACCTCACGGGTGCGGCGGTCGGGTCTGTTCTCCAAGTCCTCTAAAGGGGCGTTTAGGTCAATGTCGTGCAGCTTCGCATGGGCGATTTCATGGATAAGTGTCTTTAAGGTTTGCAGCTCGCTCATGCCCTCATCAAGGGCAATACGCTTGTCCTCCAAGTGGTAGTAACCATGTGCGCCGCCCTCGATTTTTTCAAAGCCGACAGGAACAGGAGAAGTCTTTTCAAGGGCAGCGAAAACCTCCTTGTAATGCTCCACGTCCCCGGTCAGCATATTTACGGCAATATCGGGGATTTCCTTTCCCTCGGTCTGCGATACGTCAAAGACCGATACCACCTTAAAGGCGGGGATTGTGATTTCCTTTTCCTCGGTTACGGGCTTTCCGTCTTTGCCGATAATGGCTTTCTGTGTCTGCGGGTCGATTTTCTCCATTTCTTTTTTAATCTTGAACGGCGACGGGGCAAGGATTTTGATACCCTTTTGTCCTTTCATCACGTTTCGTCCAAAGTTATTTTTCCATGCGGAAAATCCGGCGATAAGGGAAGCGTCGGGCTTTTGCATGGCGATCAGCAGCGTATTGTTAAAGCTGTAATTATGAAACTTTGACATGACGCGCAGATATTCCTTGTAACGCTCGCTGTCGAACAGCTCCGTAATGCCTTGCTCCAAGCGGTCGGTTATCTCTTTGAGCTTTTCGGCGGGCTTCTCGCTCGTCAGCACGATAGGGATAACCGGGCGCGGCTCCTGTGGCTGCTCTGCGGTCTGCGCCGTTCTCTGCCCCGGCGCGGCTGCGTCCATTTCTACCTTTGACGGGTCGGGTCTTTCCGGCTGCGGGGGCTGCGGCGTTACCCGGTATTCCTGTGGAACGTCGCGCCCGTCGTACCATTCTGTAAAGGTGTTGCGGTTGTTGTAGATATAGCCCTTTTCGGTAAACATACCGTCGTCGTTAATGGAAGCGTCCCGCCCGTATTCCTCATACATGAAATACTTTTTCGCTTCTTCGGGAAGTTCCGGTTCTTCCAGTTCATCAACCAGATAACGCCCGTATTCTTCTTCATTGTGGACGGACGGATAAATCCAGTAGCAGTCAAGGTTCTGTGCAAGGTTGATAATGTCCTGTAAGCTGTCGGCATGGTCGCCGTATTCAATGGCTGCAATGAATTTCTCCCGGTCGTCGTCAAACTGCATTTCCAAGAGCTTCCCTAAATAGTTCAGCTCGTCGGGGTGGGAATACTCGCTTAAATGCTCCGTCAAGCCGGGGATAGTGGATTGAAATTCTGTGAAATGCCATTCCTCATAGTGCTTGAAGTCAATCCCGATACGGTCAAAGACTTCTTTCAGATGTTCGGCAGTCGTGGGGAATGTCACCCATTCGCCCGCGGGTCTGCCCTCGGTGTACTTCCCAAGATTGGAAAGATAGCCGCTTAAAATCGGTTCTGCCATTTGTTCGCTCCTTTCTTTTTCAATCATGCGGTGCATAAGCTCAAAATCCTCAATGCTCATGCTCCCGTCAAATACATAGGGGTTAAAATCCTCCCCGTCCCGGTAGGGCTTTTCGGAAAAGGGAAGCCCCGCTTCATGGGCGGCTGCCCTCGCTTCCTCGATAACCTCCGGGGGAAGCCTGTCGTCATGCGCTCCGATAAAACCGTCAATGTCGTTCATGCTGTTTTCGTAGTGGTAACGCACTCCGGCGGTCAGCTCGTCAAGGCTCATGTCCTCGCCTAAATGCCCGCAATAGTAGCCGTTTAAGATAACGGCGGCGGGGTCAATGCTTTTTATTTCCTCTAACCGGCTCCTGTCCTCCGGGTAGAGCGTATCGTCCATATCAAGATGAAAATATTCCGCGTTCCATGAACGCCCCTGTTTCCAGAACGCCACCCATGCGATACCGTCCCTAAGCTCGTCTTGATAGTCCTTTACGGTGTCCCGTAAACTTGCCATAGTGAAAAACCTCCTTTCTCTGCGGCAGCGTCATAAGCTGCATTTTTTGGCTGCATGGTCTACTACGGGTACGCCCGCATTTCTGCCAAATATTTTTGAAAATTTTTAGAGGGTGAAGCCCTCCGCAAAAGAGGGTTTGGGAAACTTCCCAACAAGCAAAATCCCCGTCCGGCGCGTCAGCGTCGCAACGGGGATTTACGGAAGTGGGTACCCGCTTCCTATGCTTGCTATTCCAGTTCTTTGTCCTTTGAAATGGTTACTTTGTAGTTCACATACTTACCGCCCGTATCAGCTAAAAGCACCGTTCCGTCGTAGGTTTTTCCTGTTTTCGGAGAATACAGCTTTTTGACTGTTGCCTTGCCGGATTTCAAAAGTGCTGCGGCAATCTTCGGGGTAAAGACGGTTTTCCGTTCCTCAAAGAAGCGGTCATTTTTCCACATGGCAAAGCTGCACTCTTTGTTGGAACAGTAGTAGTTTTTCTTTCCCTCATAGACCGGGGACTTGCAGCGGGGACACTTTCCAAGCTCTGTTTTTTCTGTCTTGAAAAGCTCCTGTTTCTCGCCTAACACGGAAGCATAGGTTTTTACAAGCTCCTGTGCCATAGTTTCGATACCCTGCATGAAAGTGTCCGGGTCGGCGTTGCCCTTTGCAATCTGCGTCAGATTGTTTTCCCATGCAGCCGTAAGCTGCGGAGAAGTTAAGCTGTCCGGCAGGACGCAGACAAGATTTGTCCCGTCTTTGGTGGGAAGCAGCTGCTTGCCCTTGCGCTCGATAAAGCCGCCTTTCACTAACTTTTCAATGACGGCGGCGCGGGTGGCAGGCGTACCAAGCCCCCGGCGTTCTGCGTCCGGGTCGGTGTCCTCATTTCCGGCGCGTTCCATAGCAGACAACAGGCTTGCTTCATTGTGTGGCTTCGGGGGCGTGGTGTCATGCTCCGTAACTTTTACAGCGGGTTTATCAAAGGTCTGCCCCTCGGAAAAGTCCGGCACATTTAACGCAAGCTCGCTTTCCTCGTCGTCGCTGTCCGGCTTCCTTTTGAGGGTCGCCCGGTAAAGCCGTTCAAGCTCTTTCCACCCGGCAGCGATTACCATCTTTCCTCTTGCCGTAAAGTCATGGTCGGCGCAGGAGAATACCGCCGTTACCGCTTCGTAAACGTGCGGCTCTGCGGTCGCCATGAGTAGACGCGCCCCGGTAAGGATAAGGATATTTCTTTCACTTTCCGGCAGCGTAGTAAGGTCAGTTTTTGCAAGTTCCATAGTGGGAATGATTGCATGGTGGTCTGATACCTTTTTGCTGTTCAGCACCTTTGCAAGCTCCGGCGTAAAGGAAACGCCCTCCATAAAAGGCAGCTTGCCGCAGAGAAGCGTTACAATGCTTTTTGCCGTGTCGCCCATGTCGTCGGTCAGAAATGCGCTGTCCGTTCTCGGATAGGTCAAGAGCTTCTTTTCATAGAGGGCTTGCGCCAGGTCAAGGGTCTGCTTCGCGGTGTACCCGTAAATACGGTTTGCTTCCCGCTGTAAACTGGTAAGGTCAAAGAGCTTCGGCGGGGCAATGGTTTTCTTTTCTTTCACAAGGGAAGTACAGACAGCCGCCGACGCTTCGCAGGCTGCTTTCAGTTTGCCCGCTTCATCAGCGGCGCAGATCTTCGTGCTTGCCGCTTCTGCGCCGGGGAGAGTAAGGCGCACATGGTAGTAGGTTTCTTTCTGAAAGCCTGTAATCGCAGCGTTTCGGTCTACAAGCATTTTGAGGGTCGGGGTCTGGACGCGTCCCACGTTCAAGGTCTTTCCATACAGGCAGGAGAAAAGGCGGGTCGCGTTAATGCCGATAAGCCAGTCAGCCTTTGCCCTGCATAGTGCGGAATGATAGAGAGCGTCATACCTGCGCCCGTCCTTCAGATTGTCAAAGCCGCTTCGGATTGCTTCGTTTTCCATTGAGGAAATCCAAAGACGGGTAAAGGGTTTCTTGCAGCCCGCCATTTCATAGACAAAACGGAAAATCAATTCTCCCTCGCGTCCTGCGTCGCAGGCGTTCACGACTTCTGAAACGTCGGCGCGGTGCATGAGGCCTTTTAAGGTTTTGAATTGCTTCCCCTTGTCGGCAGCTACGGTGTACTGCCATTCCTGCGGCAGAATGGGTAAGCTGTCATAGCTCCATTTCTTGTACTGTTCCCCATAGGCGGCAGCTTCGGAAAGCTGTACCAAATGCCCGATACACCAAGAAATGATGTATTCGCCATTTTCGATATATCCGTCTTTCTTACCTGTAACGCCAAGGGCGGCGGCAACCGCCGCCCCGACGCTGGGCTTTTCACAAATCACAAGTTTCATTCTTCCTCGTCCTCCGGTTCGGTGTCTGCGCTGTCAGTTTCTTCCTCCGGCTCGTCCTCGTCGTATTCGTCAAAATCGAACTCGTCAAGGTCGGTGCTGCCTTTCACGCTCTGTTTTGGTTTCATAAACTTAACGTAGTAGAGGGCTGCGCCGCCGCCAAGCAAGCCCACAACAAGGAAAATCAAAAGCCCGCCCATGCCGTTTTGGGGCTGCTCCTGCTCGGTGGGTTCCTCCGGCGCGGCTTCCTTGCCTGTGCAGCTATCCATGTTGACAGAGCAGACGGGGCAGGCGGTGTTTACTTCGCCCGCCTTGCATTTCTCGGTACAGTTGCAGACAGCCGGGGGCTGCTCGGTCTGTTCCTCCCCGATAATCGCCATAAGGTCGCTTTCGTCTACTTGATTTAAGAAGTGGACGGAATTTTCCCCCTCGGCTGCCCGGTCAACGATAATGTAAAAATAGTTGCCGCCTTTGCTTTTCACGACGATAAACTGCTTATCCTCGGCAGCGTCCCCGTCGATGTCGTCCACAAGGGTCATGTTGCCCTCCGGGGTTAAGGGCTGCGGCTCGGTTTCCACGATTACGCCGCTGTCGTCGGTTTCCTCTGTCGGGGTCTGCGCGTAGGCAGTAACGGAAAAGCCGCCCACAAGGACAAGGGCGGCGCAAAGTGCGGTAATGCTTGCAAGGATTTTATTCTTCATTCTCGGTTTCCTCCTGTTCCTCATAGTCTGCGGGCATAGGGGCAATGCCCGGAATACCGCCGCCCGCAAGCATAGCGGTAAGCTCCTGCGGGGTAAGGCGCATAGAGCGCACAAGCTGAACGATTTGCAGATTTTCCGCTTCGGTTTTCTGTGCTTCCAGTCCGCGCAGCCTGTTCTGATACTCCGTGATTTTCTCACGGGTCTTTTGGATTTCCTTTTCAATTCTTTCGATTTTACTCATAGCCATAATGATTTTTCTCCTTTCGATTTTCAAATGTGTTGTTGTATGTCAGTTCCAGTTCATCAGCCCGTACCCTTTGATACAGGCATAGTCAAGGGGATAGCTCTTAATCTTGCAGGCGTCGCCGGAATTGCCCTCAACGGTATAGACGCGACTTTCGTCCCTGCCGATGACAAGCCCTACATGGTCTGCGCTTCCGTCTAAGTCCCAGTCAAAAAAGATAGCGTCGCCGGGGGCAATGTTTTCATAGCCCCGCGCTCCCCATTGTCCGTGAGAAGTAAACCACGGAATACCCTGCGACTGGCAGGCGGCAAAGCGCGGCTCGGAAAGTCCCATTTGCCCGTAGCACCAGGACACGAAGCAGGCGCACCATTCCACGCGGCTGTTAAAGCCGTACCAGCTCCAATACGGATAGCCGCCTGCGTTTCCAACTTGCCGCTTTGCAAGGTCAACAATGGCGGTATTGCCGGGGCGCGTTCCGTTTACAAAGTCCACGCCGCTTAAATCCTCGGACGCGGAAGTGTCGGGAGAGCCGCCGCCAAAGATAAGGGGCTTGTTCCCGCTTGTCTGTAAGTACACCCGGTACATTTCCAGTTGTTCCGGGGTCAGATTGTTTTCCGCAATGGCAGATAGTGGGGTGTTCGTCAGCTTGACGTTCAAGATGTAATACTCATAAGGCACTTGTACCGTGTAGGTGTCCGTATGCTCGTTGCCGTCCTCGTCTGTCCATGTGTCGGTGCGTTCTTCCTCCCGGTAGCGTATTTCCACTTCCTCGGTCAGCGTCAGCCTGTATTGCTGATTGAAAATCCGTTGTAATTCGCTCTGTACCTCGGCGCGGGTGTAGCTTTGATATTTTGCGGTCAGATAGGACGCTAATTCGTGTGGGTTATGTCCGATATTTTCAAGGTCATAGCGGTACTCGTCATAGCCCGGATTGTCGCGCTCGATATTGTCAACCCTGCTTTGCAGCTCGTTTTCCAATCCGGCGTAGCTGTTTTCCACTTCCACAAGGTCGCTGTCCTCGGACGTATAGGACGTTCCAAGCACGCCGTTTAACGTGCCGGAAAACATTGCCCCACAAGAGGACAGCCCGGACATAACCATGATAAAGAGCAGCAGCACCCCGACAGCGATTGCCACGCCCGCCGGGTGCCTTGCCACAAACGCCGCTGTCTGCTTTGTTTTCTCGGCGGCTTTGGCTGCCGCCTTGCGGGTGCGTTCTGCCGCGCCCTTGATACCCTTTGCGGTATTGCGGGCTTCCTTTGCATACTGCCGCTTGATTTTCTGCTTCTGCCAAAACCGGGAAATGGGGTTAGAGGTAAGCTGCGGGTTCTCATGCAGGGTCTTGTGATACTGAAAATCCACATTTGCCCGAAAAGCCGCTTTTTCTGCCTTTGCCGCTTCCCGGTAGGGTTTCAGCTTATGGCTGCGGTAGCCCTGCTTGATTTTCCGCGCCCCGTACTTCAATCCCCGTTCTGCGGCTTCCTCGCTCTTGTGTGCGCCCTCCACGCCAGAATTATCCTTTTCGACAGAATGGATTTTGTTATGTACCAAAATCCCGGCTTCCTGTGTGGGGCGGGATAGCGGGTTGTGCTTCTCCTTAAATCCGGGCGGCTTGTCCTTTTCCTCAAAGTGCAGGCGGGTCTTGCCTTTCCCGGTAGTTTCGTCAAAAGTGCGCTCTTTTACCAGTTTCTTTTCTTTGGGGATAGCTGCCTTTGCCTTATCCAAGCGGTCAGCAGCTTTGTCGGATTTCTTGATATACTTTTCAAGCTCCGGGGCAGCGCGTTCCTCGTCGGTAAATTGCAGCCGGGAAGATTTCGTCCCGGCGGTAGCTTCTGCCTGTGCCTTTCGTACCGCTTTTTTAGACGCTTTGCGGGTATGGGCGGCTTCGATATGCTCCATGACGCGCTCCGTTTTGCCTGTGTCCGCTTTGGGGGCAGCTCCCGGCACATGGGGCAAGGGAGAAGTCGGGGAAGCTGCACCTTGTAGCTGCGCTGCGTCCTGTGCTACCTGTTGCTCCGGCGTTTTCTGTAACTCTGCGTCCTGCGTCCGTTTGCTGATACGTTCTGTTTCGCCCGTCGTTTGATTTTCTGTGATAGCTCCGTCGCGGGTCATTTTCTGCGTGATTTTATCACGGGGCTTTAATGGGTCTTTCAAGTGTTACCACCTCCAATCCGCGCCCCTGCAAGGGCGCAATACTCGGCGTTCAGTTCAATGCCGATATAGCGGCGGTCAAGGCTTTTCGCTGCAAGTCCGGTGGTGCCGCTTCCAAAAAACGGGTCAAGGACAACGCCGCCTTTCGGACAGCCCGCCAGTATGCACGTTTCCACAAGTTTCGGGGGATAGGCGGCAAAATGCCCGCCCTTATACGGTACGGTATTGATAAGCCAAACGTCCCGCTTGTTCCTTGTGGTCGGCATAAGGGCGTCGTCATAATAGCCGCCGCTGCGGGTCTTATTGATACCCTGTACTTTGCCCTGTCCCGGTACTTCCTCGGCGTATTTGTGTCCTGCGCTGCGTCCCTGTCGGTACCGCGCTGCCGTTCCCGGCGCGATCGGCTCCGCAATGGCGGCAGCGTCATAGTAGTATTTCTTTGATTTCGTCAGTAAAAAGATATGCTCATAGCAGCGGCTCGGTCGGTCGCGGCAGCTCTCCGGCATGGGATTTTCTTTCAGCCAGATAATATCGCTACGTAAATACCATCCGTCAGAGCGCAGGGCAAAGGCAAGAAGCCACGGAATACCGATTAAATCCTTTTGCTTGCAGCCCGCTTTCATGCCTGTGCCGCAGTAGGTATCTGCGATATTCAGCCAAAACGTCCCGTCGTCTTTCAGTACCCGGCGCAGTTCCCGGAATACTTCTACAAGCCTGTCAATGTACTGCTCCGGCGTGTCCTCCCGTCCAATCTGCATATCAAGCCCGTAGTCCCTTAGTCCATAGTAAGGCGGGCTTGTGACGCAGCAGTTCACGCTTTCGCTCGGCAGCTCCCGCAGGGCATAGAGGGCTTCACGGTTGATGATTACGTCCGTTTTCATGGCTTGCTCACTTCCTCCGGCTTTGTCGTAAGCAGACGGTAAAGCTCGGTGTCCGTCGGGAAGCGGTCAATGAACGGCAGCACCACATTCCCGTAAAAGATAAGCCCCTCGCCCGCTTCGGTGTGGGTTACATACTTCATCTGCTGCGGGGAGATGTTAAGCTGCTTTGCAAGGATAGCCCGGTCGCCCTGTGCCTGATTGAGCATGAGGACAAAATCGGAGTTTTCAAAGATATTCTCGACTTCGCGGCTGCTTAAAAGGTCTTTGACGTTCTGTGTGATAGCCGTCGGTATGCCGCCCCATTTACGAAAACGCTTCCAAATCTCCACAGAATAGGCTGCGGTCTGTTCCTCTTTCAAAAGCAAATGAAATTCGTCCATATAGTAACGGGTTGCCTTTTTCTCGGCGCGGTTGACGGTCACGCGGTTCCACACCTGGTCTTGCACAATGAGCATACCTAATTTTTTGAGCTGCTTTCCAAGCTGCTTAATATCAAAGCAGACAAGACGGTTTGAAAGCTCCACGTTGGTACGGTGGTTAAAGACGTTCAGAGAGCCGGAAACATAAAGCTCCAATGCCGCCGCAATGCGGGCAGCTTCCGGCTCCGGCTGTTTCAGCAGTTCGTTGTAGAGGTCGCCCAAAATCGGCATTTTTGCCGGGTCGGGGTCTGCAAGGAAAGGTCGGTACACATTCCTAACGGCGCGGTCAATGACGGTCTTTTCCACGGGCTGCAAGCCCTCTTTGCCGCCGATAACAAGCTCGCAGAGGGAAAGGATAAAGTCGGATTTCAAGGCAAGCGGGTTGTCGTCCTCGGAGTAGTTGAGGTTAATATCCATAGGGTTCACATACTGGGGCTTGCCGTCCATGCCTTTTCCGGCAGGCGACAGACGTATCACTTGCCCGCCCAAACGCTGCACAAGGGAAAAATATTCTGCTTCCGGGTCGCAGATAATAATATCGTCGTCGGTAATGAGAAAGGCGTTTGTCATTTCCCGTTTTGCCGCAAAGGATTTACCGCTTCCCGGTGTTCCAAGAATAAGCCCGTTGGGATTTTTCAGTTGCTTGCGGTCGCAGAGTATCATGTTGTTACTAAGGGCATTTAAGCCGTAGTAAAGGGCTGCACCCCTTTGGAAAAGCTCCTGCGTGATGAACGGGATAAAAATAGCGGTGCTACTGGTCGTAAGCCCTCTTTGAATGGGGATAAGGTTCTCCCCAAGAGGAATAGAGGACATAAAGCCCGCTTCCTGCAAATAGTCAAGGCGGGTCAGAGCGCAGTTGTTTTTCTGTGCAAAGCCCGCCGTAGCAAAGATGTCATTATCCAGTTTCCGCTTCGTGTCTGCCATGTTTACCACAAGGAACGTCAGCAGAAACATTCTTTCATTTCTGCTCTGTAAATCCTGCAACAGGTTCTTTGCTTCGCTGCCAAAGGTGGCAAGGTCGGACGGAATTATATCCATATCGTACCCGCTGCGTACCGCCTTTTTCTGTTCCTCAATCTTCATCTTGTCGAGGTCGGTAATTTTGCGCTTGATAGTCTTGATTGCTTCGCTCTGGTCGATACTGCGGATATGCAGATTGACGATAATTCCGTTTTCAAGGTCGAGAATGTCCGAAAGCATACGGTCATTCAGCTCCGGCGCAAGGATTTCAAGGAAACTAACCGCGCCGAGCTTACGCCCCATGCGAAACGTCCTGCCGTCGCCAAAGCGGAACGAGGACGGGGCGATAAAGTCCTTTGTGGTAAGCCCGGACGGTACAAGCCAGTCCCAAGAGAAACGGAACGGCTCGCCCTCCGGGTGGAAAATCCCATGCAGTACGTTCAAGCGTTCCTGTCCGTTCATGGGGCGGGCGGTTACACCAAGCACCTTAAAATTATTGAGTACGTCGGTTTCGATACGGGAAAGGCGGGCTTTTGCGGCTGCGAGATTGTCCGCTTCAATGGAAAAGGTAATGTACTTGCACTTTTCCAGTCCGTTGTTGCCTTTTTCAAGCTGATTTTTCAGCATATCCGCGTACTCCCTGCGGATAGAGTTAAAAGCGTCGTCCTGCGCCGGAATTTCGATAGCCGCCTGTGCCTTTTCCTTTCTTGCGCCCTGATTGATGAAAGAGAGCTGCACCGATACGGAAGCGTCAAAGTAGTTGAGAAAATCGCACCAGTTTTCAAAAATGGCGGTCTTATCGTCTGCCTGTGCAAGCTGATAGTTAATATCTTCAAAGACAAGGCTTTTACTATATTTCTTTTCCGTTACCCTGCAAATCCCGTCCGGGTACATCTGCAAGTAGGGAATGGTCTGCTGTGCGGTGTGGGGCTTCCCGTCGCCCTTTGCCGCCTGTATCACGGCGGCGATTTCTTTCTTTTCTGCGCGGGTCAGCTTACGCTTCACGGGATTTTTTACCGCGCGGGTCATGGTTTTTCGTTCTGCCATTGACAATAGCCGATACCTCCTTTTCCAGTTTTCGTTGTTTTTCTATGACGGCATAAAAATTTTCCGTCTGATAGGGGCGTTCCTTTGGTCGGATAAACTTTGTCTGAATGACGTTCTTTATCACGACTTCAAGGGGCTGCCCGTGTTTTTCATACATTGCCAAGAGGAAGCAGGGAAGCATAACGACAATCATTGCAAATGCCGCCATGCTTGTTCCCGCGCTGTCTTTGAGCAAAAAGAAAAGCGGTAGTCCCATAGCGAGGGCTGCCGCAAAACAAATGATTTGCCGCTTTGTCAGATTAAAAGCGACTTTCGTTTTGATTTTTGATAAGTCTTTGGGTACGGGTACATACGCCAAGTGAAAACCTCCTTTCGGTCTTAATGGGCATTAAAGATTGACTTCGCAAGTGCGCCTGTTTTGAATAGGGAGAAGCACAAAATCACGGTGTAGGCTGCAAGGGAGAAAATCGCGCTGTGCAGGTTGTCCGCTACAATCATGCTGCCAACCAAAACCGCATAAATGCCGACGCATATCATAATGAGGAAGCCTTGAAAACCGAGGGCGAACAGGGCTTTTAAGTAGTTATTGCCTATCTGTCCCCACTCTCTGTTGGTCATAGTTGCAAACGGGATAGGCGATACCGAACAGTAAAGTAGGGTAAGAACCCGGTGCCTTGCCATATCACTATGACAGGTTTCCGAGAACTCCCCTCCGAACCGGACTTACACCTCTCGATGTATCCGGCTCTCCAGATGTCAGTCTAATTTCCCTGCGTGTAACTTATCGTGACAGTCAATACAGAGTGCCATTGTCTTGCGCCTGCGCCCAATCATGGCGATTTCCCATTGTTTTCTGCCACTTAAATCTTTGAGTTTTCGTACATGGTGTATTTCGAGCGGTACATTCTCTGCGCCGCACCACTCGCATTTGTTCGCTTGTAGCCTTTTAATCAGGCTGTTGCGCCCATAGTTCTCAACTACTCTTGCTACTATATCGGGATTACCGCTTTCCACTTTGGTATTCCGGCAAAAACCGTTGTTGTAGAACAGCACTTTACCCACTTTGCCATTTTTCTTCGGATACTCCACAACAAAATCTTTCCCTTGACGGTACTTGCGGATAATTTTGCTAATTCGTGTCCGATACTTTCCGGCAAAAGTTTTGAGCATACTGTATCTCATTACATAGTAGAAGTTATTGAGTACAGACACGTTGTTTGCAAGTCGGTAGTAGTTATACAATCCACGGATTTCTGCATTGTATTGGTTTAGGACTTCCAAATCGTCCAGATGCAACAGGCGAGTGCGCCGGACCGGCTTCCAAACCTCCTTATTTCCATTCTGCTTATCATATTTGATTTTGAGGGCATTGTAAGATAATAGTCGTTTAACCCATTTGTCATGGGGAACATAGAGCAGGACTTTTCCGTTGCTTACTCGTCTGGTAGCTCCCGTTTTGGTCTTTTTGTTATATTCGCCTTTGGCGATTGTGACCTCGTATCCCAAGAACTTTGCAAAGTCATGCCCGTGGGTAATCAATGTTTTTTCTTCGGACATTTCCAGATGAAGTTTTTCCCGGATAAAACATCCTACCTCTTGTTTTACTTGTTCCGCGTCCTCCTTACTGCCGATAACTCCGATTAGAAAATCATCCGCATATCGGACATAGCAAGTCCTTTTATAGCTGTCGTCCATCTGGTCACTATACGGTATAGATTTCAGACTACGCCGCAGTTCCCGGATTTCTGCAATTAAGCCCTCTTTTTCTTCCTCGCTCATTTTAGAGAGATTTCTTTTAAGCCTTTGCTCTTTTCCCCGGCAGACATCTAACTTCTTCTTGAACGCAGGATTGATTTTACGACGGTTTCCGCAGTTGAATTTCTCTGCGTATTCTGCCATATAGCTGTCCAGTTCGTTCATATAGATGTTTGCAAGGATGGGGCTGATGATAGAGCCTTGGGGAGTGCCGGAGTAAGTATTGTGGTAGTTCCAGTCCTCCATATATCCAGCTTTCAGGAATTTCCAGAGCAGACCGATGAAATGTTCGTCTGCAATCCGCTTCCGCAGAATAGCAATCAGTACATGATGGTCTACATTGTCAAAACAGCCCTTTATATCCCCCTCAACGAACCACTTTGTTCCCGTGAAATATTTCCGCACATATTTGAGTGCTGTATGGCAGCTCTTGTTTATGCGGAAACCGTGGGAGCAGTCGCTAAAGGTTGGCTCATAAATACTCTCTAAGATGAGCCGCACCACCTCCTGTATCAGTTTATCGTCAAATGACGGTATCCCCAGAGGACGCATTTTCCCATTGGATTTCGGAATATACGTTCTTCTCGCCGGGTTGGGCTGATAGCTGAAATCCCGCATTTTTCCTATGAGGGTGTTTATCCTTGCCATGCCCATGCCGTCAATGGTTTTGCCGTCTGTTCCGGCTGTCATGTTGCCTGGTTTCGCCTGTATCCGCTGATATGCCAGCAGATAGAATTGTGGATTGTACAGATTGCGGTATAAACGCTCGTACTTGTAACTCTTGTTACACGCCTTAGATTTTAGGCTTTCCAACACATTTTCAGGACTTCGCATAATGCCTCACGCACCTTTCCTTTTTATGAATTGGTTGACATCCTGCCTCCCTTCGCCATGTAGACGGCTTTCCCGCCCTCGGACTACTACGGAGGCTCCGTTGCCATGCCGGATATTCAGCGTCATCTTTCTTGGGTTTTTACCCCTTGAAATTTATCGCCTTGCGGCATTACACATAGCCGGATAGTTCCGGCGTTCCGGTTTAGGCAATCTCCAGTTAGACACTTTGGGAAAAGCGTATTGTGATGTCGGTAATGGGTTTTCGTCCTTTTCCGCTTATTGCGGCTGGCTGTCATAAGTATCGTGCGGTTTGTGTCTACCTGTCACATTCCGCTGTGACATACGGCGAATACAACCATCCTGCGCCGCCGGGTCGAGTATCCCGCCTCGGACTGCCCTTGAAGCAGTTTAGCCTTGTTCCTCATTCACAATGTTACGTCTTGCCGCTCAGTCGTGGGTAGATGGTTTCCCCAACTTGCGATTTTTCCGATACGCTATTGTCCCCCTTGTGGTTTCCCTCCGGGGTAAATCGGATGACGCTAAAGTGACGCTTTTCACGTCTTTGATACTTTTCTTTACCGGCTTGCTAAAGCCGGATTCCCAAAATGTCCGCGCACCGCCTTTGGATGAAAAGCGGCGCTTCTGGACGCGCGGTAAATTTCTATCATTCTGCCGTACAGGATAACCGTGATAAGCACCGACATGATTTTCATGCAAAGGCTCACAAGGCTTGTTTCCATAACAAGCAGTAACAGTTCGGGGATTTCCATAGCGTCAAGTCCGGCTTGCATGGACGAGAGGGCGGCGTCAACGTCGATATTCGTATTGCCGCCGATCACGCCCGCCGCGCCGGAAACAACGTGCTGCGCCATATCGAACACCGCCATAGTGATAGTAAAGGTGTGGGTAACGAGATACACTGCTACCCACGCCTTGAAAAACCACTTAAAGAACATGAACGTGTCAATATCGTGCATATTGTTCTTTTCCGTTACCATGCTGATAAGCTCCACGCATAGAACGTAGGTAATGACAAGCCCCGCAATGGGTACAATCACATTTTCCGACAAGCCCTGTATCATGGAAAATATGCCTGCGTTCCACCCCTGCGGGGTTTGTCCTACCTCTGCGGCGATAGTTCCGACTTTTTCGTTTACGTCCCCGAACATAGTTGACAGATTACCGTTAATGGCTCCAATGAGGATTTCCTTTATCCATTCGTTAATCGCGTCAAGTATGCTCTGCATAAGCTATACCCGCCGCTTAACCGAACAGGCCGGAAAGCAGAGGTACAAGGGTGCCACCGATAAGGGCAACGCCGCCGCCCGCCATAAGCTGTTTCATGCCCTGGCTTTTCGCGCCCGGATTGTCGTTTCCGTAGCCCTCCAAGAGGTTGATAACACCCCAAATGCCAAGTCCGGCTCCGAGAGCGATAACGAGTGTCTGCAATACGTTTACTGCGCTGTTGAAAAATGCCATATAAAACTCCTTTCTGCCGCTTTGCGGCTGCCCGAAAAAGGGCATAAAAAACGGCGGTCAGTTTTTGATAACTGCCGCGGTCATAAGTCCCCGCGCTGCGTAATTTCTGCGGCGCGGCGGTATTCAGTTGTAAGGGTGCGGCTTCCTGCCGCGATACGCGCAAGGAGTAGGGGCGCGTACCATGTAGCCCGTGTTTATTGTTTTTACTTTAAGCTCCCTCCTTTTCAAAAAGTGGTGTGTAGACAGGCATAATGCCGTACTGCCGTTCCCGGACAGCTTCGATATACTTGATATAGGAAATACCTGCCTGTCTTGTCCTGCATTCCTGTTCCCGCTGCATTTCCTCGGCGGCTTCCATAAGCCCGCTGATAGCTCGGATTAGCTGCTGTTTTGCCTTTTTCTTTCTGATACGCTTATTCATTCTGCGTCCTCCTGCAAATCTGCTTCGTCAACTTCGTAATAGTCAAATACCTCGTCCGGCTTTACGATTGCAGGACGGCGGCGCAAGTGCTTTTCCATGTCAAAGGCATTTTTCTTGTCAAAGTCGGAAAGGTACTTGTACTTCGGGTGTTTGGTAATATCGTATTTTTCGGAGAAGAACGGGCGCACCCCGCGTAACTGCAAGATACATTTCCCGCCGTCCATGACCGCAATTTCATCTTCGCTCATAAGCTGCTTGCCTAACTTCTGATAGTTCAGCCCGTGGGAAAGCTCCCGTCCTCTTGTTTCGGAAGTATTGAAGCTGTCAATCGTTTCTTTCCCCAAGATTTCCGACATTTCTTTAAGGGTCGTTTTCTCCTTGCCGCCCAAAAACAGGGTCGTATCGCAGTTGCCGACAATGGTATCGGCGTTGTCCTTGTAGATAGCCTTTAGCTGCGACTGGCTCTGCAAGATGATGGACGCGGAGATTTCACGGCTTCGGATAGTGGCAATGAGCTTTTCAAACTTCGGTATCTGCCCGATATTTGCAAACTCGTCAAGCAGACAGCGCACATGAACAGGCAGCCGCCCGCCGTACACATCATCTGCCTTGTCACAAAGCAGATTGAAAAGCTGTGTGTAAAGGATTGATACAACAAAGTTAAAGGTGTCGTCGGTGTCAGAGATAATAACAAAAAGTGCGGTCTTTCGGTCACCCAAGGTGTCAAGCTCCATTTCGTCGGTTTCCATCAGCTCGCGCAGCTCCCGAATGTCAAATGGTGCAAGCCGCGCACCGCAGGAAATGAGGATAGAGCTTCTTGTTTTTCCGGCAGACAGCAAAAACTTCTTGTACTGGCGCACCGCAAAATGTTCCGGGTCTTTTTCCTCCAAGCGTTCAAACATGAGGTCAACGGGGGATTGAAATTCCGGGTCGTCCTCGCGGGCTTCCGACGCATTTATCATTTCAAGCAGCGTCGTAAAGTTTTTCTCATTCTCCGGGGCTTCGTACCAGATGTAGCCGATAAGGGCGCAGTAAAAAAGCCGTTCCGATTTCACCCAAAAATCCTCGCCGGATTTTTCCCCGTCGCCTTTGGTGTTGGCGATAATGGTATTTACCAGTTTCAAAATATCCTTTTCGCTGCGCAGATAGGCAAAGGGATTGTACCGCATGGATTTCTTGAAATTGATGGTGTTCAGCACCTTGATTTTGTACCCGCCCCGCTGCAAGAGCTTCCCGCACTCGATTAAAACCGTTCCTTTCGGGTCAGTGACTACATAGCTGCTGTGCATTTGCATTAAGTTGGGCTTTACAAAAAACCTCGTCTTGCCGCTGCCGGAGCCGCCGATGACAAGCACATTTTTGTTTCGTGCATATTTCGGGTGCTTCGGGCGGCTTGACATCATCAGCCTTTCGGTCTGCGTCAGCAGCACGTTATTTTCAAATATGGGGTCGATATATGGCTTTATATCCTCGGCATTGCCCCAACGTGCAGAGCCGTACTCCATGCCCTTACGGTATTTCTTTGCGTTCTTGCCTTTCACATAGACCGCAAGCCGGATAACGACAGCCCCGACAATGCCGATAAGCAAATCCATAGGGGCAAAACTCGGCAGGGCATTTGAAAAGGCGGCAGAAAAGCCGCTGCCAATGGAAAGCAGCTTGCCGGAGAGGTCAGCCCCCGGAGAGAGCCGCACCGCCTGTCCGACTTTATCAAAGAGATACACAAAGAGCAGATAGGGGGCGTTTAGGATAAGCAGCTTCTTGATATTCGGCTTCATAGCGACACCTCCCTGTCCTTGTGTTTTGTCTTTTGACGGTTCGCGTTAAGCTGCTTTGCTGCTTCCCGGAATGTGGCAAGTGCCTTTCGGATAGAGGGCTTTTGCTCCTGTGTCAGCTTCTTTGCGGAAAACTCCTTAAAGGCTGCGGTCAGAGCGTCCGCGTCCCGCCCCTTGAAAAATACAAGATAGCGGGGCGGCGTTTCGGTGCTGTCTTTCTTTAAGGCAAAGTCGATACCGTATTTTTTCGCTGTCTGCTCAAAGGCTTTGATATTGCCCTCGGTTATCTCAATGTTGGAAAGCCCCGCGTTCTGCTTTGCAAGCTGCTTTAGCGTCTGCTTCCCGTGGGGCTGTTTTTCCTGCTGCTTTTTTGCCTGTGCAAGCATGGCTTTGATTGCCTTTTGCAGCATTTCAGCAGTCAGCTTTGCTCCCTTGACAGAGAGCGCAACCACTTTTTCGTTGATTTCATCTTGCAATGTTTACCGTCCTCCTTTCCCGGTAGTAGTGATAGTGTTAAGGTGGTACGCCGCTTTTGGGCGTGAAAAAAGGGCGTCCGTTCTTCACGTCGCCCCGTTAAATCCGTACCCGCAGCCCGTTCAAGTCCTCGGCGCGAATACCTACAAGATACCAGTTGTCCCCGTACTCAATCCGGGTCGGCTTCCATTTGCCGCCTGTGAATACGTCCATGCACTCGCCGCAATGCAGACCGCCGTAATAGTCGGCAATGTCAAAGCGAATGTCGTAGCGGTCAGCGGTTTCGTCAAAAATCAAAGCTCCTGTTTTCTGTGCCATGTGGTAAATCCTCCTTTTTTCGTTTACAGGCTTTCGCCCTCATTGTAGGTGTAATAGTCCGGGTCGCCGTACTTCGGCTTTCTCGGTGCAAGTGCGCCGCTTGCCATATCGTGAGCGACAAGGGAAGTATAATAGCTGTCAATGGTAGACGGGGCATTGAAAAGCACCGCCTTTAGGTACTGCTTGATGTTGCGGATTTTCGTGGTGTTCTCCTGCATACAGTCAAGCACAAAGCGGATATGTTCGCTGCTGAGCTTCATAAACTTTGACTTCACAAGCTCTGCGGGGTAATCGTCCCCGGCAATACGGATTTTCTTTCTTGACGTACAGACCGTTTCAAGGATAATGTCAACAATCTCATTCAGACGGTCATGGTCAAACTTCATATCCTGCAAGAGAATGTCATACTCGATATTGTCCTTGATGATTTCCTCATACACTCTGTAAGCGTCGTTCCTTTCCGTTCTTTTCCGTTCCGGCGGCTGTGCCGCTTCGTCCTCGCCATAAGGCAAGGGATTTAGGGAATGGATAGGAATGGAATGGGTAATTGATAAATCCGTATTTGATTTTTCTTTTTTTGGTAAGTTAGTTCTTGATATATCTTTATTTAATTGCGTTGGATTTTCCGACGTCGGATTATCCGTTGTCGGATTTTCCAATATCGGGTTATCCGCTGTTGGATTTTCCAATACCGGGCAATCCAATTCCGGCGGCTGCGGCTGTTCGTAAATGGTGTACTCGATAGCGGTCATTTTGCCTTTCTCGTCGCGTCCCTGCCGCCTTGTGATATATCCGGCTTTTTCAAGCTCCCAAACGGCGGTACGGATAGCGTCGATACTTTCCCGGTTGATGTAGGACAGCCCCGAAAGGGTGTAGTCCCAATCCTCTGGCAAGGACAGCATTTGAGATAACAGCCCCTTTGCCTTTAAGGAAAGCTCCTTATTGCGTAAGTGGTGGTTGCTCATTACGGTGTAGCCTGTGTTGCGTTCCACACGGAAAACTGCCATAGCTTCATCACTCCTTTGCTTTAGATTTGTTGCGCAGTAGAACGCGGATTTTGAGGGGTAAGGTATCTTTTCCTTGCTTCCTCTGTTTTGCGTTCTGTAAGCCCGATAAATCAAGGCTTTTTTTGCCCCTACTGCGTAACATGAGGGCATAAAAATAGCGGCGTTCCTGTTCTCCCAGTGAGAGAGTGAGAAACGCCGCTGTGCGGGTCGCTATTTCATTTCTTCTGCTATCAGTTCTTGCATGACTTCTCCAAAGTCTGCCATGAAAGAAAAGATGAAGTATTCCAAAACGTCGGGGTCTGCGTCCATAGGCTCGGCTTCCTCTGAAAAAGGCAAGCCCATTAGCCCATAAAGCAGTTTGATGATTTTGAACAGCTTGCCCCGGTCGGTGGGGTTGTTCATGGTTACAAGTACGTTGGTAAGGCGGTTGATTGTTTCCATGTCGCCGCCTGTCGTTACCCATACCATTTCCGCGAACGGCTGCGTGATTGCCCCGGCGACAAGGTTTATCTTATCCTTGCCGATTTCGCCGGACGGAAGTATAATACCCTTAGTCAAAAGTTCGTTTTTCATGTCGTCCTCCTTATATTCTGTGGTGCTAAAATGGTGCCCGGTCTTACAAAAACACCTTATGCGGAGATATGACAAGAAAAATGAAGATATGCGGAAAACCTTGATTTTAAGCCATTTTCACATTGGTTTATAAACATTTGTGAGGACTTATAAAAGGTTTTGCGTCTATCAAATCAATAAAAAATCTCACAAAGAGATATGGAGATAAGTTGGCGGTGGACAATCTAAGCCTACATATAATGCCGGGGGAGATATATGGTTTCATCGGACACAACGGGGCAGGTAAGACAACCACTATAAAAGCGTGTACAGGGATCCTGAATTTTGAGGAGGGAGATATCCTTATAGATGGTGTGTCCATAAAGGAAAAACCGCTGGAATGCAAGAAACAGATGGCATATATTCCTGACAATCCAGATATGTATGATTTTATGACCGGAATCGGATATTTGAATTTTATAGCAGATATATTTGACGTGCCGGAGGAAGTCAGGGACGAGCTCATAGACAAATATGCTGACGCATTTGAGATAAAAGACAACCTAGGACAGCTGATATCCGAGTATTCCCATGGTATGAAGCAGAAACTGGCAATCATATCAGCATGGATACATGAGCCGAAACTTGTCATCATGGATGAACCGTTTGTCGGACTCGATCCAAAGGCTTCCCATATACTCAAGCAGATGATGAGAAAAATGTGCGATGACGGAGGGGCGATATTCTTCTCCACACATGTATTGGAAGTCGCAGAAAAGCTGTGCGATAAAGTGGCGATCATAAAAGGCGGACGACTGGTGAAGGCGGGCATAATGGAGCAGGTGAAGGGAGACGAGTCACTTGAATCCGTGTTCCTTGATCTGGAGGGTGAGTCATGATAAGGATATTGATGAAGAAACAGCTTAAGATGCTGTTCAGTGGATTTTTCGTTGACCGGAAGACTGGAAAGTCCAGATCCAAAGGTGCTGTAGTTCTGGGTATCATCAGTTATGTGGCAGTGCTGCAGGGCTGTATGGGAGCCATGTTCGGAATGGAGGCATATTCGGTGTGTGAGCCGCTTTGTTCTGCGGGGCTTGATTGGATGTACATGGCGATGATGTCTATGATGGCGTTGACCATCGGTATATTAGGAAGTGTGTTCAATACATATGCGAGCTTGTATCAGGCAAAAGACAATGACCTGATGCTGTCACTGCCCATCCCGGTCAGGGCTATATTATTTGCAAGACTGTCAGGAGTGTACATCATGGGTGCGATGTTCGCCGTGACCGCCATGGTTCCCGGTATCATAGTATATGGAATAGTAGCCCATCCCGGTGTGTGGCCGGTCGTGTCATCTATTATAGTACTGGTTCTTCTGACATTTGTCATACTGGTGCTCTCATGTATACTTGGCTGGGTAGTGGGGAAGATAGGCAATAAGACCAGAAATAAGAGCTTTGTGACAGTTGTATTGTCACTGGCATTTATAGCCGCATATTATGCTGTATACATGAATGCAAATAAGCTGCTCTCAAAGATCCTGGCAAACAGCGGAGAATACAGTGCAAAGATAAAAGGTGCTGCATATCCGCTCTATTCAATTGGTCGTGCGGCTACAGGAGATGGATTGCAGCTGGCGTTTGTGGCAACAGGCACATTGATCATCTCTCTTGCAGTGTGGCTGGTACTTGAGAGAACATTCATCGGAATCGTGACGACAAAAGCCGGACATACAAAAAGGAAGAATATAATAAAAGCTGCAAAGGCGCAGAGCCAGGATGCAGCACTTCTTCAGAAAGAGTTCAAAAGACTGGCAGCATCTGCCGTATATATGCTCAACTGTTCCCTGGGGACATTGATAATGATCGCTATGGCAGTGGTTTGTCTTGTTAAAGGACAGTATGTAGTAGATATGATTACGAAAACTCCCGGACTACCGGATGGTGTACTTATAATTGGGGCGTGTATAGCCGTATGTGCCGCCGCGTCGATGAATGATCTGACTGCACCATCGATATCTCTGGAGGGAAAGAATCTTTGGATCGTGCGTTCGCTTCCAGTCACATCGTGGCAGATACTTAGGGCAAAACTGAGGATGCATGTGATACTTACCCTGATTCCGGCGCTGATCCTTGATATAGTGATGCTTGTTTTTGTGACACCATCACTTGTAGATGGCGTGATGATGTTACTGATACCATGTCTTTATGTGTGCCTGACTGCATACATAGGGCTTGCAGTCAATCTCAAGATGCCAAAGCTTGACTGGACGTCGGAAGCATCAGTCGTGAAGCAGAGCATGGGTGTACTTGTTGCTCTTTTATCTAATTTTGTGTATATTATAGTACTTGTAGCAGGATACGTAGCCTTCGGAAGCCTGACTGGATCGACATTATATCTTATAATAAGCGCAGTGTTGACAGCTGTCATTGCCGCGTTGTTCAGGATATGGCTGAAGAGACGCGGGGTGCAGGTGTTTGAGGCACTTTAGCGGTCTGCGATGATGAACCCAGGGCTGTACTCTGTACGGTGCAGGAAACTGCGGTTGTAAGACAGTGTAGATTATAGATAGCAGAATAAATTATAGATAGAAAGGAGTTTCAGGATTAAATATGGCAGAAATAAAGAACTCGGAATCAGATATGAGCACTCAGCAGAAAGCTGAGCTGGACAAAGAGAAAAGAAAAGAAGAGAAGAAAGAGGCAAAAAGAGCAAAAAGGCAGCACTACAGGGAACTGAATGAGCCACCAAAACTCACCGTGCTTGAGGAAGTGGGAAATGCAGTCACCCATGGAATAGGAGCAGGACTTGCCATAGCCGGCTTTGTCCTTCTTCTCCTGAAGTCAGACACAGGGATCAAAGTGATGGCATCGTGTTTTTATGGAATATCAATGATATTGATGTTTCTTATGAGCTGCCTGTATCACTCATACAAATCCGGGCTAGCAGTCAAGCGTATCTGGAGAAGATTTGACTATTCCTCGATATATCTGCTGATAGGCGGAACATTTGCTCCGATGTACCTTGTGTACTGGGAAAATGTGCTTGGAATAGTGTTGTTCTGTGTGCAGTGGGCGCTCATCATAGCGGGGATCACCATCATATGTGTGTTCGGACCAGGCAGGTTCCGACCGATACACTATACGCTGTACTTCGTCATCGGATGGAGCGCCATCATGTTCATTCCAGACTGGTTCAGAAATGACAAGCCGCTTTTGGGATGGATCGTGGGCGGTGGTATTGTCTATACGCTCGGCATGATTCCATTTGTGAAGGACACCAAGGGGATGCACTTTATCTGGCATATCTTTGTGATGCTCGGGGCTGCGCTGCATTGGTTTGGAATGTACCTTTATGTGTATTAATAAAAGATAGATAAGTTCAATAGTGCTTCGAGGTCTGAGACTATGACAAGAACCGGAGAATATCTTGGAAAATTATTTGCACACATGGGAAAGGAGTGTTATATAGAGCCACCTTTTTATTGTGACTATGGAACCAATATACACGTGGGAGATTATTTCTATGCAAATACAGGGCTGATAGTTCTGGATCAGTGTGATGTCATCATTGGAGATCATGCATTTCTGGGACCAAGGGTCAATATATACTGTGCATGTCATCCGATAGATGCGATGATCAGAAATACCGGTGTGGAGCTTGGCAAGCCGGTTACAATAGGAGATAATGTATGGATCGGTGGCAATACGGTCATCAATCCGGGTGTGACCATAGGTTCAAATGTTGTCATAGGCTCAGGGTCGGTTGTCACAAAGGATATTCCGGATAGTGTGATAGCGGCAGGAAATCCATGTAAAGTCATAAGAATGATAACAAATAAAGATAAGGAATATTGGCTTAAGCAGCTAGAGGAATTTGAGGCAGACACAGGTGAGCCGCTAAAGCTGGAGCAGGACTGATTCAACATTGCTGCTGTGAGTTGAGATTCCAAAGCGTTTTTCTATACCACACATCCTAATGAAGAGCCAATAAAAGGTATAAAAAAGATGAAACAGACTGATAACTTTAAAGTTCGACGAGGCAAATGTTATGAATGAATTAGTATATAGAAATCTATCAGAAGATGCAAAACGACAAATATGTGCATGGAAATATGGCGGAGAATACGATTTGTATAATCTTCCTTCTTATGAAGAAATGCAAGTTCGACAGATAGGATTCATGAATCCCCAAAGGAAAAAAAATTATTATGGTTTTTGGGATGAAAGCATATTGGTAGGATTTGTCAATATATTGGAGGAAAAAGAAGAGATATTTATCGGAATAGGCGTAAATCCTGATTTGTGTAATAAACATTATGGTCAACGAATGCTCTTGATTACTTATGAGATTTCAAAAAAGTTATATCCTAACAAGCCGTTGTATCTGGAAGTTCGTACATGGAATATCAGAGCGGTAAAGTGCTATCAAAAAGCAGGATTTAGGATTGATGGACAAGCTTATGAGTTGACAACAGGAATTGGTACCGGAACATTCTATCGAATGATAAGAGAATAGGAAACAGCACATGAAATATGATAAGATAGTGGAAGCATTTTTCATAGAACGTCCCAATCGTTTTATTGCGCGGGTAAAGATTGACGGAGCGGAAGAGGTAGAATTGGTTCATGTAAAGAATACGGGCCGTTGTCGTGAATTACTGCTACCAGGGGCGGAAGTGATTTTGGAAGATTGCATAGAAAAGAATCCAAATCGAAAGACACGTTATGATTTGATTGCGGTTAAAAAATTGGATAACTAACCTTCAGTCTTGTGGAGAGATTGAAAGCAACAGAAGATTTGAAGTTATAAGAAGTGGAAAAGGAGGACAAGTTAATGATAAAAAAAATAGCCATT
>OHZE01000143.1_pt1 | contig 27825 bp, 26 predicted proteins | sample 1580371 | NCBI WGS metagenome assembly OHZE01 (sample SAMEA3882527, study PRJEB24775) | human gut metagenome | biome: human-associated habitat; feature: intestine environment; material: feces | place: Netherlands | collected 2009/2010
TCTACGAGAGGTTTCGTATGAGGAACTCGTTGGGATGTTCCAGGAGAACTCGGACGAGCCTTATGCGGAGGAGATCGCTACGGTCATCATGAAGAGAAACCGAACTAAGAATTATGTGGAGACCACCACGCAGATGAAGGATGCCATCGAGGAGGCATTGGCATTTGTGCCGGAGAAGGACAGAAAAGAGGCTGTAAAGAAATCCTGTCAGAGGTGTTTTCAGGCTCTGCGAATAGATGTGAACAGTGAGTTTGAGGTTTTGTATGATTTCCTTGACAAGCTGCCGGATGCGCTCAGACCTGGTGGAAAAGTGGCGATACTGACATTCCATTCAGGTGAGGACAGACTGGTAAAGAGAGCGTTCAAGGCGGGAGCGAAGGCTGGTGTTTACAGCGAAGTCAGCAAGGATGTCATCAGACCGTCAGCGGAGGAGTGCGCCCGCAATCCGAGAGCAAGATCGACGAAGATGAGATGGGCTGTAAAAGCAGAATAAAGGACACAGAAAGGCGACATCGTCTGTATATCATGTTAATATGATGACAGGGGATGTCGCCTTTTGGACATATGTTTCAGATGTATTGTGGCTGACTATTTCATAGGAGTTGAGGCAAGTGAGATGAATGTGAGCTGCGCCTGTGATGGCATACAGGCAGAGGAAATGCTCTATGAGAATCGGTATGATCTTTTTTCGGTGGAGATAAGCTCCCAGTAAATGCGTAACAGGCATATAGAGGATAGTAAAAATGTCCAGGATAATTTAGGCAGAACATTTATAGAAATCATAATAAAATTTTCATATATAATACAAAAATATTCATATTTTTTTGATGTAATCGGTATGATATACTTCAAAATGTAGTGATAACTTGCATATATAAAAAGAAAACATCGTAAGGATAATTTTAAGAGAGGTATCAATATGGGAGATTATAAGGCAGCAGAGAATAGATATAAGAATGTTGAGGGAACAGGATTTTACAGACATTGCGGCAAGAGCGGTCTTATGATGCCGCCTCTGGCACTTGGACTCTGGCACAACTTTGGAACAAATGACGATTACGAGAATATGAAGAAGATGTGCTTTACCGCATTTGACAACGGAATAACACATTTTGATATAGCAAACAACTATGGCCCGGTGTACGGAAGTGCAGAGGAGAACTTTGGAAAGATACTCAGAGAGGAACTGGGTGCGTACAGGGATGAGCTGATAATCAGCACTAAGGCCGGATTCGATATGTGGGAAGGCCCTTACGGCAACTGGGGCAGCAGAAAATATCTCATAGCAAGTCTTGACCAGAGCCTTAAAAGACTTGGCATCCCATATGTGGATATATTCTATCATCACAGAATGGATCCGAACACTCCACTCGAGGAGACCATGGGAGCATTGGCGCAGATAGTGAAGAGTGGAAAGGCACTTTATGTCGGACTCTCCAACTATGACGGACCTACCATGGCAAAGGCGGAGCGCATACTTGATGAGCTTCATGTGCCATTTGTGATAAATCAGAACAGATACAGCATACTGGACAGATCTGTCGAGAACAATGGGCTTCTGAAGCAGACATACGCATCAGGCAAGGGACTCATATGCTTCTCGCCTCTGGCACAGGGAATGCTGACAGACAGATATCTGAAGGATATGCCGGCGGACAGCAGGGCAGTGAAGGACGGAAGATTCCTTCATGAGGATCAGGTGCTTGAAACTAGACCTCTCCTCAACCAGTTAAATGAGATCGCAGCCGGATATGATATGAAGCTATCAGAGCTTGCCATCGCATGGCTGCTGAACAAGCCGGAGGTCACAACAGTGCTGATCGGTGCTTCAAAGCCTGAGCAGATCATCAGCAATCTCAAGGCTGTTGAAAAGCAGGCACATACAGTCATGACCGATGACGAATTACAGAAGATCGAGGATGCCGTTGCAGCATTTGAAAGATCATAAAATAGGCAAAACTTTTTTTATACCCCCTCGCAGGAGAAGCCGGATAGAGCTTCTCCTGTTTTTTATATCTGTGCAGACGTTGGGAGAAGTCTGTGCTGTTACAAATACATAAAAGTATGGTATTATATCACACAGAATCTATGTTACGGAGAAAAACTGGTGAAGGAATATATAAATGAAGCACTTGAAAAATATATAGAGAAGGGTACATACCCGTGGCACATGCCTGGGCACAAGAGACAGCCGATAGAAGCCGTCCAAAATGTTGATAACATTTCAAAATCCCGGGAAAACTTCTGGAACGGGGTGTATGCACATGATTTCACTGAGGCTAAAGATCTTGATGACATGCATGAGCCGGAGATGTTCATAGCGGATAGTATTGCCGAGATGAAGAAGGTGTATGGAACATTTGCAACATATATGCTGGTGAACGGTTCCACATCCGGACTTATGACAGCTATACACGCCACCTGTCACAGGGGAGACGTGATACTTGCGGCAAGAAACTGCCATAAGGCGGTGTACAACGCTATCTGTATGTTGGAGCTTGAGCCCGAGTATATAGTGCCGGATTATGTGAGTATGAGCTGGCCTGACGGTGTGGGTCAGAATGAAGTCGGAGCAATATCGAATGGAATGTCAGATGATGGAGAAGATGACTGCGAAATATCGGAAATGATGGCTCCAGGCGATGAAGATGATCGTGAAATGTCAGAGAGGACAGACATACTGGGTGACATATCACCGGATAAGTTGGAGCTTGCTCTTAAGGAATTGGTAGCAGATGGCAGAAAGCCAAGAGCGGTGATAATCACATCGCCGACATATGAGGGTGTCATATCTGATATAAGGACCATAGCCGGGATAGTACACAGGTATGGAATATATCTCATTGTGGACGAGGCACAGGGAGCACATCTGAACTTCATGGAAGGACATGAGACCGCCATGCAGCAGGGCGCGGATATTGTCATCGAGAGCCTGCACAAGACCATGCCGGCACTCACACAGACATCACTTCTTCATGTGATGAATCCTGAGCTTGATGAGAGGGTTAGAAGATATCTGCAGATATTCCAGACATCTTCGCCTTCATATATATTTATGCAGAGCATGGAGAAGGCAGTTGCATTTGGCGCAAATAACAGAGATGAATTTGCCAGGTATGGGCGGAGGCTTGAGGCATTTGCCGGGAAATGTGATGGGCTCAGAAATATACGGCTGTTCAGACCTGATGCTTCCTCAGTGAAAAATGATGAGATCTGTAATGCGTGTAAAGTGTTCGACCGTGATGAGGGCAGGCTGGTATTTGTCGTGAGACCGGGAACTGTAGACGAGTCGGGACAGAAATTTACAGGGGTTATGCTTGCTGAAATTCTGGCGGACAGGTATGGGTTGATTGTTGAGATGGCATCGGTGAGTTATGTCATTTGTATATCATCTGTTGTGGACAGTGCAGACAGTTATGATATACTATTTAATGCGGTGGCTGAGATAGACGGGAACCTTGGCTATGAGCCGGATAAAACAGACCGGCAGGAGCTGGATATCATATCCGGCAGAAGGTCAGCTATGCCGCCGGGAACCGCGTGGGACAGACCAGTGGAGAGCGTGCCGATTGAGGGTGCGGCTGGAAAGGTGTCGGGGGCATTTGTATATGCATATCCGCCGGGAATACCTGTGCTGGCGCCGGGAGAGGTCGTTGACCGGCAGGCGGTGAACGGAATAAAGTCCATGATAGACAGCGGACTTAATGTGGCAGGAGTCAATGACGGTTATATCAAAGTGCTGTGCGGAGAATGATATGTAGCATTATGATCTGGAAGGTTTGATAAGAATCACAATATAAATATGAAAGGTGTACATGTGCAGGAACAGCATATGGCAGGGTTAGGATATGAAAGGAATATTTATAACTATAGAGGGCCCGGACGGAGCGGGCAAGACCACACAGAGGGAGCTGCTTAAGGAATATCTGGAGAAGAAAGGCTATGACGTGCTGATAACCAGAGATCCGGGGGGAAATCCCATAAGTGAGGCGATCCGCGAGGTTATATTGAACAAGGATTTTACAGAGATGGGATATATGACTGAGCTGCTTCTGTATGCTTCGGCGAGAGCCCAGCTTGTGAAAGAGAATATCAAGCCTGCACTGGATGCCGGTCAGGCGGTGATCGCAGACAGATTTGTGGACTCATCCGCTGTGTATCAGGGAATCGGAAGAGGACTCGGAGTTGACACGGTGTATAAGGTAAATGAATTTGCACTTCAGGGAATCATGCCGGATATGACATTCCTCATGGATCTTGACGCCCAGGAGGGAATATCCAGAAAGAAGAACCAGGCTGAACTTGACAGAATGGAGAATGAAAAAATGGAGTTCCATCAGAAGGTCGTGGATGGATACCGCATGCTTGCGGATATGCACACTGAGAGAATAGTGAAGATAGACGCTACTTTACCTATTGATGAGATTCATGGTATAATAGTAGGGTATGTAGAGAAGAAACTTAATCTTTAATATATTTTGATTTTGGAGAAGGTCAGAATAGACATACAGAAAAAATTAATTGTAAGGGGGTTGGTATATATGATAGATTTCACAGACATAATCGGACATGAGGACATAATACGCCACTTCAAGAGCAGCATTGAGCTGGGTAAGATATCCCAGGGCTACATCATCAATGGCGAGACAGGAAGTGGAAAAAAGACCCTTACCAGGGCGTTGGTCAAGACTCTCCAGTGTGAGGAGGGCGGTACAGAGCCATGTAATCATTGTAAGTCATGTCTTCAGTGTGAGACGGGAAATCAGCCTGATATCGTGTGGGTGACCCACGACAAGCCAAATGTGATCTCGGTTGAAGAGATACGTGATCAGGTGAATTCTGATATTGATATCAAGCCTTATAGCAGCAGATATAAGATATATGTTATAGAGGATGCACAGCTTCTGAATGTGAATGCACAGAACGCTTTGTTAAAGACGATCGAGGAAGCTCCGTCCTATGCAATAATCATACTGCTCACCAACAATCTTGATAAGATGCTTCAGACTATACAGTCCAGATGTATAGTGCTGAATGTGAAGCCTGTCAGAGAACATGATATACTTGATTATCTCATGAATGAGCTGAAGCTGGACAAGCAGAAGGCTGACTTCTGTATGGATTTTGCCCAGGGCAATCTGGGAAAGGCCATCAGGCTTGCAACTAGTGATGAGTACAAGGAGATCAAGGAAAATGTGGTGAAGTTCATGAGACATATAAGTGATATGTCGGTTGATGACATGATATTTGCCATTAAGAATATGGAGCTGTACAAGCTCAAGGTAAGTGACTACATCGATCTGATGATGATGTGGTACAGGGACATTCTTATGCTCAAGGTGTCCAATAACCCGGGCCGGTTGATGTTCAAGGAGTATTATTCTGATATAAGAAAGCAGTCCTCACACATCAGCTATGAGGGTATAGAAAAGGTACTCAAGTCTATGGACAAGGCCAAGGTCAGACTTGAGGCGAATGTCAGCTTTGACATTGTCATGGAGCTTATGCTCCTAACCATGAAGGAGAATTGTTAATGAAAGAGATTATAGGAGTTCGTTTCAGACCAAACGGTAAGATATATTATTTTGATCCACAGAACTTTGAGGTCGAGGCCGGCAGTTTTGTCATTGTCGAGACCGCAAGGGGTGTGGAGTACGGCAAAGTGGTTCTGGGAAGACGAGAGGTAGAAGAGGGCAAGATAACGGCGTCACTCAAGCCGATCATAAGAATTGCCACAGAGGATGACACCAGAAGATACGAGGATAACAAGAAGAAGAGCAAGAGAGCATTTGGCATATGTCTTGAGAAGATCGCAAAGCATAAGCTGGACATGAAGCTCATCGAGGCTGAGTATACATTTGACAACAATAAGGTGCTGTTCTACTTTACAGCAGACAGGAGAATCGATTTCCGAGAGCTGGTAAAGGATCTGGCATCTGTGTTCAAGACAAGAATAGAGCTCAGACAGATCGGTGTCCGCGATGAGACCAAGATGGTTGGCGGAATCGGCATATGTGGAAGGGAGCTCTGCTGTAACAAGCATTTGTCGGAGTTCGTTCCAGTATCAATCAAGATGGCAAAGGAGCAGAACCTGTCACTGAATCCTACTAAGATATCCGGTGTGTGCGGAAGACTTATGTGCTGTCTGAAGCATGAGCAGGACACTTACGAGTATCTGAATGAGAAGCTTCCGAATGTAGGAGATTTCGTCAGGACCATAGATGGCAACAAGGGCGAGGTCATGTCAGTGAACGTTCTCCGGCAGAAGGTTAAGATCGTGGTGACAGACAAGGATGACAACAAGGAAGTTATGGAGTATCCTGTGGCTGAACTCAAGTTCAAGCCTAAGAGAAGAAAGAATTCAGAGAGACTCAGCGCTGAGGAGTACAAGGCACTTGAGGCATTGGAGGACAAGGGTGGAAAGTCCAAATTTGACGATTAGACCGGAAGTGGTTATAAAATCCTGTGAGAGGATAGATGACCTGCAGTGCAAGGGTTATCAGATCATACAGAACAGCGGAATGTTCTGCTTTGGGATGGATGCTGTGCTGCTGGCAAACTATGTGAGATTTAAGCGCGGTGGCAGATATCTGGATCTCGGAACGGGAACAGGTATCATACCTATACTTCTTGCTGCAAAGGAGTATGGGGATGAAGCTCTTACCAGAGATGAGAGACTTGCTGGTTTGAATGCCGATGATTATAGATCCTCACATGATTGTATTGCCGTAGATGGAGTTACTAATTCGGATGCAGGGGTGAATCAGCAGCCTGGCGGTAAAATGGCAGATGGAGCACGGTTTATAGGCATAGAGCTCCAGCCCGCATGCGCGGACATGGCAGCAAGGAGCGTGAGTCTCAACGGGCTTGGCGGTTTAGTACGAATAGATAACGGAGATATAAAGGAGGTCTCTTGTAACTACAAGAAGGCCTCCTTTGACATAGTGACCTCAAATCCGCCATACATAAAGGGCAGTCACGGTCTGGAGAATCCGGATGCACCTAAGAACATAGCGAGACATGAGGTACATGTGACATTGGATCAGGTGGTGGCGGCGGCAGAGTATGCCCTTAAACCCGGCGGAAGCTTCTATATGATACACAAGCCGTTCAGGCTTGCTGAGATATTTGAATGTCTGCATGAGCACAGGCTTGAGCCGAAGAGGATGCAGCTCGTACACCCATACATAGATAAGGAGCCGAACATGGTGATAGTTGAGGCTGTGAAGGGTGGCAATTCCATGATCAAGATCGATCCGCCTATGATAGTCTACAAGGCTCCGGGAGTGTATACGGAGCAGCTGCTGGCGACGTATGAAGGCAGTGCAAAGCGGTAACAGGCAACGGCTGCAGCATGAAAGTGAAAAATGTTGTAAACACCCTAATGTACATATTACAGATAGTGAGGTTTATATATGGCAGGCAAATTATATCTGGTGGCAACACCCATAGGAAATCTTGAGGATATGACATATAGAGCCGTCAGGGTTCTTTCCGAGGTGGATGTGATAGCGGCGGAGGATACGAGGAACAGTATCAAGCTGCTCAATCATTTCGAGATCAAGACTCCCATGACGAGTTATCATGAATACAATAAATACGACAAGGCGAAGGTTCTCGTTGAGAAGATGCAGCAGGGACAAAGCGTTGCAGTTATCACTGATGCCGGAACTCCGGGTATATCTGATCCCGGGGAGGAGCTTGTGAGACAGGCTCTTGATGCCGGACTTGAAGTTACGCCTGTTCCGGGTGCCTGTGCATGTATATCGGCACTTATCAGCTCGGGACTTTCGACCAGAAGATTTGCATTTGAGGCGTTTCTGCCGTATGACAAGAAGGATAGAACAAGAGTGCTTGAGGAGATGAAGCGAGAGACGAGGACTATGGTGATGTATGAGGCTCCACACAAGCTGAAGAAGACTTTGGCGGAACTCATGGAGGCTCTCGGTGACAGGCATATAACACTTGCCAGAGAGATCACCAAGAAACATGAAACCATAGAGCCTATGATGCTCTCTCAGGCGATAGCCCGCTACGAGGAGGAAGATCCAAGAGGAGAATTCGTTATCGTGATAGAGGGGCTTGATGTGAAGAAACTTGAGGAGGAGAAGAAGAACTCGTTCGAGGCTATGTCCGTGGAGGAACATGTCCAGATGTACGTTGATCAGGGTATGTCCAAGAAGGATGCGATCAAGCAGGCAGCTGTAGACCGCGGAGTCCCTAAGAGGGATGTGTATAATGCGGTGATGAAATAGAAAACGGAGGTAGATTGGTGTCAGGTGCGGATAAACAAAAGTTTATCTGTACCTGACACTTCTTGCTTAAAAATCTCCTTCATTTCAGATTTATCTCCATCATTTTATCAATAAATGATGGAGATAATAATAGACATGATGGAAATAACACTCCCCATATTCACACCTTATCTTTTGAATTGTAAAACATACTGGTTTCTTATTCTCTGTTCCGGTCTGACATCAACCAGATATAAGAATAATAAAAATATCCATTCCAATGGTTTCATTATAATATAAACAACATCTGCTCTAAGAGGATTTGTTATGAGTTTCGACAGTGGATAGCCGTATGTATCATATATGTGGCGAACCATCCTGTGAAAACTTGGAAATTTTATCTGAATCACTTCTTCAAATGCGTTGGCAATACATAATTGCCTGTTTACAATGATCGTTGCACCTCTCCTGCTTCCAAATCTAAGCGGTTTCACAACTTTTTTGTGCCCACCGGCGGCTACCGTACAAAGATAATGTCCTTCGTAATCTGATGGCGGTGGTGGTGTCTGCTTTGAAAATGTCCAATCTGCAGTATCTGTAAATGCCTTAATCGGAGCATCCAGTCCCTGACCAATTAGGACAAATATAATCTCGATAATTGCCACAACCAGAAACAGTGCAACAAAAATTACAAAGGTGTACCTGGATAAGCTGTTAATGATATCGTAAAATTTCTTGAAACGTATATTGTTATCCTGTGCTGCTGCTCTGTTTTTAAAGATTTCTACCTGTTGCAGCATATGCCTCTGAATTGCTCTTGCAGATAACAGCAATATGTTGAAATGATAAACATAAAATGACAATTCTAAGGGATTATTGATATTTTTAGATAACTGAACAGCAAACGTAATCTGCAATATATTAAGCAGGATAATAAAGGAAATTGCAGCCGCGGATACTAATGGCGGCAGTCGGTCTGCATTTATGTATAACAACACAAAATATGCAGCAAATCCTAATAAAGCAACCCAGGAAATTCCCCAATACCCGGAAGAAATCACATAGTGAAATTGCATAGTATTAACCTGTTCATACCAGTCGCCGGCTGTATCATACGTTATCGCAAACAGCATCAGATATAACAGGCCGCCAACCAGAACGGTTACGGTTGAGATAAGCTTTTCCTTTTGGGGTTTGGCAGAAAAACAATTGTAAATATTCCAGACTGTTAAAGTTCCGGGTATAATAAATGCGACTATACCGAAAAATAAAAATATTAATATGTCGTTCAAATGAAACATTTACAAATCTCCCTTTCACAAATACTGCCGATCAGACATCCCCATTTATATAAACCCTAGGTACCCTCACCGATATGTTGCACACGATCACATCCACGTTGGTGTCGAGCATATTTGCCATGTCTTCGATGGACATGCCCTCGCCGAGAAGAGTCACGGTGTCGCCGCGCTTTACATCCGGGATGTCTGTAATGTCTGCCATGCACTGATCCATACATACGCGTCCGATGATCGGCGCTTCATGGCCGTTTATGATGACCTTGCCCTTGTTGGACAGATAGCGGCTGTAGCCGTCGGCAAATCCGACAGGCAGAGTGGCGATCTTTGTAGGCCTTTTGGTGACAAATGTTCCGCCGTAGCCGATTTCTGAACCGGCAGGAACCTCCTTCACCATGGCAACGTATGTGTACCAGCTGAGGATCTCCTGAAGTCCTGAATTCTTCCAGTCAAAATCATCAGAAGGAGTGAGACCATAGAGGATATCACCGCATCTGACTGCGTCGAGCTGTGCCTCAGGCAACATCAGTATGGCAGGGCTGTTGGCTACGTGGTGCTTTGGTATGACAACCCCCATTTTCTCAAGTTCATTTACGGCGTGGAGGTATAGGTCAAGCTGCTTTCTGGCGCTTGTGTGGTCGCCCTCGTCTGCCCTTGCAAAATGTGTAAATATACCTGTTACGTTTAGGTCATCCATCTCGCAGATCTTCTTTATAGTGTCAAATGATTCCTGACATACCGGAAATCCGATTCTGTTCATTCCTGTGTTCAGCTTTATCTGTACGTTCTGCTTCTTTCCTGCGCGTCTTGCAGCGGCAGCCATGTTCTCAGCACCCTCCATTGAAAAGACAGTGAGATCAAGGTCGTACTTTGCGGCCTCATCCAGCATGTCATCTGCTGTATCGCCAAGGATAAGGATAGACTCTGTGGCCCCCGCGTCCCTGAGCATCTTTCCCTCTTCCCAGATGGCAACGGCGTAGCTGTCTATGCCACATTCCTTGAGTGTCGGGTAAAGTCCTGCAATGCCGTGGCGGTATCCATCGCCCTTCATGACTGCGATAAATTCAACACCCGGTTTCAGTCTTGATTTTATGTTGGCAATATTGCTCCTGAGCTTTGCCAGATCTATAACGGCAGCAGTTCTGCCGGCAAATGGTCGGTTGTTCATGGTTATTCTCCTTCTATAAAAATTCAAGAAACATTGTATCACATATGCATGTTAAAAAGAAGAGCATGAATTTGAAGGGGCAGCACCACTTTATAACAGTAAAGTGGTGCTGCCCCGAATATTTGTTGTCATTGAAAGCCGTGGAGGTTATAATATCGAAATATAAGAGAATTTATAAATGACTTGGAAGGTAGTATTGTTATGAGAAAAGAATATGTTATGGGTAACGGGGCCATAGCCCTCGGTGCACTTGCGGCGGGTCTGAACCTTGTGGCGGGATATCCGGGAACCCCGTCTTCAGAGATACTGGAGACAGTAGCAAAATACCCGCATGACGGAGTCCATGTGGAGTGGTCGGTAAATGAGAAAGCGGCTATGGAGGTTGCCGCCAGTGCATCATACAGTGGAGCGAGGACACTTGTTACCATGAAACAGGTAGGTCTCAACGTGGCATCGGATCCGCTTATGTCGCTGGCGTATGTCGGGATAAAGGGCGGAATGGTCATCGTGTCTGCGGACGATCCGGGCCCTATATCATCACAGACAGAGCAGGATACGAGGATGTTTGCAGACTTCTGCAGGATCCCGGTATTTGATCCGTCGACTCCTGAGGAGGCATATCAGATGATACAGGATGCATTTGACTACTCGGAGAAATACAAGACCCCTGTTCTGTTCAGGCCGACAACAAGAGTGTGTCATGCATACGCATCCATAGAGGTAAAAGACGAGTGGAAGGCAAAGGAATATGAGGGATTTGTAAAGGATTCAAAGAAATGGGTCATCTTCCCGAGATTGTCATTTGCCAATCATGCCATGATAGAAAAAAGAAATGTGGAGATTGGGGATGACTTCGGCAGCTACTCCATGAATACGGTGGAGGGCAGCGGCAGCAAGGCGGTATTTGCATCGGGAATCAGCTACTGCTATGCAAAGGAGACACTTAAGAACGTGCCTGATGTGAAGCTGGTCCGTATAGCAACCCCGCATCCGTTCCCTGAGCAGTTCGTGAAGAATGCGCTGGACGGAGTGACGGAGGTCATGTGTCTTGAGGAGCTCAGCCCATACATAGAGAATCAGATATTACGCCTTGCAGGCAAATATCATATGGATATAGATGTCAGAGGAAAGCAGACCGGGGATGTGCCGGCGAGCGGAGAGCTTTCTACCAACAAGGCTGCGGATATCCTGTGCGATTTTCTTGACCTTGAGAAGACTTCCCAGGTGGATGTGTCAGATGCACCAGAGCTTCCTGTGAGGCCTCCGGTGCTGTGTGCGGGATGCCCTCACAGAGCGTCATTCTACGCGGTAAAGAAGGCGATGGCCGGAAGAAAAAGCTACTTCTGCGGAGATATCGGATGCTATACACTTGGAAATGCCATGCCGCTTGACATGGTGGATACCTGTCTGTGCATGGGTGCCGGAATCACCATGGCGCAGGGCTTCCACTGGGTGGATGAAGATGGCGTGTGCTTTGCATTTGTGGGAGACTCCACATTCTTTGCGTCGGGTATGACGGGAGTGGTAAATGCAGTGTACAATGATGCGAATATGATCCTGTGTGTGCTCGACAACTCGACCACAGCTATGACGGGACACCAGCCACATCCGGGAACAGGACGCAATATGATGGGTCAGTTCGTGGACAAGGTGAGCATACAGAAGGTGCTCGAGGGAATCGGAGTGAAGAAGATAGTCACTGTTGATCCGCTTGATTTTGAGGCCAGCGTGGCAGCAGTCAAAGAGTGTGCGGATATCAGAGGAGTTAAGGCGATCATTTTCAAGTCGCCTTGTATAGCCATCACCAAGCCGTCGGGCAAGATGGAGATATCCGAAAAGTGCATACAGTGTAAGAAATGTATCAGAGAGATAGGCTGTCCTGCAATCATCCTGAAGGATGGCAAGGTGGCGATAGATGAAAGCCTGTGTACGGGATGCGGTCTGTGCTCACAGATCTGTCCGGTGGGTGCGATAGGAGGTGCTAGCAATGAATAAGGATATTCTGGTCTGCGGTGTAGGCGGACAGGGAACGGTTCTTGCGTCCAAGCTCATCGCATCGGCGTATATGGCAAAGGGCGAGACGGTACATTCGGCGGAGACTATAGGTATGGCACAGAGAGGCGGAAGTGTCACGAGCCATGTGAGGATTGGTGAGGCGTATTCACCACTGATAGCCCAGGGCGGTGCTGACATTATACTTGCGTTTGAGCCTGCAGAGGCGGTGCGCAATCTGGCTTATCTGAAAAAGGGAGGAATCGTCATCACCAACAACGTCCCGGTGAAGCCGGCGACTGACTCGCTCATGAATTCAGGCTACGAGGCACAGCCGATGCTTGACTACCTGAAGGACAAATGTGACTGCATAGTCATGGATGGCGCGGCGATAAGCCGTGAATTTGGTTCGGCAAAGTTCTACAACATAGCACTTTTTGGAGTTGCAGCAGCCAGCGGCAGACTGGGACTAGACGAGGCAGACATCATATCAGCCATTGAGAATGGAGTGAATCCGAAGTTTGTAGAGGTGAACAAGAAAGTATTTGAATATGCGATGAAGATGTAGTTGGCGATGGGCTGACAAAAGGGAAAAGGAGAGTAAAAATTATGAAGTTAAATGACACACAGCTCAGTCAGGTGGATGCTCAGATAAAGAGACTTGTAAAGACTGACAGCTATTATGGTAAGAAGTACAGAGAGCTTGGTATAACAGAGGTGGCAAGTCAGGAGGCGTTTGAGGAGCTTCCGTTTTCAAGCAAGGATGACCTGAGAAATGCTTACCCGCTGGGAATACAGGCTGTTCCGGATGAGGAAGTGGTACGTATCCATTCATCTTCAGGAACAACAGGAAAGCCGGTCATCATACCTTACACAGCAAAGGATGTCGATGATTGGGCGATCATGTTCGCAAGATGCTACGAGACAGCCGGAGTGACAAAGAAAGACCGAGTACATATCACTCCGGGATATGGTCTGTGGACAGCCGGAATAGGATTTCAGGCAGGCGCGGAGAAGCTTGGTGCCATGGTGATTCCTATGGGCCCTGGAAATACTGACAAACAGTTACAGATGATGATCGATCTTGAAAGTACAGTTCTCACAGCAACATCATCATACGCACTTCTTCTTGCCGAGGAGATAGATAAGAGAGGGCTTAAGGATAAGATACATTTGAAGAAGGGTGTATTTGGCTCGGAGCGCTGGAGTGAGAAGAAGAGAAAGTATATAAAAGAGAAGCTTGGAATAGAGCTGTATGATATATATGGACTTACAGAGATCTATGGGCCTGGTATCGGAATAAGCTGCGATGCCCAGAATGGAATGCACTATTGGGATGATTATGTTTATATAGAGATAATAGATCCGAAGACCGGAAAGACTCTCCCTGACGGAGAGGAGGGAGAGATAGTTATCACTACTCTGGTTAAGGAGGGGGCTCCGCTCATCCGTTTCAGGACACACGATATATCAAGGATCATTCCGGGTGAGTGTCCATGCGGAAGAAAGCATCCTAGACTGGATATCATCAAGGGCAGAAGTGATGATATGTTCAAGGTACACGGCGTAAATATGTTCCCAAGTCAGGTTGAGGAGCTGCTTGCACTTGTGGATGGAGTCCCAAGTGAGTACACCATAAATATAGCCCATGACGAGCCTGCCAATAAGGATATCATGCTGGTTACAGTTGAGGCCGAGGGACGTGTAGATTTTGAGCAGACAGGACGTCAGATCAGAGATCTGTTCAAGTCAAGGATCGGAGTTACACCGAAGATCACTGTTGTCCCTGTTGGAACGCTGCCTAGAAGTGAGAAGAAGACACAGCGTGTCATCGACCATCGTGAGCAGTAGGTGACGGACGGTGAGCGTACGTAAGACGGACGCATCGGGGTTCTCATATATCCAATCAGGGTCGCTTGCGCTTAACTTCGGCGCGTAGCGGCACATAAGGCTCCGCAAGCGATTGCCAAGTGCCGACGGCCTCGTATTCCCTGATTTGGATATCATGAGAACGCCCGTTGCTGAGTCCGACAACTGAATAGGCGCTCACCTGTCTGAGAATGAGATTTATATTTGTGGATGGGACTTATATTGTATAAGACAAGAAGTTAAAGAGACTTTGTCGGTGTATGGTAATACTTATGTAGAAGGGATATTTTGTTTATGAATTCAATCAACATAGCGGCTTGTATAGTTGCGTTTTTACTTGGGGTGGTGTTGTTCACTCTGGCAAATGAGATCATACTCAAGCTGCCGAACAATGAGAATATTTTTAAGGGGAAGCCGAAGAGCTTTGAGAAGTTTTCTCCGAGATGTCTGTTCATACAGATCCTTGGTGGGGTGTTCGGAGTGCTTATGGTGTGGCAGTTTGATGTGAGCCTTGAGGCGGTCACGGTATTCCTGTTCTTTGGACTGCTGACTATCATCACATTCATAGACGCTGATACCATGGAGATACCATTTGTGCTGAATGTGTGTATACTGGTGCTTGGAGTTATATCCATATTCACGAGAGGTGGATTTTCACTGACAGGCGGAGATCTCTCACTTGTGAGCAGACTCATAGGAATGATATGCGTGAGTCTTCCTCTGTTTCTGATAGTGCTGGTTATACCGGATGGATTTGGCGGCGGAGATATCAAGCTCATGTTTGCCGCAGGATTCTTTCTTGGCTGGAAGGCAACCGTCATAGCATTCTTCATCGGACTTATCATTGGTGGATGCCAGGGCGTGATACTTCTTGCAAGGCGTAAGAAAGGCAAGGACGATCATTTCGCATTTGGCCCGGCGCTCAGCGTTGGCCTGATGATTGCGACATTTGTGGGATCACAGATGATGAACAGCTATATCAATATGATCAAGGCATCATTCTACGCGTAGAATGATGAATCCATGAAAAAGAAATAGTGCTGGTGTATAAGTGATAAAAAACTTATACATCAGCACTATTTTTTATGATAGTATTCAAATGTAATTGCCTATTGTATATTTTCCATGTGAGGGATATACTGTAAAGAGCGTGCAATTTAACGCGTTAAAGCTTTTAATTGAGAAAGAAGAGCAATTATTAAGAGAGGTTAGGAGTTACGATTATGCCAATCACAGATTACTTAGAGAGAAATGCCAGAGAATATGGAAATGATGTCGCTCTGGTAGAGATAAATCCTGATGTGCAGGAGACGAGAAGGGTTACATGGAGAGAGTATGAACTCATAGAGTCTAATCCTACATGTCAGTACAGAAGAGAGATAACATGGAGCGTGTTCAATGAGAAGGCAAACAGATTTGCTAATCTTCTGGTGTCACGTGGAATCCAGAAGGGAGACAAGGTAGGTATCCTCATGATGAACTGCCTTGAGTGGCTTCCAATATATTTCGGAGTGTTGAAGACGGGAGCCATAGTGGTTCCGTTCAACTTCAGATACGATGCGGAGGAGATCAAATACTGTGTAGAGCTTGCAGATGTTGACGTGCTTGTATTTGGCCCTGAGTTCATCGGACGTATAGAGGCTGTCGTTGACGAGATAGCTGAGAAGAGAATCCTCTTCTATGTGGGCGGCAATTGTCCTACATTTGCAGAGGACTATGATAAGCTGACATCCAACTGCTCAAGCGTGTTCGAGAAGAGAGACATCAAGGACAGTGATGATGCGGCTATATATTTCTCATCTGGAACAACAGGATTCCCAAAGGCTATTCTGCACAACCATGAGAGCCTGATGCATGCGGCAAAGGTCGAGAATGTACATCACGGACAGACAAAGGATGATGTATTCCTGTGTATTCCTCCGCTGTACCACACGGGTGCCAAGATGCACTGGTTTGGAAGTCTGATAGTGGGCGGCAAGGCAGTTCTGCTCAAGGGAGTAAGCGCCAAGACTATACTTCAGACTGTAAGTGATGAGAAGTGTACTATAGTATGGCTTCTTGTGCCATGGGCTCAGGATATACTGCTTGCCATAGAGAACGGCGATGTACATCTGGAGGATTATGAGCTGTCACAGTGGAGACTGATGCACATCGGAGCACAGCCAGTGCCACAGAGTCTTATAAAGAAATGGAAAGAGATATTCCCTAACCATCAGTACGACACGAACTATGGACTTTCAGAGTCTATCGGACCGGGCGCTGTACATCTGGGAGTAGAGAACATACATAAGGTCGGAGCCATCGGTGTGCCGGGCTACGGCTGGCAGGCAAAGATCGTGAATGAGGACGGAACAGAGGTTGAGCAAGGCGCAGTCGGCGAGCTTATCCTCAAGGGACCTGGTGTCATGACCTGCTACTACAAGAATCCGAAGGCGACAGAGGAGTGCCTGAAGGACGGCTGGCTGTACACAGGAGATATGGCTATGCAGGACGAAGATGGATTTATTTATCTTGTAGATAGAAAGAAAGATGTTATAATCAGTGGTGGAGAGAATATCTACCCTGTACAGATAGAGAACTTCCTCAGCAAATACGAGAAGATCAAGGACGTTGCGGTCATCGGTATCGCAGATGCCCGTCTCGGAGAGATCACAGCGGCGATCATAGAGGTAAAGGATGGCATGACCTGTACAGAGGAAGAGATCAACGAGTTCTGTAAAGAACTTCCAAGATATAAGAGACCAAGGAAGATCATATTTGAGCACGTTCCGAGAAATGCTACAGGTAAGATAGAAAAGCCACTTCTCCGTAAGATGCACAATAGTGAGAACCTGGTAGCGGCAGAAAACAACGCATAGTGAGATACTTGCCGTAATACAGCACAGAAAGGACAAAAAAGATGAAGACACCATTTATTACAAAGGCAAAGGCAGAAGAGATCATCAAGGAGATCCCTACACCATTTCACATTTACGATGAAGAAGGAATCAGAGAGAATGCGCGAAAGCTTTACAAGGCGTTTTCATGGAATAAAGGATTCAAGGAGTATTTCGCTGTAAAGGCTACTCCGAACCCAACAATACTCAAGATCCTCAAGGAAGAGGGCTGCGGAACAGACTGTTCATCACTGACAGAGCTTATGATGTCAGACAAGATGGGATTTAAGGGCGATGAGATCATGTTCTCGTCCAATGATACCCCTGCAGAGGAGTTCGTGCTTGCGAAGAAGCTGAACGCAACCATCAATCTTGACGATTTCACACATATTGATTTCCTGGAGAAGTCAGCAGGAATCCCAGAGAAGATCTGCTGCAGATTCAATCCGGGTGGAAAGTTCTCCATATCTACCACCATCATGGACAACCCTGGTGATGCAAAGTATGGTATGACAAAGGATCAGATCATCGAGGCATACAAGATCCTCAAGGCAAAGGGCGTGAAGAGATTTGGAATGCATGCCTTCCTTGCCAGCAATACAGTGACAAATGAATACTATCCAACACTTGCAAAGATCCTGTTTGAGACAGCAGTTGAGATCAAAGAGAAGACAGGCGTCAAGCTTGACTTTATCAATCTGTCAGGCGGAGTTGGAATCCCATATACACCGGACAAAGAGCCAAATGACATCATGGTCATCGGCGAGGGCGTAAGAAAGGTATACGAGGAAGTGCTTGTACCGGCAGGCATGGGGGATGTAGCTATCTTCACAGAGCTCGGACGTTTCATGCTGGCACCTTACGGACACCTGGTTACAACAGCCATCCATGAGAAGCACACACACAAGGAGTACATCGGAGTGGATGCATGTGCAGTCAACCTCATGAGACCTGCTATGTATGGTGCATACCATCACATCACAGTCCTTGGCAAAGAGAATGAGCCTTGTGATCACAAGTATGATGTGACAGGTTCACTGTGTGAGAACAATGACAAGTTCGCTATAGACAGAATGCTTCCAAAGATCGACATGGGAGACATCCTTGTCATCCACGACACAGGTGCTCATGGATTTGCCATGGGTTACAATTACAATGGAAAGCTTAAGTCCGCAGAGGTTCTGCTCAGACCGGACGGATCATTCAAACTTATCCGCCGTGCAGAGACACCGGAGGATTACTTCGCAACCATCAAGGATTTCTGGGATGTAGAGCTGTAACAGGCAGACCATAGATAAGCATAGAAAACCGGCAGTATATCAGTTGAAGCTCAACTGATATACTGCCGGTTTTCTATGTGCATGAGCTGCGTTACACTGTCACCTCAAAGCAAATATAATTCTGTCCAGATATGGTTCGGTTATCCAGACATATCTTTCCATCATATTCATCCACAAGCTTTTTCATGTTCGGAAGACCATATCCGTGATGCTGCTTGTCGATGGTCTTGGTTGTGTAGCCGTAGGTAAACATATTTCTTCTAAGATCAGAGCTCAACACAGGACCTTTGTTCATGGTACTTATGATGATCTGGTTCTGACTGCTGTCAAGAGACAGGGTGGCAGATCCCGGAACATCTACAGCCTCCAGAGCATTGTCTATTAATATTCCAAGTATACGTATGATTTCATATTCGGGCATACAGCTTTTCAATGTATGCTGTCTGACTATCACATTCAGAGTCTTTCCGTTCTTTTCGGCATTGATCATCTTGCTATATATAAAACCGGCGACAACAGACAGATTGATGCGAAGCAGCTCAGACTCACGGTATTCAGATACCATATTGTCTGAATAGTTTATCAGGGCATTTTTCAGAGACTCATAATCCCTATAGGTGTATGGAAGCATTCTGACTGCAGTCAGATGGTTGTCAAAGTCATGCTGTTTGCTTCGCAGATCCTTTATCAGATCAGCCATCATAGGCTGATAGGTTTTAAAGCATTCCAGATCGTGCTGCTGCTTTCCTATGGTTCGCTGCTGTCCCAGAATGATGATATCCGAGAGAATGACCACAACTGCAAAGCATGATATCACAGGTATATACACCGAGGTGTCGATGGTACTGAATTTGTACAGCCCGGTCTCGATCATAAACACAACGTACAAATGAATAGACAGGAATTTGATAATTCCACTGCCGCCCATGAAGGTTTGGAACACATGGTTCATAGGCGCATATCTGCACAGAGCCACTGAAATCAGAAATGAAAATACAGCACAGGAAATGGACAAGTATGTCTCATTGTTCGCACCCAGACGTGTCATACCCATGATGATAATGTCCTCAAGAAAAGCCGCATACAGATATTCAAGAATATACGCCATCAATACATAAAAATATCTGGTCTTCATAATATACAACAGCATGAGATAGGATAGCAGGCATAATGCCAGCCATCCAAATGCATTTGGGAAAATTAAGGATACCGTATTCCCGAGTATAAGGTAAGCAGCCGTTCCGATAATTGGGTGGCGCATATCCCGGAATTTTCTTCCGATGAGGGCAGATATAAAAATAACATCCTTCATTGTTTCCAATGTAAAGCATAGGAGATCAATTATAGAATTCGGCATTTCAAATACTCCTTATCATTGCTAAGCCTGTTCAACGTGTTTGTGCGCAGTTGTGGAAGCCTTAAGTCTGTGACCAAACTCTGTGGCATATTTGCGGCCAACCGGTATCCATTGATAGTCCGGTGTGTCAAGCGATACCATGGCGGTAACCTTGTCGTAGGTATCCACATGATGAAGGTTTACGATAAAGCTCTTGTGGCAGCGCGCAAAATACGATGGAAGAGAGTCCGCAAATACAGAGATTCGTGTTCCTGTGGATATAAATAGTCCGGTGGTTGTGTGGACATGCATGTTTCGCAGCTCGGATTTAATGTATAGTATATTGTCTGGTCTGATCCTGGCAAGTACACCATCTCTGTCGGTAAGCTCTATTGGTTCCTCCCTGATCAGAGAAAGGTTCAGAAGCTTGGAGACAGATTCTATCAGATCCTGCTGTGAGTAGGGCTTGACCAGATAATCGTAGCAGTTGGTCTTGTGGATCGCTCTGGGAGCTTCGTTTACAAGAGCTGTCACGTACAAAATAGGAGTTGTCTGATAACGCGGATTCCTCCGCAATTGTTCTCCCAGCGTTATTCCGTCCTTATCCGGGTCGGCGCCAAGCTGTATATCCAGCAGAAAAAGCTGGATGCTGTGCGAATCTGCCAGAGCCAGAGCATCATCATAACAGGCGGCCTTCAGACATTCTATGTCGGGGAAGCTTTCTTCTATTATTTCTGCCAGACCATTTAATTGTGCCACATTGTCTTCAACTACCAAAGCTCTCATTATAAAAGACTCCTTCCTTCTATGTGTTGTATTTTAAACCATTACTTCAAAACGCACCAGAGTATCATCCAGAAGATAATCGTTTTCCAGATATATTTTTCCATTATATTTAAATACCAGACGCCTGAGATTGTAAAGACCAAGACCGTGCTTCTGACGATCACAGGTCTTGGTGGTATAGCCTGCCGTGAAAAGCTTTGCTCTGATCTCGGGTGTTAGCAGAGGACCTTTGTTCAGAGTGGTGATGATGATCCTGCCGTCACGGCTATCCAGGTGCAGAGTCATACTATCGTGCTCAGATATGGCCTCCAGTGCATTGTCGATGAGTATTCCCAGAACCCTGACCAGCTCATATTCAGGCATCCGGCTCTCGAGCAGATAGCTGTGAACGACAATATTCAGCTTTTTGTGCGCCTTTTCTGCCTGCTTTTGTTTGCTGTATATAAACCCGGCGATCACGAACATGTTGATTTTCAGAAGCTCGGTGGTTCTGTATTCGGATATAACCTCATCTGAACTGCTGATAAGAGCCTCCTTTAATGAACTGTAGTCGGTGTGTGTATATGGAAGCATTCGAATACCGGTCAATATATTGTCAAAGTCATGCTGCCTTCCCGTGACGTCCTCAATCAGATCATCCATCATAGGCTGATAGATGTTGTAATTTGTCAGATCGTGCTGCTGCTTGCTGATGATCTGTTGCTGGCTGAGGATTACTATGTCGGTGATGAGTACTATCACGGTGAAAAATGAGATGAGGGGGATATATATGATTGTGTTAAATGTGCTGTATTTACGCAGTCCCAGCTCAAGCATGATTATCAGAAAAACATGTATTACAAGGTACTTGGATAAAAATTTGCCATTAATCAACTGAGAGTAGAAGCTATGGAATGGAAGTAGCCTGCATATAGCACAAGCAATAGAAAAAGTAATCAGGGAGCCTGCGATGGAGGAGGCTATCTGATTATTAAAATTCACTCTGTAAAATAACAGAATTATAGAATTTTGAATAAGAAGGAAAAAAGTGTGTGATATGACGAAGGCAATTAGAGAATTAAATATAGTCGTATTTAAGATAAAAAGAGTCGTTAAATAGGCTAGTGAACATAAGATGATCCACCCAAGCGCACCTGGAAACAGGGATGAAAAAAAGGTTCCCAAACAAAAGTATAAAATTGCACTTATCACAGGATGTCGCATTTCTTTTATATGTACTCCGGCAATGGATGAGAGCATGATGAGATCATATAAAATTTCAATAATATAACAAAAAGAGTCTACGATATGATGTATCATGGCAACCTCCATAAAGATAATATATTTGAAACATTATACAAAGCCAATTTATACCGCGTCAATTGTCGTTTATGACATGATAGATACCGTTCATAACAAATTAAGTAAAATATATTGCAATCTAAGTAGTTGTATGATAAAAGAAAAGTGGAGGTGGTCGAATAGATAATCTAAACAACAAGCTGGGAATATTATTAACACAGATCCTGCTGGGCAGAAAATACAGAAGCGATGAGGATCGTGGTATAGCAGGTGTGCTGATAATTGGAGCGGTGAGTCTTGGGGTGAAATCTTACAATAACTATATTGTATGGATATGGTTGTTGCAGATAATTAATAGGAGAGACAAAAGGTTATGAAGAAGTCGATGAAATCAAAGCTTGCGATGTTTGCTGTTGCAGGCGCAATGGCGGTGTCAGGAACAGTGGGAATTGCAGCACCGGCTAAGGCTGAGAATGTACATACAAATAATGCAGGTACAGTGGTTACATGCAAAGAATCATATTCTAATACAGATAACGAGCTGTTTACTTTTAGCAACAATAACAGCGGATATGGTTATAGTTCGTACAGACGTAAATATAATAAGACAAAGGTTTATGTATATCCAACAGTAGGACCAAAGCTCAGCTACACAGTAATGGGCTCGCATTCATCAAAAGGGACAAACCCAATAGTAAAATCTGATACGCATATTATTCCGCTTGGAATTGAGGCGAGTATCACAAACATGGTAAACGAGAAAGGCTATGCCTATGCAGGCTTGAGGATGCACAGGACAGTCAAAGCACAGACTGATTCAAAGGGCTGGTGGAGTCCGGATTCCACAAGAAATTACACTATTTATGACTGATTAAAGCAGTGACATAAGACGGATGGCAAAGGCAGAGTTGGGAGGAGTAGAAGTGAAGAAGAAAAGATATCTTGTGATGACAGTGGCAGCAGTGCTGATCATGGCAGCAGTGGCAGCTTCGGCGTATGTGCTCCAGAAAAACCGGGAAACCCCAGAGGACAGAGCGTTAAGGAAGTCGTCTGAGGCAGCATCTGAAGAGACAGACAGCGAAGCTTCGGGAAACAAGACCGGAGAGAAAATAAGTGAAAAAGAAGGTGTGGGTGATAACGTGCTGATGTCAGGAGCGGTGAAGATAGAGCTGCTGTCGGCTGATGTATACACAGGTGACGAGATAACAACAGAGGATAAATATCCGGTTGAATATTTTCGCAGTGAGACTCTGCCGGAGCCTGAGTCGGAGGAGGAGATAACAGACTGGGATGCTCTGTATGAGGAGGCTCCGGGATACAAGGAATTTCAGGAGTCGGCAGGGGATGCGTATACTCCTGAGGAGTGTGAGGAGATAACTGCACAGTATCAGGATGTGATAGATAAGCATACGCAGACTGTGGTAAAGACCAATAAGCTGTATTTTATTAAGTGCAGACTGACGAATACCGGGGATGCGGTTGTGAAGAATGTGTTCCCATACGACATTGTGGAGAGGATTCCCGATGAGAGTGAGGTTTCGTTCGTAGAAGGAATGGTATACTTTGACAAATCAGTCCACACAGAGGGCGATGACAGAGCCAGTTGGTACTATCTATACAGACTGGAAGGACACGAGACAATGGAATGTACGATTGGACTTGTTGTGCCACAGGAGCCGGAGGATGGCGTGAAATATTATTATGGACAGGTGATCACAGGATATTTTACGTACAATCCGGCGGATCTTCCGGATTTTGTGGATCTGGATGCACTCCCAAAGCCGGAAGCGGATGACAAGCCATGAGGTGGGAATCAGATTTTGTGGAGGTATATGCATGAGGAGAGGTGTTCTGATGGCATTGGGTGTTGTGAGCTTGTGTGCAGTCACCTTGTGGTGCGGAAGAATATTCAGCGTTAACAGGGCGTACAGTGATGACACCAGAGTTGTAGAAGCGGCTGAGAATGTATCGGTGGATGGATTGCTTATAAAATGCAGGGAGACCCGCATATACAGTATAGATGAGTATAAAGCACGTTTTAATGTGGACAGTGTGGATGTGCTGAGCCCGGAGGATCGGTTTATCTGTACACGCCTGAATGTAGATAATACAACTGAAGAACCGATCGATTGGGATACTGTGATGGCGGCGACTGAGTGTGGCTTTGAGTCACAGACATGGTGCAGTTCGGTGAATTTGTATTCTGGCCGGGAACTGAATACGTTTACAAGTAATGATCTGGAGCCCGGAATGAATCAGGATATATGGTATGTGACAAGTCTGGCGCGGGTGTCATTTAGCAGGGATACGTGGGATAACCTGGAGCGGGAGAGCTTCTATTATGTACTCCACCCTTGAACCTGATAAGTTGATGATCAGACTGGATATTGAATGAAGTGGTGTTGAGATATGAGAGTATTAAGATTTGAAATGACCAGAGCGTTCAGAAATAAGTGGCTTGCAGTAAGCATAGCTCTGGGAACGTTGATTGGGCTGGCGGACATATGGCTTAATGTCAGCCAGTATGGATTTAACAGAGGCAGGGCTTTGATCCAGACATGGATCGGGACAGACTATCAGTTTGCATACAACAGTTTGTTTTACGTACTGCTGCCACTGATTGCGTGTTTTCCGTATGCGGGGTCGTGTTATCAGGATCAAAAAACCGGATATGAAAGCAGTATATGTATTAAGACGTCCCGCTTAAGCTATATGATTGCAAAGGAAGCGGCTGTGGCGGCTTCGGGAGCGGCAGCCGTGGCGTGCCCGCTGCTCATAGCCATGTTCATTGCTGCGGGGATATATCCGGATAAAAGACCGGAAAAACTGACATTTTTGTATGCAGGAATTATAGACTGCCACATGTTCCCGAGAATATTTGCAGAGCATCCTGTGTGCTATGCGCTGCTGTTTACGCTGCTCGATGCAGTGTTTGGAGGGATAACAGGTCTTGTGGCTATGTGCTTTGCGAGGTGGTGCGGGAGCAGATTTTCAACGATAATGGCTCCGTTCGCATTGTATGTATTTACCGGTGTGATGTTTGAGGGACGTGGGATTGGAACCTGGTCAGCCATGCAGATGGTCAATCCACTGCAGAATGTGGTTACATACAGGTACCAGATGGTGACGATGTATGCTGCGGTGAGTGCAGCGGCACTCGTTCTTATATACATATGGCACAGAAGAAGGGATATTCTATGAAAGAAGGAAATACAGATAAAAAAGGAATGTATGTGGTGGACAGATATGAGGTGATGCGGGAATGAGGACTCTGAGACTTCTCGGAAGAGATATGGAAAATGGAATATTAAGGAGATGTGTTCTTTTTATACTGCCGTTACTGTTTGCGGTGTCGCAGACACGTGAGCTCCACGCATATCTTATCGAGCTTGCAGATGGGAATATCCTGTTGACCAACGGAACATTTGCGGACTATCTTCTGTTTGCGATGAAGGGGATGGAGGTGTATTACTTTGATCCAAGGAGCGTATTTGACATACCGATATACTGGTTTGCGTTCCAGATAGGCCTGGCCTATTTCCTGGCATATTATTCCAGTGATGATTTTGCCGCAAATGCGAGAGTGGTGTGCCTTGCGTCCGGAAGCAGAAGAAGCTGGTGGGTCAGCAAGCTCATATACTGTACGGTGGCTGTGGTAATGTATTTTGCTGTATGTGTGCTGACGATATATTTAATGGCGGCGGCATATGGGGCAGATATGACCATGGATATGACGGCGGCGCTGACAACACGGCTGTATCCTCCGCAGACATACAATTTTAGTGCCGCAGATCTGCTTCTGATAACATTATTTATACCGATGCTGGTAACGCTGGGGATAAGCCAGCTTCAGGTACTGGCGGGTTTTATAATCACGCCGGTCATCAGCTTTGCAGCGGTGTGTGGAGTGTATGTTCTGTCGGCATACTATACTGTATGGTATCTGTCGGGAAATTATACGATGTGGCAGAGAGTGTCATATGTAGTGGCAGATGGGGTTAATCCCATGAGTGGAGTGGTGCTTGCGGCTGGTATGCTGATCACTGCATTTGCAGGAGGAATCGTGTATTTTGATAATAAGGATATAATCTGATAGGAGAATACATATGAGCGAGATAAGGATAGAAAATCTGAATAAGAAGATAAAGGGTTCAGTCATACTTGATGATATCAGTCTGACCATGACGCCGGGCAGGATATATGGACTCCGTGGAAAGAATGGCTGTGGTAAGACAATGCTTATGAGAGCTATATGTGGTCTGCTCATACCTGATGGAGGACACATATATATAGATGATGAGGAGCTTCACAGGGACATAAAGTTTCCACGGAGTATAGGTGCTCTGATATAGAATCCGTCATTCCTGCCTCAGTACACAGGCTTCAGGAACCTCAGGCTTCTGGCAAAGCTCATGGGAGGGATCAGTGATGACGATGTCAGATATGCCATAGAGAGGACAGGTCTTGATCCGGATGATAAGAGGGTATACAGAAAGTATTCCCTTGGAATGAAGCAGAAGCTTGGCATAGCAAATGCAATCATGGGAGAGCCGGATGTCATAGTGCTGGATGAACCTATCAACGCACTTGATGAAGAGTCTGTAGAGAACATAAAGAAGGAGTTGCTGAAGCTGCGTGATGGAGGAAGTCTTATAATCACTGCCTGCCACGACCGGGAGGAACTGGAATATCTGTGTGACGAGATATATGAGATGAAGGATGGACGGATATGTGGTTGACAGATTTGAATACTCTTTTTGACTCATCGATAATCGGTATCATGATATCTGTGTAGAAAATATCATTCTTTTGCTGATATACGAAAAAACCATTATTCTTTTCAACAGTATGGCTTATATTGCTCAGACCAAAACCATGGTCAATGGAGTGTTGTCTTGCGGTGGAATCAATAACAGGTGACCGGTTTTCACAGTGTATAACAAATTTATCGTTGTCAGTAGTTTCTATACTTATATTTATATATCGGCTGTTATTACATTTTATACATGCGGCAATACAGTTATCAAGCAGGTTCCCTAAAATTATACACAGATCATAGTCGTTTGTAGGAACCCGGTTAAAATCTACATTTAGCCTTACGTAGAATGCAATGTTATTTTTTGTTGCAATATTGTCATAGTTTGTTATGAATGAATCTATTACCAGGTTGCCGGTATTATACTTGGCATAGTTATCCTCTATGGATTGGATTGCGGTGGAGGTGTAATTTTTCAGGTCGTCAAAATGCTGCTTGTTGATCTGTTCCTGAATATAGAAGTAGTGTTTTTTCACATCGTGTATAATTCTTCTGTTTTGTCTGGGGAAAAATCTGAAAGCGAAGCAAAAGTTCTCGTTCTCCCTGAATTCGTCCCCTGTCAGAAACAATTACGCGAAACAGATATTGCCTTTATTATTTTCCCCTCAAACCGCGGAGGCTATTGCATCCAGCCATTAAAAAGAGAACATTCTCTCAATTACAAATGTAGCTTCCCTGAAAACTGGCTTGGTTTAGAGGGAGACGAATTAAAACAGGCAACTGGCTTAACCAGCGCAAACTTCTGCCACAAAGGCGGTTTTATCATGACCGTCGATGATGTAAACGATGCAATTTCTGCCTGCAAAATAAGCCTTGAAAACTTTACCGAAAGCTCCTGCATTATAAATTTAGGTGGCTCTCACGAAATGGATGAAAGCCTCAAAGAAAT
>OHZE01000171.1_pt1 | contig 25072 bp, 21 predicted proteins | sample 1580371 | NCBI WGS metagenome assembly OHZE01 (sample SAMEA3882527, study PRJEB24775) | human gut metagenome | biome: human-associated habitat; feature: intestine environment; material: feces | place: Netherlands | collected 2009/2010
GATTATCTCCTGAGGTGAGTGCACATCCACTGTAAGATCAGGGAACGCCTCAAGGAGGAAATGTCCAAGCTCGGCGCTTACCTCCATGGAAGTCATAGGATATGTCTTGTCATTTCTTCTGGTGAACACCTTGAATGTGAAGTTCTTTCTGTCGTATGCCTTTTCAACATAATCTATTACCTTCTGCTTGAGGTTTTCAAACTCTGTGTTCTCCTCAACCACAACAGGGCATATTCCAACGATACCAAATACTTTTCCAAGGGCATTTACCACATCCTCATAGTCGTAATCCGACTTGCACTCAACGAATATTCTTCCCTGCTCCTTGCGGATATAGAAATCTCCGTAAGGCTTCAGCTTTCTGTTGATGTTCTTACAGAGTATGTCTTCAAATATATATCTGTTCTTTCCCTTTGTGCCTATCTCGGCATACTTTATCATAAATGCCTTGTACTGCATATTTCCTCCTATTTCTTCCTCACATATCTTCTGAGTATCGGTAAAAGTTCCTTGCAGCACTCGACTGCATAATCTATCTGTTCCATTGTATTCTCCGGTGAAAAACTGAATCTCAGTGTGGACTCAAGCTTCTCAGGTGGCAGACCTATGGCCTTCAGCGTGCTGCTTGTGGAATGTTTATTCGACGAACATGCTGAACCGGATGAGACATATATGCCCTTCTCTTCCAGAGCATGAAGCATGACCTCACTTCGCACTCCCTTGAAGGTTATGCTGGCTATATGGGGCGCATCCCCGGAATTACTGTACACATCGTCTATCTGTGTGAGTTCATCTATAAGATGTTCCTTGAGTTCTCTCATGTGCGCTACATTTGCATCGAGATCTCTGTAGGTCATCTCGGCAGCCAGTGCCATTCCGGCTATTCCCGGTACATTCTCTGTTCCTGACCGCATTCCGCCCTGCTGGCCTCCACCGTATATCACAGGCTTGACCTTGACTCTGTCCTTTATGAACAGTGCTCCAACGCCCTTTGGTCCGTGGAATTTATGGCTGCTTATGGACATCATGTCTATTCCCATACGCTTCGGGTATATCACATATTTGCCAAATGCCTGTATGGCATCCACATGGAAGAGCACACTCGGATTCTTCTCCTTTATACGTCTGGCAATGTCCTCCACCGGCATGACAGCTCCTATCTCATTGTTGACGTACATGACTGACACTATGATCGTGTCGTCGTCGACCTCATCTACCAACCGGTCAACATCGACCACACCATCGTTTCCAGTCGGAATCCTGACAACATCAAATCCCATATCCTCAAGGAATGTCAGCGGACTGCCGACTGAGGCATGCTCAACTGCTGTTGTTATGATCTTGTTGCCCGCTCTCCTGTTGGCAAGTGCGCCTCCTATCAGAGCCATGTTGTTGGATTCTGTTCCTCCCGATGTGAACACGATCTCCTTCGCCTGAACCTTGAGCAGCCTGGCTATCTTATCCCTGGCATCGCTCACGTATCTGGCCGCATCCACACCCTTCTGGTGCAGTGATGACGGATTGCCATAGTCCTGTTCCATTAACTTTACCACAAGATCTCTCACCTCTGGATAAACCGGGGTGGTCGCTGAATTGTCAAAATATGCTTCCATGTTGTCTTCCACCATTCCGAAACCGATATACGTCCGGCTTCAAGCTTCTTTCTTTCACTAATCTCTACAATATTGTTCTAATTGTCCCTGTCGGCACTGAACATGATGATCGACATAACCGCCAGTCCGGCCGTCTCAGTGCGCAGTATCCTGTGTCCAAGAGTTATACATTCCGCCCCGGCCGCCATTGCCTGTTCCACTTCTTCCCTGGCAAAGCCACCCTCCGGGCCTATGAATACCCCCAGACTTCTGCGGGCAGAGGACGGTGCTGTCACATCAGCGATGATCTGTCTGGACTTTGCAAGTCCCTCCGCCTCCTCATATGGAATTATATTCATATCAAGAGTCTTCGCCATCTCTATCGCCTGTGCAAATGTTACCGGCTCCGTGATCTCAGGGACGATTCCCCTTCCGGACTGTTTTGCAGCAGACTCCGCTATGATCCGGCATCTCTCGGTCTTCTTTGCAGCCTTCTTCGCATCAAGCTTCACTATGGTGCGCGCAGTGAATACCGGAACTATCCGGCAGACACCGAGCTCCACCATCTTCTGTACTATAAGATCCATCTTATCCGACTTCGGATATCCCTGAAACAGGGTAACCTCCACTGGAAGCTCTGCAAAGTTATCATTCACATCCTCGACGCGGCACAGAACCTCGTCTCTGCCAATCTCCGATATACTGCACGTATAATCTCTTCCTCTGCCGTTACTGACAGTTATCTCCTGACCCACTTTAAGGCGGAGAACGTTCTTTATATGGTTAACGTCTCCGCCTGTTATGCTTATATCTGTTCCTATATCTCTGCCATCTACATCTACAAAGAATCTGTTCATATTTGATTATTTCCTCTCACACGCTGGTTCATACATGCTTTTTTGCGACAAAGCTTACCCAGTCATTCATGTAGACAGTATCTACGATATCGAAGTTATTGTCAAGAAGAGCCTGTCTGACCTCATCCTCTTTTATGTTTATAATGCCCGATGATATAAAAATACCATCATCCTTCATAAACTTCTGAACTACAGCCGACATTGGAATTATAACGTCTGCAAGGATATTTGCAACTACTATATCATAATTTGCGCCTATTGACTCTACCAGTTTCTGGTCCTCAAGGACATTTCCGCACTTGAATTCCACAGCCTCGGCAGGAATATGGTTCACATCTCTGTTCTCTCCCGCCACATCAACAGCGATCGGATCTATGTCTATACCGAGAACATGCTTTGCACCCAGCTTATTGCAAACAAATGACAGGATACCGCTTCCGCTTCCGGCATCGAGTATCTCATCTCCATCCTTCATGTACTTCTTGAGCTGGCCTATGCACAGTCTCGTCGTCTCATGGGAACCTGTTCCAAATGCTGTTCCGGGATCTATCTCAATAACTATATCCTCATCCGTTGCATCCTCCGGCACTTCCTCCCAGGTTGGCTTGATGATGATATTGTCATACAGTCTGAATGGTTTGAAGTAGGTCTTCCAGTTGTCTCTCCAGTCCTCTTCCTTCGTCTCACTCTCGGTTATCTCGCCTGTTCCGACAGGAAGGAACTCTGACAGTCTCCTGATCTCTGCAGTCACCTTATCCTTTATCTCCTGCACGTCAAATGTATCGTCAAGGAAACAGGACACCTTTGCAGTTCCATCATTTTCCGGCATATCATCCGGCAGGAGATCGACAAACATCGTCTCCATCTCCTCCTCAGTGAGGGGAATATTATCTTCTATCTGAACACCCAAAACGCCTTCCTCTTCGAGGAAGGCGCTTATGAGGTCTTCAGCTTCACATGTTGTATCTATTGTGAGCTTCGTCCATTTCATATATTTTATACCTACTTTTTCTTTCTTCTCTTGTGATCGCCAAATGTAAATGGTCCTGCTGAATCTGTTGCAGGTCTTGTCTCTACAAGTGTTGCCTGCTCATACTGGTTTAGGATCTTCTTCTGCTCCTCTGTGAGCTTCTCCGGCACCTGTACAACAAGTGTTACATAGTGATCGCCTCGCTGAGTTGGGTTCTTGAGGTTAGGTACTCCTTTGCCCTTCAGCTTTATACGTGTATCTGTCTGTGTTCCTGGTGGTATGGTGTAATCAACCTCTCCTTCGATGGTGTTGATCTTGATAACTCCACCAAGTGCTGCCTGTGTAAATGTGATAGGCTCTGATGAATACAGATTGTATTCCTGTCTCTGGAACTTCGGATGACGATCAACAAGGATCGTAACATGAAGATCTCCTCTTTCACCACCATTAAATCCAGGTTCACCTTTTCCTTTGATACGGATATTGGTTCCGTTATCTACTCCAGGTGGAACAGCGATCTGAATCTTCTTTCTGCTCTTTACATATCCTGTTCCTGCACAGTTGCTGCACTTGTATCTGATGATCTTACCAGATCCACTACAATCAGGACATGTCTGAACATTACGTACAACTCCAAAAAGTGACTGCTGTGTTGTCACTATCTGGCCCTTACCGCCGCACTTGCCGCAGACCTCAGGCTGGTGTCCCGGCTGTGAACCGGTTCCCTTACATACATCACACTCATCCTTCAGTGGGAGCTCAAGCTCCTTCTGGGTTCCGAATATAGCCTCCTCAAAGGCTACTCTGATGGTTGTCTTGATGTTTGCGCCCTTCATAGGGCCATTTGTATTTCTCTGACGGCTTGCGCCACCGAACATATCTCCGAATATATCTCCAAAGATATCTCCCATGTCTGCGAAGTCAAATCCACCAAATCCGTCGGCACCGCCGCCGTTCTGGTCGAATGCTGCATGGCCAAACTGATCATACTTTGCACGTTTCTCAGGGTCACTGAGGACTGAATAAGCTTCAGCTGCTTCTTTGAATTTCTCTGCAGCCTCTTCATCACCAGGGTTCATATCCGGGTGGTATTTTTTTGCTACCACTCGGTATGCCCTTTTGATCTCGGCTTCAGAGGCTCCCTTGGTTACACCAAGGACTTCATAATAATCGGTCTTTGTCTCTGCCATAGCCTTTACCTTTCATCCTCTATATATTAAACCTCTGTGAAATCTCCATCTACAACATCGCCATCTGAGTAATCAGGTGTGCCTGCACCTGTTCCTGCGTTTGCTCCAGGACCGTTCTGCTCATAGAGCTTTGAGAACAGGTTCTGTGCGCTCTCCATCAGCTTATCCTTTGCAGCCTTGATCTTATCTACATCTGCATCGCTCATATTCTCTGCATCTGTGCTGTCTATTGCTGCTCTTAAGGAGTCAAGATCTGCCTTTACGCCAGCCTTGTCAGAATCTGAAAGCTTATCTCCTACCTCGCCGAGTGCCTTCTCTGTCTGGAATGCAAGTGCATCTGCCTCATTTCTTGCCTCGATGCCTTCCTTACGCTTCTTATCCTGAGCCTCGTACTCTGCTGCTTCCTTAACTGCTCTATCGATATCATCATCTGAAAGTGATGTTCCTGATGTGATAGTAATGTGCTGCTCTCTTCCTGTTCCGAGATCCTTTGCTGATACATTTACGATACCATTTGCATCGATATCGAATGTAACCTCGATCTGTGGAACTCCACGTCTTGCTGGAGCGATACCATCAAGTCTGAATCTGCCAAGACTCTTGTTGTCCTTTGCGAACTGTCTCTCACCCTGTACTACGTTGATATCAACGGCATCCTGATTATCCTGTGCTGTTGAGAAGATCTGGCTCTTCTTTGTAGGGATTGTTGTATTTCTCTCGATAAGGTGAGTAGCTATACCACCCATTGTCTCGATTGAAAGTGTAAGTGGTGTAACATCCAGAAGAAGGATCTCGCCTGCACCGGCATCTCCGGCAAGCTTACCACCCTGGATACAAGCACCGATAGCAACACACTCATCAGGGTTGATTCCCTTGAATGGCTCCTTACCTGTAAGTCTCTTAACCTCTTCCTGTACTGCTATGATACGGGTTGAACCACCGACAAGAAGTACCTTGTCAAGGTCTGCTGCTGTAAGTCCTGCATCAGCAAGTGCTGTGTTAACAGGGCCCTTTGTTCTGTCTACAAGATCTGCTGTAAGCTCATCGAACTTAGCTCTTGTAAGGTTCATATCGAAATGCTTTGGTCCATCCTGGTTTGCTGTGATGAAAGGAAGGTTGATGTTGGTTGTTGTAGCTGATGACAGCTCCTTCTTTGCCTTCTCTGCTGCTTCCTTTAATCTCTGCATAGCCATCTTATCGCCTGAAAGGTCGATGCCCTCTGCCTTCTTGAATTCATCAAGCATATACTGTGTAATTGCGTTATCGAAGTCATCACCACCGAGCTTGTTATCGCCGGCTGTTGCAAGAACCTCGATGACACCCTCACCGATCTCAATGATAGATACATCGAATGTACCACCACCTAAATCGTAAACCATGATTCTCTGCTCCTGCTCGTTGTCAAGACCATATGAAAGAGCTGCTGCTGTAGGCTCGTTGATGATACGTTTTACATCAAGACCTGCGATTTTACCGGCATCTTTTGTTGCCTGACGCTGAGCATCATTGAAATATGCAGGAACTGTGATAACTGCCTCTGTAACCTTCTCTCCTAAGTATCCCTCTGCATCTGACTTCAGCTTCTGAAGGATCATTGCTGAAATCTCCTGTGGTGAATACTTCTTGCCATCTATCTCTACTCTGTAATCTGATCCCATGTGACGCTTGATAGATGAAATTGTCTTATCTGCGTTTGTAACTGCCTGACGCTTTGCAGGCTCACCTACTACTCTCTCTCCTGTCTTCAGGAAACCTACTACTGAAGGTGTTGTTCTCATACCCTCTGAGTTAGCTATAACTACAGGCTTACCACCTTCCATAACTGCTACACATGAATTTGTTGTACCTAAGTCAATACCTATAATCTTACCCATTGTCTTTTCCTCCTAGAAAAAAAATTTACAATATTAAGAAATCTCCCACTCCGTGGGTCCTTCTTATGAAGTTTAATTTGCTACCTTTACCATGCTAAATCTGAGCACCTGATCCTTGTACATGTAACCCTTCTGCATCTCTTCAACGATTACATTCTCTTCGTAGTTGTCATCCTCTACATGCATCACTGCATTGTGGAATGTAGGATCAAACTGTTCCCCGGCGCAATCCATAGGCTTTACACCTATGCTTTCCAATGACGTCATAAGCTGCTTATATATATTTGCAACTCCCGACTCGAATGGTCTGTCCTTATCCTCATCAGGAATGGCTGCCATTGCTCTCTCAAAATTGTCTACCACAGGAAGGAGCTTCTCAAGAACTCCCTTTGCACCTATGTCGTACAATTTGCCTGACTCTTTTTCATTTCTCTGGCGGATGTTCTCACACTCCGCAAGAAGTCTTGTGTACTTTGTCTCTGCATCCTTGCAGCGTTCCTTGAGCTTCTCGTTCTCCTCACGGAGAGCCTTGCCTCCACGTCTGTTCTCCTTTGCAACATGCTGTGGCTTTGCAGCCTCTGCCTGCTCCTCCGGAACGTCAACGGTCTCATCGACCTTGACTTCTGACTCAACGCCATCCTTTATCTCTGCTGAAGCATCTCCAACTATGGTCTCGGCTGCTGTCTGCTCTGTCTTAACCTTCTTGTCGGATGCAGTACTGTTATTGCTATCAGCCATTACATATCCTCCTATTCATCGTTATAATCTTATCTGTCTATCCATTGTTGTTAAATATGTCATCAAGCTCTCCGGTGAGTTCCTTGAGCATGCTCACAACTTTCTTGTAATCCATCCTCTTCGGTCCGATTATTCCTATCGTTCCTTTTGCACCCTCCGGCATCTTGTATGTTGCTGTTACAAGGGAGCAGTCCTTCAGGTTTTCATCGCTGTTCTCCTGTCCTATCAGGATCTGTATGTCGCTGTCCTGCTGGATCACATCCTCCACATGTTTTGCAAATTCTTCTTTGTCCTCTATGTCTTCCAGTGTTCCGAGCAGCTTCTCTGCGGATGACGTGTTCGCCAACTCAGGGTACTTGAGTACATTCGTTGCTCCACTGGTATAAACCTTGAGATCATCGGCCTCATGGATCGCCTCCATGATTCCCTGGAATATCGTCTCAAGGATCTCTGCATATTCACCTGCCTGAACCTTCATGGTCTGTATAAGTTCAAGATTGATATCCTGAAGTGCCGCACCCTGAAGGAAGGTATTTAGCAGAATATTAAATTTTAAAATATCTTCATTCTTCAGGCTGTACGTCGTCTTGATCAGCTTATTCTTGACTATATTGCCATCAACCATGATGACCGCCAGCAATGTGGTCTCATCAACCTGTGACAACTGGATGAACTTTACTGTGTTGTTGTACTGTGGCATCGTAACCAGTGTTGCGTACTGAGTGTTAGTCGCAAGCACCTTTGCCACCTGCTTGAGAAGCTTCTCAAGCTTATCAACTCTCTGCAGCAGATTCTCTCTCTCTGTCTGATTCTCTGCTTTCTCTTCATTCCTGTCTGCCATGATGCTGTCAACATAAAACCTGTAACCTGCATCCGTCGGAACTCTTCCTGCCGATGCATGTGGCTGGCATATAAAACCCATGTCCTCAAGATCTGACATCTCATTTCTTATGGTAGCCGGGCTGACATTCATGTCGGCCAGCTTGGAAATGGTTCTCGATCCAACGGGCTCTCCAGTCTCCAGGTAATTCGAAACGATCGCTTTTAGAATTCTGACTTTTCTCTCGTCAAGTTCCATACTCTCATTCCTTTTTGCTTTTAGTCTTATTAGCACTCAACATATCCGAGTGCTAACCACTAAACATAATCTAACACTGCCGCCCCCTTTTGTCAACAAAATAACGAATGTTTTTGTGTTTTTTTTATGTTTTGAAGGACGGTCGTGCCAGTATTATTCTATTAAGAAGTCCGCCAGGATCGTGTTGCTTACGTCGATGCCTTTTTTTGTGAGGCGGATCAGGCCGTGGTCATCTTCGAGGTGGCCGGTGGACTTGTATTTATCTATGACGGAGCCGTATATGTCGTAGATGGAGTGTCCAAAGTAGTCGTTGAATTTTTCTGCACTCACACCGGATATCATACGCAGGCCGAGGAACATATATTCCTCCATCAGCCTGTCTGCGTCAAGTTCTTCTTCCACATTGCGCATGTGTTCTATTATATCTCTTGCCTTACCCGAATTTGCGACGGGATCTCCGAATGTCATGAGCTCCCTGTGTCTTGCCATGCCGTCTATGTAGTCTTCCAGACTGGATGTGTTGGTGTAGCGTCTGCCGTACAGGAAGGACGCTGCTCCGATTCCGATTCCTATGTATTCCCCGAGGGTCCAGTAGACTATGTTATGTCTGCACTCGTAGCCAGCTTTGGCGTAATTGGATATCTCGTATCTGTGGTAGCCGCCGGTGCCTAAGAGCTTATTTGTTATGTCGTACATCTGCCTGTCCACGTCCTCATCCGGGATCTGTGACAGCAGGTTCTCATCTGCTGCCAGAGGAGTTTCGTCCTCCACTATGAGGCTGTAGGACGATATGTGCTCCGGCTTACACCTTAATACCTTGTCAAGGGTGTCCAGATATGACCTCATGGTCTGTCCCGGTATGTCTGACATCAGGTCTATATTTATATTGCGAAATCCGGCCTCCCTAGCCATGTCAAATGCGGCGAGGAACTGGTCATAATTGTGTATCCTGCCCAGAGCTTCCAGCTCATTTTTCTGTGCGGACTGAAGGCCTATGCTCATCCTGTTTATGCCATTTGCTATATATTCTGCTGCCTTACGGCTGGTCAGGGTGCCCGGATTTACCTCTATGCTTATCTCCGCATCCTCTGCGACATCGAACAGCTTCCTCACCGTCGTCATTACAAGTGTGATCTCGTCCGGCTCCAGTATGGATGGGGTTCCGCCTCCTATGTATATTGTCCTGACCTTGTGGGTCTCCGCCAAATACGAGTAGCTTTTCAGCTCCTCGCACAGGGCTTCGATGTATTTCTCACGGTACACTCCATATCCCGACATGCAAGCTGCCCCCACCGGAAATGACAGGAAGTCGCAGTATGCACATTTCTTCACACAGAATGGGATATGTATGTATATGCTGAGTGGCTTCTTCTCATATGACTCTAAAACTTCGTCATTATTTGCATCGCCGAAATCCCGATCTGAATTTTCGGTATTTATTATATCTATCATTAGTATCCTTCCTTTTTATTTCAAATATCGTCACCGCATGAAAAAAGCCGCTACTAAGAATGCTCCTGTCAGAATGCTCTCATTAACGGCTTTTCTACGATTCTATTATTTCTTATTTGATATAACCGTGTCACTGTGTTCCCGGTCTTTTCTATTCCTCATCAAGCTTCAGGACAGACATAAATGCCTTCTGTGGTATCTCCACATTGCCCACCTGTCTCATTCGCTTCTTTCCTTCCTTCTGCTTTTCAAGGAGCTTTCTCTTTCTGGATATATCTCCGCCGTAGCACTTGGCAAGGACATCCTTTCTCATGGCCTTGACTGTCTCGCGGGCTATTACCTTGCCGCCTATGGCCGCCTGGATCGGGATCTCGAACAGATGTCTCGGGATCTCGTCCTTGAGCTTCTCGCACATCTTTCTGCCCCTTTCATACGCTGTATCCTTGTGTATGATAAATGAGAGTGCATCGACCTCTTCCTTATTGATAAGGATGTCCAGCTTCACAAGCTCTGAGCGGACATAGCCCTTCATCTCATAGTCAAATGAGGCATAGCCCCTTGAACGCGACTTAAGTGCATCAAAGAAATCGTATATGATCTCGTTCAGTGGGAGGTCGTACTTGAGAAGCGCTCTTGTCTCCTCCATGTACTCCATGCTCTTGTACACGCCTCGTCTCTCCTGGCAGAGCTGCATGATGGCACCCACATACTCTGTTGTGACCATGATCTCCGCATCGACAAATGGCTCCTCCATGTACTCTATGGTGGATGGATCCGGCAGATTCGACGGATTGGTGAGCTCTATCACATTTCCATCTGTGGTATGTACCTTATATACAACGCCTGGCGCTGTGGTTACCAGATCAAGATTGAACTCCCTCTCCAGTCGCTCCTGAACTATCTCAAGGTGAAGCAGTCCAAGGAAACCACATCGGAAACCAAAGCCCAGTGCTATGGATGTCTCCGGCTCAAAGCTGAGCGCCGCATCATTTAACTGAAGTTTCTCAAGGGCATCCCTGAGATCCGGATACTTTGCTCCATCCGCAGGATAGAGTCCGCAGTATACCATAGGCTGTGCCTTCTTGTATCCAGGAAGTGCCTCGTCACATGGCCTGTCCGCCTGTGTGACTGTATCTCCAACTGTGGTATCCTGTACATTCTTAAGGCTGGCTGTTATGTAACCAACCATACCGGCTGACAGCTCATCACATGGTACAAATCTTCCCGCTCCGAATATTCCGACCTCAACCACCTCAGCCTCAGCTCCGGTGGCCATCATCCTTATGGTGGTTCCCTTCTTCACGCAGCCGTCAAATAATCGGCAGAATATGATAACTCCCTTGTAGGAGTCAGACTGTCGAATATAAGTGCCTTGAGTGGAGCCTCAGGGTCACCGTGCGGTGCCGGCACCTTCTTCACGATCTGTTCAAGCACTTCTTCTATATTAATTCCATTCTTTGCCGATATCCTTGGGGCATCCTGTGCCTCTATTCCAATGACATCCTCGATCTCGTTCACGACCCTCTCCGGATCTGCTGACGGAAGGTCTATCTTGTTGATGACCGGCATGACATCAAGGTCATGATCCAGCGCCAAGTATACATTCGCCAGGGTCTGCGCCTCTATGCCCTGTGCGGCATCAACCACAAGTATGGCTCCCTCACAGGCTGCCAGACTTCGAGATACCTCATAATTGAAATCCACATGTCCCGGAGTGTCTATGAGATTGAATATGTACTCCTGTCCATCATTGGCATTGTACACGATCCTGACACACTGTGCCTTGATGGTGATTCCACGCTCCCTCTCAAGATCCATATTGTCAAGAACCTGATTCTGCATCTCCCTGCTGGTCAGAGTTCCGGTCTTCTCTATGATCCTGTCGGCAAGTGTTGATTTACCGTGATCTATATGCGCTATTATACAGAAATTTCTTATCTTTGACTGGTCTAAATGCTCCATGTTTTCACATCCTTATCTATGTCCCGCGCCTTGTATGTGCAGGCTCTTTTATTCTTATACTTGTCTTACTCGCATTTGACGTTAATATAACATGTATGAGCATATAACTGCAAGTGCCAATATGCCACTTAATCCTCACTTCAGGAGCACCTTTGCAAGCATTGCGGCAAATGGTTCGATGGCGTTGTATTCCTCCTCCACCGTGTTAGTCTGTGCGCCTATCTCTGCCAGCATGGCGTGCGGCATGAGATCCATGTTGTACCGGCTCGTACTTATGTATATCTTGCGCATCATGTCGCCGTAATTTGCCCTGCCCGCCAGATAGGTCTGAAGTGCAAATGCCATGTTGTCGACCTTGTTGTCATTGCTCCAATAGTCCACATCGTTGCCATCCTCGTCACGGCACATGCCATTTAACAGCATGATCTGTGCTGTGGGCTTTCCATCCACATCTGTAACCAGATGTGTGTCATCCGGCACACCATCCCTGTGGAGATCTATGATGACCTCTATCTCAGGATTGTCCTTAAGTATCTGTGACACACCTTCCCTCGAATAATCATAGGAAGCGTTCCTGTCAAGAACCCCTGTCATCATGTCATATGCCGTGGTGTCGTGGTACACCGGTATGCCATATGTATCCGTGAGTATCTCCGCCAGGCGGTTGCCAAGTCCTATCACCGTGTCGTCCACCTCGCCCGGTCTTGAGTCCGCAAATGCCTCGGAGCTGTGGGTATGATATATCAGAACTTTGTATCCGCCCGTATCCATATCCAGCGACAGATCTTTGCCGAGCAGATTTTCCGCATCCAGCTCGTCTTTTTTTACGCACTTAGGGTATGTGGCGTTATAACAATATGAAAGGAGTGTATCTGCGTCCATACCTATATAAGAGCTCATTATATCCGCCATGGCCGACACAGTCCTGGCATCAGCGGATCTCTGCGCAGCTTCTGTGGTCTCAGTGCTGGCAGGCGCAGAAGTCTCTGAAGTCTCCGCCTGCGATGATGCCTCACCTTCGGAATCCGCATCCTCCGTCTGGTATGTCCTGCCCTCCTCGCACACCTCCCTGACCTGGGATTCCCAGTAATCCATGTAACAGTACACATCCGGCTCAGCCGCACCGGGGCTGTATATGCTCCCGCCTGCATCTCCTGAAGAACTGCCATATATCCCGCTATACACCAGCTTCCACACATCATCAGTTATCCCGGTCTTTATCAATATCCCCGCGCACACCAGAATCACCCACGCAAGTATATACACAGTCTTCGTATGAAGCTTTCTGTCCGACATACATTTCCACCCCTTTTGAATATGCTATGGCCTCTGTTATCCATTATTCAAATATATGAGTGTACGTGCCAAATGATTCCCTGTATTTTTCTCTACATCGCTATGGCATTTATCGCCTCAGATATCGTAAAGCTGATGCGGCGCACTAGCTCGTCTATATTTTTCGGGGTCACGAACATATCCGCCATATCCTCGTCCAGAAGATTGCACGCTATCTGGTATCTCTGCTTCTCCGTGAACTCCCTCATGATCCTGCGCCCGTAGGTCTCGTTAAATGCATCAGCCACCTCATCCAGCGAATCGTCTATGATGGATGGAACGGAGATGACTGTCGGAACACCGACTGCGATCACGCGTCTGCCAAGGTTGTCTGAGCTCAGTGTCTTTCTGTTGTTGCCGACACCGGAGCCGGGGCTTATACCTGTATCCGTGAGCTGGATGGTGCATCCGAGTCTCTTGCTGCTTCTGGCCGCCAGGGCGTCTATTGCAACCACGATCTCCACGTCTATCTCATCGCATATTCCCCTGACTATATCCACAGTCTCTATTCCGGTCTGTGCCATGACTCCCGGACATATGGCACTCATGACCAGATCTGGCTTTCCCGGAGTGTCCAGGTGCCTTGTCACATACAGATTGTCTATGACCAGCGGGCCTATGGAATCCGGGGTGACCTGCCTGTTGCCAAGTCCGACCACCAGTATATTTCCCGCATGCCCCATGAGCTCCCTGAGTCTGCCCTCAAGCTCCGCCCTCAGAGGTTCATGTATGGACTCCTCATATTCCTTAAGCTTGGAACACTCTATCGTTATATATTGTCCCTTTGCCTTTCCCAGATTTTTCTCCCCTATCTCATCCAGCACCGTTATGGTGGTGGTCTTGATGCTCCTGTCCTCATTCACCACCGTCTTCACCTTGACCCCAGGCATATTTCTCCTGTCGGCTACATTTTCTCTGAGCTCTATCGCAAGATCCGTACGTATCTCCCTGTTCATATGCGTCCTCCTTACATAACCCATTACATGTATAATAAAATACCCCGGCGGATGCATTTTTATGTATCCGCCGGGGCATTCCACGGTAAATCTTACATTACCTTGCCAAGTATTCTGTTGATCACTTCAGGATATCCGCACACCCTGAGGACAGGTGGCTCCCACTCCAGGGATGCCGTCTGATAAAAGCATGTCGACACACCGACTTCTATTCCGCCCTCCATCTCTGATGATCTTACGATCCTTCCAAATTTCTTCTTGTCCTTAACAAGTCCCCAGGCGGCTTTGTTGATGGTAAATTCCACCACCGGGTAGCCTCCCACATATCCTGTCACCTTTGCGTCGTCCACATATGACAGCTCGTCCTTCCAGTATTCAACCGCTTCGTCTATTGATGCAAACATATATCTTCTCCTGTTTATTCTGCACTTTTTTATATTTATTATGCTTTTGAATCATACCGTTGTCAATTTACTCTTTCTGATTTTTTCGTTCACGTTTATTAATTTTTGTTTTGTTGCAATATTTTTTTCTTTATTATTATACTGTTATTTGATATACTAATTTGAAGTGTATATTAACGGCAGTAGTCTGCCCTTATTTAGAATTTACTTTTACAATTAAATAGCGGGGATCTATCCCCCAGGTTTTAAGGAGGTCTTTTTATGGATTTTACTAAGAAGGGAGCGGTGAAGGCTCAGAAGGAGCTGGTATCCAAGCTTCCAAGAAACCGGCGTAAGCTTAACATTTCTGTGTTTAAGATTATACTGGTGCTGGTGCTCGCCATTGTGATAGTCGGTGTCGGAGCCGGATTTGGAGCCCTCAAGGGTATTCTGGATGACACGCCGAACATCAACGCTGACGCTCTCATACCTAAGGGATACAAGACAACTCTTGTATACCAGAATGGAAAGGAGATCACGACACTTGCCAATTCCAACTCCAACCGAGAGTATGTGTATTACGACTCTATTCCTGAGGATCTTGTGAATGCATTTGTCGCTATAGAGGACAGACGTTTCTGGGAGCACAACGGAATCGATGTACAGGGTATCGCCAGAGCATTTATAAAGGGTCTCAAAAGCGGAGACTTCGATGAGGGTGCTTCCACTCTTACACAGCAGCTTATCAAGAACAACGTGTTCAACGTCGGACTGAATGAGTCAACCTTCCTTGATAAGCTCGAACGTAAGGTTCAGGAGCAGTATCTGGCTGTGGATATGGAGAAGAAGATCGACAAGAAGTCGATAGTCGAGTATTATCTGAACACCATATATCTCGGAGAGGGCTGCTACGGTGTTGAGACTGCTGCCAAGACTTACTTCGGCAAGGAGCTCAGCCAGTTATCGGTATCTGAGTGTGCCGTGCTCGCAGCAATTCCGCAGAACCCTACCAAATACGATCCTCTTCTGTCGCCTGATGACAACAAATCCAGAAGAACCCAGGTTTTGAAATATATGCTGGATCTGGAGTATATAACACAGGCACAGTATGACGAGGCAATAAACGATAATGTTTACAAGCGTATCGCTTCCGTATCTAAGAAGGAAGAAAAGGAGCAGAAGACAGAGGTCAACTCATACTACACTGATGAGGTCATCAAGCAGCTTCAGAATGATCTGGTTGCCAAGGGCTACTCAGAGGACGAGGCAGAGTCACTGATCTGGTCAGGCGGACTCAAGGTCATCGTTTGTCAGGATCCTGAGATCCAGGAGATCGCTGACTCAGTTGTAAATGATACATCCTACTGGCCTGAGCCTGTATATCAGCTCAACTACGCTCTCACTCTTGCTGACAAGGAGACAAAGGTCCAGACAAACTACAGTGTAGAGAATCTCGAGAGCTGGTTTGCTGAACAGCAGGGCTACGATTATAGTGCAAGATATTACAGTGAGGATGAAGCCCGTGCAGCGGCTGACGAGTTCAGGGATGCCATGGTTGCCGAGACCGGCGACGAAGTCTTCATGGAGACATTCAAGCTTGTCATACAGCCACAGGTATCATTCACTCTCATGGACCAGAACACCGGTCAGGTCAAGGCACTTGTCGGAGGCCGTGGAGAGAAAACTGAGAACAGATCATTCAACCGTGCAACTGAGGCTACCAGACAGCCTGGTTCTTGCTTCAAGATAGTTGCCACATACCTTCCTGCACTGGACGCGTGCAACATGTCTCTTGCCACCGTATACGATGATGCACCTTACTACTATGAGAATGGTAATCAGGTATTTAACTGGTACGGCGGATACTGGGGACCTAAAACTATAAGATATGCTATCATGGAGTCTATGAATATCATAGCTGTAAAGTGTATCACAGACGTAACTCCACAGCTCGCATATGACTATCTGCTGAAGCTTGGATTTACAACTCTTGTTGAGAGAAAGACAGACAGCGATGGTCTCATCCTGTCAGATATCAACCAGTCACTTGCACTTGGTGGTCTGACAAATGGTATTACCAACCTAGAGATCACAGCTGCATATGCAACCATCGCCAACGGTGGTAATTATATAAAGCCTGTGTTCTACTCAGAGGTTTACGACCATGAAGGCAATCTTCTGATAGACAACAGGGAGCCTGAGAAGACACGTGTCATATCAGAGCAGACAGCATGGCTTCTCACAAGTGCCATGCACGACGTTGTAACAGGAGGTACCGGTTCAGGTGCCAACTCTTACACAGGTATGTATACAGCAGGTAAGACAGGTACCACATCAGGAGACTTTGATAACTGGTTCTGTGGTTATAACCCATACTACACAGCTTCTATATGGCTTGGAAATGATGAGAACATCACATACAGCCCTGGTTCTATCAAGTGCTATATGTGGAGAGATATCATGGATCAGGTCATTGAGAAGAAGGGACTTGATACATCGGCTACATTTGAGATGCCGGACGGAATCGTACAGGCCACTGTATGTTCGGATACAGGACTTCTTCCATCGAATGGATGTCCTACCGTAACAGATTACTTTGACGCATCCAAGATTCCTACAAAGTACTGTCCAGGTGTCAAGAAGGTTGTCGTATGTAACGAATCACACATGCTTGCCAACAAGGAATGTCCTGAGACTACAACCTTCATCTACAAGCTGAATGATGATGGTGAATATGTTCTTGAGGGTTACACATGGGATGAATCACTCCTCAAGGAGCACTGTAACATCCACGGCAAGAAGAAGGATACAAAGAAAACTACCAAGGCAACAACGACAACCGAGGATACATCGGAGGATACAACGGATGATACAACAACGGAGGAGCCTACAACGACTGAGGAACCTACAACCGAGGAACCTACGTCAGAGGAACCTACCTCTTCAACAGAGATAACCACAACCGAGGAACCAAGCTCGGATGATTCAACCGATACAACTCAATGACGGAAAGCCCCATCATACAATTCAATGTATGGTGGGGCTTTTTATATCTGCCTGTCTTCTATTTCTATTTTGTCATCTTCGGCTTGAATATCAGCGATGCAATATATCCAAATATCAGTGCAGCCGAACTTCCAACCGCAGCCATCTGGAAACCTCCGCGGAACAGTCCGATAAATCCATCCTTATCAACCGCCTCGGTTATACCCTTCCACAGATTATATCCAAATCCTGTGAGCGGCACCGACGCTCCGCACTGTGCAAATTCCAGAAGCGGCTTGTATATTCCAAGAGCTCCAAGCACAACTCCCGTACAGACGAGTATGACCATTATCCTTCCCGGAAGGAGCTTGGTCTTATCCATCAATATCTGGGCAAGGACACATATTATTCCGCCAACCACAAACGCTTTTACATAATCCATTTACATCTACTCTCCTTTCTTTTCGTGATGCTCTATCATGACCGCATGGGCTATCCCCGGTATGGTCTGCCCCTCGTTATAGCTCACGGTGGAAAGCAGTGCTCCAGTCGGAACAAACAACACTCTCTTCCACTCCCCGGAGCTCAACTTCTTCAATATATATCCGGCGAGGACGGTCGCCGAGCAGCCACAGCCCGATCCGCCAGAGTGGGTATCCTGTTCCTCGTTTTCAAATATCTCTATACCGCAGTCCATATGATTTGCCGATATATCCACATTGTTCATGCTCAGAAGATCCTCAAGTATCGTCTTGCCGACCTTGCCGAGATCACCGGTTATTATCCTGTCGTAGTATGTGGGCTTTATTCCAAAGTCCTGAAGATTCTGATATATAACGGCAGCCGCCGCTGGTGCCATGCACGCTCCCATGTTGAGGGAATCCTTCACACCATAGTCCACTATCTGCCCTGTGGTTACGCCCTGGATACACACATCTGACTCTCTGTCTGACACCACAAAGGCACCACTTCCCGTGACCGTCCAGGTAGCTGACAGGGGACGCTGATTTCCATATTCCAAGGGAAAACGGAACTGCTTCTCCGCACTTCCATAGTGGCTTGACGCCTCCGCAATGACGTTGTCCGCATACCCCGCCGCCACAGTCATGGACGCAAGCGACAGTGCCTCCCCGCACGTCGAGCACGCACCATACAGACCGAACACCGGTATCTCCATATCCTTGATTCCAAATGTCGACGCTATGAGCTGTCCCAGCAGATCCCCGGCAAATATATACCTTATATCCTGCTTGACTATTCCCGCCTTCTGTATGGCAAGGGTCACCGCCTGACGCACCATCTCGCTCTCGCCTTCCTCCCAGGAATCTTTGCCAAATGTTGCATCCTCGCTCACTCTGTCAAAATATCTCGCCATGGGGCCATCTATCTCCTTCGGCCCCGCCACCGCTGCTGCCCCCAGTATATATGGGGGATTGCCAAATTTTATGCTCTGTTTTCCTTTTTTCTCATTCATATCATGCAACTCCCTTATATGGATAAATGTAACTGTTACTATAATTCCCTTATGCACTGCAGATTATAATGGTAGTTTTTGTTAATCTCAGCACTGGACAAATTCATTTATTTGCTTTAACATTACTAAAGTTGCTTTACAAAGAAAAAGGAATGGAGAATCGCCGTGGAATTTACAAAGGAATACTGGGTAAACTGTTTTAGCAGATGTGTCAGATATGCTACGACTTTTTTCAAATGGATAGTTTTTTCACTGATAATGGGAACGATATGCGGGCTTGTCGGAACAGCTTTTCATATATGCGTAGAGTACGCCACCGGCTTCCGTGAGAACAATCATATGATAATATATTTTCTGCCGCTTGCGGGAATCGTGATCGTATTTATATACAGGATCTGTGGAATAAGACATTCCAAGGGAACCAACCTTGTCATCGGTTCCATAAGAAGCGTGGAGGATGAGATTCCCTCCCGTATGGCACCACTGATCTTTATATCGACGGTCATCACACATCTCTTCGGAGGTTCCTCAGGAAGGGAGGGTGCAGCCCTTCAGATAGGTGGAAGCATCGGTGTGTCCATAGGCAAACTGTTCAAGCTTGACGACAGCGACAAGCATATACTCACACTTTGCGGCATGAGCGCTGTCTTCTCAGCACTGTTTGGAACCCCAATTACTGCCGCGCTGTTCAGTATGGAGGTCATAAGCATCGGTATCCTCTACTACTGCGCATTTGTGCCTTGTCTGTTCTCGTCAGTCATAGCATACGCCATAACACGAAAGCTTCACGTTGTACACGACCACTACAATATAGCCGGCATGCCGACATCCGTGGATGTGCCTTTGGTGATCAAGGTCATCGGTCTGGCTATCCTGTGCGCAGTGCTCAGCAGTCTGTTCTGTATATTCATGAACGTTGTGCACAAGCTTTTCCGCAAATATTTCAAGAACCAGTATGTGCGCGTATTCGCAGGAGGCGTGATGCTCGTCCTGCTCAACATAATACTCAACACCACTGACTACAACGGAACCGGTATGAACATCATCGCCCAGGCGCTCAACGGAGAGGCAAAACCAACGGCTTTCCTTCTCAAGGCGCTGTTCACCGCCATAACAATAGGCTGTGGATTCCGAGGCGGTGAGATCGTTCCATCGTTCTTCGTCGGTGCCACATTTGGATGCGCCATGGGTGGACTCATGGGACTCGACCCGGGCTTTGCCGCTGCCCTCGGAATGGTGTGCTTCTTCTGTGGCGTGGTAAACTGTCCTCTTACATCTCTGTTCCTGAGCATAGAGCTGTTCGGAGCACACGGAATACTTCTGTTCACCATAGGATGTGCCGTCAGCTACATGCTGTCCGGCTATTACAGCCTGTACAACGAGCAGAAGATCATCTACTCAAAGCTCCGCCCTCACTATGTCAATCTCTACACCAACCAGGAGATAAAGACCAAGGAACCGGGATTCCTGGAAGGCCTTATAAGGATCAGGGAGGACGACTCAGACGACATTGAGGAGTAGCCGGCAGCTACTCTTCCTGAGTATCTGACTCAGACTCAGTCGTCTTCTTATCTGTGTCTGAGCTGTCACTCTTATCTTTGTTCTGATCCTTATCTTTGTCTTTATCCTTGTCCTTTGGAAGCTTTCCTACCTTGTACACCTCGTCACGCTTAGAGTACACGCTTATCGCCTCAGGATTGTCCGATATGACATTTCCATCGCCGTCATACACTCTTCTGTAGGACTGCACTGTAAGGCCCTCTATTCCCACTGTGTCAAGCACCTGCTCATCCTTGCCAAGACTCTTGTCCAGCTCATACTTGGTCTCATATGGCTCTGTCTCAACGGTCTCCGTGTAGAGCTCCACGCTGAACGGCTCCGTGATGGTGCCCCATATCGTACATGATGTGGAATATCCATCGTAGCTTGTGCTTATCTTTATCGGGTAATCCGTGTCATTTGTAAATACAAAGTCACATCCGCCCCACGCCACAGTGGCGTCAAGTCCCGCAGGAACATACGATGAAGGGTATGGATGACAATGTCTCTCATCTATCTCGAGATTCGCATACAGGCACGCCATGTACATGGTGGATGACACCTGACATATTCCACCGCCCATGTCCATGACTGACTGTCCGTCAGCATATGATGGGCCCGGAAGGAAGCCTCTCTCCTCGGTGAGCTCTCCGACTCCGAGGTTATATGAAAATGACTCTCCCGGCATGAGTATGGTTCCATCGCAATACTGCGCCGCCAGCTTGACATTTGTCTTTCTGTTCTCTGAACCCTCAACCTCTGTGCTGTATGAACTCATCTCGTCTCTGAACAGCATCTTCCTGTATTCTTCCGTACTCATATCCGCCGGGGTGTATGTGAGCGGGATGCTCACATCCGTTCCCTTCTTGGCAGATTCAAGGCTCTTCTTTGCCGCCTCCAGATCAAAGTCCACACCGTCCTTGGCCTCAACTACCTCGTAGTTCTTGTCCGGGTCAAGCGTTGGATTCTGCGGCTCACAATGTACCTTTTTGTATACCTCGTCCAGATCCACGTCAGCAGACACGACAGGACATTCCACCACAGTGCCATAGTCTCCTTTTGCTATCTGCTTCTTTATGCGGGTTACCAGCTTGTCTGTGTCTATCCTGTAGCTGCCCTTTCCCTTTGTCACAATGAGGTTCTTGTCCTCTATCCTGTATCCATCCTCTATATCCAGATCGACCTTCATCATATCACTGCTCTCGATGGCGGTCGTTATGATGCCGCTGTCGCCTATATATGGATAAATATCATAGCTGCTTCCAAGTGTCCATGATTCCAGAAGCCCATAGCCTCTTCTCCAGAAGCTGTGTGAGTCATCCTGTATCTTCTGCACAGACTTCTCAGAATCCATATCCAGCGCCGCCGACACATCCAGGGTGTAAGTCTTGTCATCCAGCTTCACCTGTATGCCCACACTGCTGTAATCGCGTCTGAACTGGTCATTTATGCTCTTTGCCGCCTCCGCAGATTTCATTCCGCCAACGTCTAATCCGTTTATGGTGGTCTTTTTGTACAGCTTTCTGTTGCCCACACACGCACATATTAGCGCATAAAATATCACCATGAACACCGCCGTGAGTATCCAGCTTATCACTCTGTATCGCTGCTGTCTCTTCCTCCACTGCTCAGATGCACGCCGTCCTGAACGTCCTGAAGCTCTCTGCCTGTTCTGCGCAAGTCTATTTTCAGTTGTATGTCCGTTTCTTCTTTCGTCTGCCATCTACATTCCCCTCATCCTGTAGAATAGATATTCCTTTGCAAGCTCCGAGTAGAGCTGCTGTACAGTCCACTCCCTGTTGCTCCGTGTCACTACCGACTTCAGCCTTACTGCCGGAAGCCCGGTCTTCTTATACCTTTCAAGAAATATATCAAGTTCTTTGCTGCTCACTCCGTCAAATATGAGCATATCCATACTGAGATCTTCCGTCTGTCCGGTCTCATCTCCACAGCCAGATATGTCAGCCGTGTCGCACAGACTTCCGACCTTCATACCATAATGCTTTCTCTGAATGTCAACGCACTCCGCACCTATGTCACTGCATATATCCTGTACTGCACTCTTCTGCTCAGGTGCCAGATTGACTGTCATTAGCCTCTTCATGTCAGCATTTCTCCTGTCTTTCTTCTTTTGTCCAAATCTATACCCATTATGTTATTTTTTCAAATATTGTCAACCGATGTGGGGAAAATATGTTGATTTTTAATTTAATAAACCCCATTTCACCATATTGAGACTATCCAATATATAACACCGAGCAGCCAGCTTGTAAATATACCGTACAGTATAACAGGCCCCGCTATGGTGAACGCTTTCACGCCCTTTCCGAACACCTCACCCTCAGTCTGGAATTCCACTATGGGCGCACACACACCATTTGCAAATCCTGTGATCGGCACAAGTGCTCCGGCACCGCCGTACTTTGCTATCTTCTTGTAGAGATTCAGACTTGTGAGGATGACACTTACGAGAACGAGTATCAGCGATACATACGCATACGCCTCGTCTTCCTTCACATCGAAGTGTACCAGCAGGTCAAATATCCCCTGCCCTATCGTGCAGATCACACCGCCCACAAGAAACGCCCACAGGCAGTTTCTTGGCACACTTGATGTTGGTGTCACAAGCTCCACATATTCATTGTAATCACTCTCTGTAGGTTCAAACTTCATAACAAATACCTCCATTTCACACAAAATAATTTTGACTTTATCACATGCCCAGAACGACACTCAGCACCGAGCCCACCAGTTTTCCCGCGGCAAGGCCGTATATGACATAAGGGAGATTTCTTCTCACACTGAATCTTCTGGCCGCGATCGGTATGACATTCAACACCTCCGTAAGCGCCCCCGCCAGGCATCCCACAAATATCCCTCCGAACAGACATATGATGGTATATCCCACCCATGTCACCGGAACCGATATTTTGAATACATATATCAGATTTGCCAGCGCCGCACCATATGCCAGCAGACACTCTATGAGCAGATAATACCTTGCCCCCTTTACCTTCTCAAGGAGCTTGGGGAATATTCCTATCATGGATATAAATGCAAAATACCCGCCCGATATGGCCACACCGCTGGCAAAGCAGGCTATGGCAAGCATAGCGTATCTAATCAGCATCTCTCTCCGCCTTCTTTCTGGAGGCATCCGTTATGACTGTCTGGTTGACCTCCTGTTCATACTGTCTCATCTGAACCTGAAGCGGTGTAGGATCATCAGAGAATTTTTTCTTTGCACCGTGATTGAAAAATACGATTATACCGATGAAGAGCCCCAGGGAATATGCTATTCCCGCCACAGGATAGGCATCCCTGCCCTGCCCCACAAATATGTTGTGCATGACGTCAAGCTGTCCAACCATATTGACATCCGAGTTGTACGACATGATGGAAAAGCCTGCTCCGAAAAATGCGATGAAGCATATCATCAGGAATTTGAAGAACTGCTTTACTTTGTCGCTGGTGTCATATGTCCTGTAATACACAACCACGTCCGTTGCCCCTATGGTCTGTGTCTGGCAGTCCGGGTAGTGCTCCTGTATCACCTGCAGAATGTACATCACCGATATGACCTGCTGCTCCTTGCTTCCGGAAAAGCTCATGAGCTCCAGCTTCTCAACACCGTATTTTATATCGGGATTCGGGCTCAGCACCGTCGCCACATCTTTTATTTTGACTTTTCGCTTCTCCGCCAGACAGCTCTCCGACAGTTTCAAATACAAAAGTTCAGCCATATACATGTCCCCTGTTCTTATATTCTAAGAATAGTCTGTCCATGTATATGGCTGATATTACTCCAATATTTTCCATCTGAGTCTTCCGAGTATCTTTTTCTCAAGCCGGCTCACCTGCACCTGGCTCATGCCAAGGATCTGCCCTGTCTGTCCCTGCGTCTTGTCCTGAAAATACCTCAGCACCACAAGTTTTCTCTCATCCGGCGTGAGCGTGTCCAGAAGCTGCGATACACACAGCCTGTCCACGATGCGGTCTCCATCTTCCGTGCCGCACATCTCCGCGTGAAGATCATCTATGCATGTCACATCCGATGCCGCGTCCATCGCCATCACAAGCTCTTCAAGAGTCGCTCCTATAGCCTCACATATCTCCTCCATTCCCGGCTCAGTCCCTCTGTTTTTTTCGACCTCGTGTCTGTATCTGTCTGCCCTGTAGTATATCGTTTTAAGATTTCTGCTGACCTTCACCATTCCGTCATCCCTGAGAAAGCGTCTAATCTCCCCCTGAATGAGTGGAACCGCATACGTGGACAGTTTTACCTCATAGTCCATATCAAACCTGTCTATGGCCTTTACAAGGCCTATAAGCCCTATCTGTATAAGATCCTCAAGTTCCTGTCCTCTCCCCACATATCTTCTGGCAACGCTGACCACCAGTCCCATATTGTCCGTCACAAGTTTATCTCTGGCATCTCTGTCTCCATCTTTTGCAAGTTCAAGCAAACGATGATTATCCGCCATCAATATATCTCCTGACTTTTTCCTATTATCTTCTTCATATTTACCACGGTTCCCTCACCCACGCGGGATTCTACCTTTAGCTCATCCATGAAAGCCTCCATAAATGAAAATCCCATGCCCGATCTGCTTCCGTCCGTGACAGTGGTGTAAAGCGGCTCCATTGCCCTGTCGACATTCTCTATGCCGCAGCCGTGATCTGTGAT
>OHZE01000178.1_pt1 | contig 24221 bp, 17 predicted proteins | sample 1580371 | NCBI WGS metagenome assembly OHZE01 (sample SAMEA3882527, study PRJEB24775) | human gut metagenome | biome: human-associated habitat; feature: intestine environment; material: feces | place: Netherlands | collected 2009/2010
AAGTTATATCTGGCATACCAGAATTATAACATAAATTTCCTATATCTTCGTCAGAAAATAAAAAAGTCCGGTTTCCCGAACTTTTTTATTTATATCCTTACTACTTTTAATCTGCTAAAGCATGTTTAAAAATGCTCCAGAGTGTGTTTTTCTCCCTTTGCTATCTTCTAATCATTTCATACATTTATATGTAAATTACATGCCATCAAAATCTTCTTTCTTAAAAAATCTCATATTCTTTTCCATGCTTTTCAAGCCAGCTGCGACATTCCTTATATTCCGGCATCACCTTTTCCATCTCATTCCAGAACGTAGCCGAATGATTCATAACTTTTAAATGCGTCAGCTCATGTGCAATAATATATTCGATAATTTCCATAGGAAGCATTGCCAGCTTCCAGTCAAACTTCAGATTATGCTTACGATTACAGCTTCCCCACACTGTCAGCTGATTCTTAATCTCAATATTCTGATATGAAAGACGTGGCCGTCGCAGTGGAGACTGCCTCTTTTGACCTGTTATCATTACCTGATTATACTGAAGTCCCATCTTCTGTGCAAACTCTTCTACCTTCTTTTTAACAATAATCAATGCACATTTTTTATAATAACGCATGATACAATACCGCAGAAATTCCTGGCTATCCTTATCTGTCTTAATAATCAAATGTTTACCCTGATTCTTTTTATCTTCCATATAAATCTTTCCGTCATAGCTGACCGATGGTGCCATTTGCTGAACAAAGAAAAATACATATTCTTCTTTATATCCAAAGAATTTCTTTTCCTTAAAGAATTCTACGGTATCTTTGTTGTTTTTTTCACTTGTCATAACAAAGAGCGGAACCCACGCTCCGGTCTCTTTGACAACATCCATAATATTATGGATCAGCTGCTCAAACAAATATAATTCTTTATGTATCCCTACATTGAGCATTCCTTTTGGTTTATCCAGTCCCAGGCGAGTTCCCTGACCGCCTGCCAAGAGCACTGCCCCTACTTTACCGGCACGAATTGCTTCGCATCCCATTTTTCGATATTGGTCTTTTTCTTTCTGAATCTCATCCAATGTAACCGCACCAAGTGGTTCCAGTTTTCCCTTTTCCACTTCTTTGCTCTCTTTCTTTAGCAGATCCAGCAATGTGATATCCAGCTTTTCAATCTGTGCCAGAAGTTTCTCCTGATCTTCTTTGGTGAGTTCCTCATAATATGCCAGCAGATGCTGCTGTCCTGCCTGCTCACATTTCCGCTTTGCCTCTTCTAACGTCATAGTCTGCTCCATTCTTTCCTTCTATTTGGGATTTATTCCGAATCCCGCCCCTAATACAGATACTTATATCCATTGTACCATTTTTTTCAAAATACACAACCCTTTAAATCATTTTAATTTCATTTGTGTTGTTTTTCCTATAAAAAAGTGATAATATAAATATGTATGCAAAAAAACGAACAGGGATTTTCCCTCAAAGAACGGAGGATTACAATGACAAACAGTGAAAAAGCGCTTGCTTTACACAAAGAATGGAATGGAAAAATCGAAACAACCCCAAAATGCGAAGTAAAATCCAGAGAAGATCTGGCACTTGCTTACACTCCGGGTGTCGCTGAGCCATGCAAAGTGATTGCCGAAGATAAGGAAGCTGCTTATCAATATACGATCAAATCAAACACTGTCGCTGTCGTTTCTGACGGAAGTGCCGTACTCGGTCTCGGAAACATCGGCGCCGCTGCCGCTATGCCTGTTATGGAAGGAAAAGCGGTATTATTTAAAGAGTTCGGAAATGTCAATGCGTTTCCGATCTGCTTAGACACACAGGATACCGAAGAAATCATCAAAACGGTAGTAAATATCGCACCGGCGTTCGGAGGCATTAATTTGGAAGATATTTCTGCTCCTCGATGCTTTGAGATTGAAAGCCGTTTGAAAGAGCTTCTTGATATCCCGGTATTTCATGATGACCAGCACGGAACTGCCATCGTCGTACTTGCCGGCATTATCAACGCGTTAAAAGTTACCGGAAAGAAAAAAGAGGATTGCAAAATCGTGGTAAATGGTGCCGGTTCTGCCGGTATCGCGATCAGCAAACTTCTTCTCCGTTACGGTTTCCCAAATCTCACTCTTTGCGACAAATCGGGTATCTTAAATAAAGATTCGAAAGATTTGAACTGGATGCAGAAAGAGATGATGGAGGTAACAAATCTGGAAGGTAAGTCTGGTACACTCGCGGATGCATTTGTCGGTGCTGACATTTTCGTCGGGGTATCCGCTCCAAATATTGTCAGCGAAGAAATGGTAGCTTCCATGAATAAAGATGCCATTCTGTTTGCCATGGCAAATCCAACCCCTGAGATCATGCCTGACCTTGCAAAAAAAGCCGGTGCAAAAGTAGTTGGTACCGGTCGTTCGGATTTTCCAAATCAGGTCAACAATGTAGTCGCTTTCCCTGGTATCTTTAAAGGTGCTTTGGAAGGACGTGCAACCCAGATCACAGAAGAAATGAAACTGGCTGCTTCTCTGGCACTTGCTTCTCTTGTACCGGACGACGAGTTAAACGAAGACAATATCCTGCCGGAAGCTTTCGACCCACGTGTCGCAGATGTCGTAAGCGCAGCCGTAAAAGAACATATCCATGAATAATCGGAAAATGTGGGGCGAAAAGCCCTACCATTCTTTAGATTACGAAATGAAACACCGCTTTGGGGAGAAAGTGTACAAAATCTCCCTGGATGGCGGTTTAACCTGTCCCAACCGCGATGGTACTTTGGATACGCGGGGCTGTATTTTTTGCAGCGGAAATGGTTCCGGTGATTTTGCTGCTCCCCGCTGTTCTTCTGTCACGGCGCAGATTACACAGGGAATCGAGGGCATAAAAAAGAGAAAACAGGTCGGCCGTAAATTCATTGCCTATTTCCAATCTTTTACAAACACATACGCACCGGTCGCCTATCTGGAGCCACTTTACAAAGAAGCTCTCGCCCATCCGGATGTGGTAATGCTTTCCATCGCCACCAGACCGGACTGCCTGCCGCCGGACGTACTGCATCTGCTCGCCGAATGTAACCGGATCAAACCTGTCATCGTAGAACTTGGACTTCAGACAAGCAGCGAAGCCACCGCGCAGTTTATTCGCCGCGGGTATCCGCTTTCTGTATATGATGATGCCGCAACAAAGTTAAAAGGACTTGGTATCGAAGTTGTAACCCATGTGATCGCCGGACTTCCCGGTGAGACAAAACAGGATTTTTACAATACACTCAGCCATGTGGCAGCCTGTCATAGTGATGGCATAAAAATTCAACTGCTGCATATTCTAAAAGGAACCGACCTGGCAGCCCTTTATGAATCCGGTCAGTGCACGGTGCTTACACAGGAAGAATATATTGATCTCGTTTTGCAGTCAATTGCTCTTCTGCCACCGGAGATAACGATTCACCGTCTTACCGGAGACGGACCAAAAGAATTGCTGCTCGCCCCTTTATGGAGCAGCCGCAAACGCGAGGTGCTTAATGAGATCCACAAGCAGCTAAAACAACAGAACATCTGGCAAGGAAAGGAGTATAAGAATCATGAATGAAGCATTTACTATTTACAAACTGATCATTTTATACACACTCAATGAAATCGAATCCCCTTTAACCTTCGGACTGATCTCGGATTATCTTACCGGGCATGAATACACGAATTATTTCAATGTCCAGAACGCATTCGCCGAGTTACTGGATGCGGACCTGATTCATTGTTCCAACACCTACAACACCGCTTATTACGAAATTACGCCTGCCGGCAGAGAGACTTTGGAATTATTTGGAAACACCTTGTCTCGAGAGATTCGTCAAGAAATTGACGAATATTTACAAGCAAACAATCACGAGATCATACAGCGTGTTACTCTGATCAGTGATTATAGTAAAAATACAAACGGGGAATATACTGCCACCTGCAGTCTGATGGAAAAAAATATTCCAATCTTTGAACTTAAATTATCCGTTCCGGATGAAGAAGATGCCATTCGCATCTGCAATAACTGGCGGGCAAGCAGTGACGATCTGTATGCCATGGCTGTTAAAAATTTACTCCGTCCCACAGAGGAGACTGAGTAATCCGTTTCTTTTTATCGATTTGTAAGATATTTCATTGGATTAAACTGTCTATAAGTATACTTATCCAGGAACTCATAACTGTTATAATTTCCGGAGAACGCCGGTCCTTTACGAAGTTCCAGATGAAGATGCGTTCCGTAAGCAGCTCCTGTCGCTCCCATCGTAGAAATGACCTCTCCTTTTTCTACCTTATCTCCGGCTTTACAACGTATCCTATTGCAATGTGCATAATACGAATAAATTCCATTTCCATGATATACTATTACCAATTTTCCAAAAGAAGATCGTTTTGCCGCACTATGATATTTTGCATAAACTACAGTACCATCGGCAATTGCTTTAATCGATGTTCCTTTTGATACCCCTTTTACATCAATTCCAAGATGACGCCCACCGTGTACAGAACATCCGCAATGGAACCCGTCACCTTTTACACCACCGTCTACCGGCCACGCCCAGGTAGTCTCCTTGACTTTAAAGTCTTTCTGTAACGCCACACGCTCATTTCCATAAGTATCGGAAACTTTTACCTCGTAGGTATATCTTCCGGCATCCAGTTTGGAAAAATGAATGTCATTGTCGATCTTACTCAGGTCAAATTTTTTGCTGTTTGCCTTTCTCTTAATCGCAACGGTATCTTTTCCCTTTGCATCAATGATACTTGCTTCCACCTTTTGCATTTTATGATTTGCCTTCAAGGTACCTTTTAAGGTAAACTGCTGACCTTCATAAATTTTCTTTGGGTACGAACATTTTTTCTTTTTTACCACCAATGTGTTCTGTGGTGCAGCAGTCGGTTCTGCCGTTGGCTCCGCTGTTACTTCCGGCTGTGGTTCTGCCGTCGGTGCCGGCACCTCCTCATTAATCCCCGCCGGGGATACCGGCTGTTCTTCGGCATATACCACTGTTTTTGGCATTCCGGATGACACAGCCATCGCAAAAATCATCATTACGGCAAGCACACGTTTTCCACACTTGCCAAAGCCACTTACTTTTCTCACGTTTTCCTCCATTTTACTTAATATCGTTGTAATATTCTCACATAATAACTTTATAATTTTGTAACATCTTCTACAGTATACACTATTTTTTTTTATTCTACAAGTGTAATTTTAAACATTTTCACTAAAAAAAGTAAAAAAAAATTGATTTTTACGAAAAAATTCGATACAATATAAACAGAGTTGTATCTATTTAGAATCACTGTTTGGAAGGGAAACCTGAATAGTTACACACAATTTTGAAAGGCGGGATACTATGAAAAATCAAACTTTTTTAACTCTTCCGGATGACGACGGTCATCAAATATGTCCGAACTGCAATTCCCATATGCGTTATAAATATGGCGGCATTTTCGTATGCGACAAGTGCGGCACCGAAACGACAAATGATTACGGTAAGGTTAAAAAATATCTGGACGAGCATGGTCCAACCAATGCCATTGATCTGGCTCAGCAGACGGGGGTCTCTTCCTCTAAGATTTCCGCATATCTTCGCGAAGGAAAGCTGGAAATTCCGGAAAATTCTACTGTCTTTTTACATTGTAAGGGATGTGGCACACCGATCCGCTTTGGAGAATACTGTACCCGATGTGCCAAATCCACCGATATCAAAGGTGCTTATATCGGCGACATCCCAAAAAGCCACGAAGCCAAAGTCCGCTTCATGAATGAAAAGCATTAATGGCTTTTTACCCTTTTACAAACACTCCACGATCCATATGTTCGTTTTTTCCCCTGTATTTGGAATGCTCGGATTTTCACATAACATTTTCCGACACCATTCCATGTCAGGGATAATTTTGTCCTTTTGGTATATTTTACCATTCTCATTTTTCCTTTTTTTCGTTTCATAAAGACAATCTGGTACCCTTTTGCATTCTTACTTTTTCCCCATACAAGACGGATTTTTCCGCCACGGTATCCGGTCTTTTTAAAACGTACTTTTCCCGGCTTCTGCTTCTGCGTTTTTACCCCAAACAATGTCAATTTCTTTCCCGGTCTATCCGCGCCTTCCGTTGAAATCACCGCCGCTTTATTTATCTCCGGCGACGATTTTTTTATCTGCTGCTGTACCGCTGCGGATGTTTTCTCCGCTTCTGTTCCGTTGTCTCCCGGCACCTGTGACGGAACTGCTGTCGCCTCCGGCTTCACACCCACGTCCGGCGTAATTGTCGGCTGCGGCTCAGACGTTTCTCCCGGCACTTTTGTCGGCTGTGGCGAAGGTGTTTCTCCCGGTGTGATGGCTGGCTTTGGAACAACCGCTGCTTCCTGGACATGCAGCGGAATTTTCTCATATACTGTCTGATAATGCTCCGTGTCCTCCGGCTCATAATATGCCTCATAGTACGCGGTTCCCGCTCGCAGCACACACTCCGGCTCGGTCCAGTACCAGTGTTCCGGCAGTTTGATATCTTTTAGTCTCTGCTCTGGATGATAGGAAACCGCCTCCAATACCGGTATCACATAATCCGGTTTTCTTTTTAACACAACGACCTCCATCTCCCTCATGATTTCCTGATTCCGATAGAGAATCATCAATTTTTGCAGACCGGTTTCCTGCGGCGTTGCCGCCTCGTCCTGCCAGCGGTATTTTACATCAGGATTTTTTCCCATAAATGATTTACTCCCCAATGTATCACCATATACGATTTCCATCGGCTCAGGGTACGGTACCACATCAACCTTTTGCTGAATTTGAAACCGGTTCCAGTCAAGTTCATTCTGGCTCCATTCACTCCAATCATAATTTCGAAGATCCTTTGGGCGGAAAATAAGTGTGTATTCCGACTTACTCTGCGTTACTTTTTCTTCCGGTTTTGCCCAGTAGAAATCTCCCAATTCCAGATTATCCGGTACAATTTCAGACTTTTCCAGTTCGTCTCCTTCTGCGAGAAATCCGGCAGAAATGTGGGGTAGTTCTCCTTTTTTCCTTCGAACGGAAAGAACAACGTCGCGCACAATATTTCCGCTTTTACTATCATATCCCTGCACCTCTCTGTAATCATAATTTTTCTTATCAGATGGCTCGTAGCACATCGGGCTTTTCGCATCATCTACGGAAGGAACATAGGTCGGATCCATCCACGTAAACGTTCCATAGTCATCCTGCATTCCAGTCGTTGGAATATCACATAAAGAAGTTCCATATATCACTTCATTTGTGATCGGGAACGTCACATCTGTGACCGGTTTCTTTTTAATCTCAATCTGCTGCACCCCAGTTACTTGTCCATATCCCGTTTTGGTAACCTGGTAATATATATTATAAGTCCCTGCATCCTTGTATTTCGGACACTCTACAGCTGTATACTTTCCTGTCGATGTCCCATATCTGATCTTGGCGCCATCTACCCCGATGACCCGGATCCCATGTTCTTTTCCATCATAGATACCACTATAACCTTCTGCCACAACCGGCATCGTCCCCTGCACGATCGTAACGTCTGCACTTCCGGTTACTGTCGTATAATTTGCCCGCGACACCTGATAATACACAGTATATTTCCCCGGAAGAGTGTATCGTGGGGATGCTGTCAAAGAATATTCCCCTGATTTTGTACCATACCGTACCGTGGTACCTGCCGGTGTCTGCAATGTAATTCCGTGCGCTTTTTCATCAAAAACTCCCTGATACGATTTTGCATTTACTCCGGTAAGAATAGCTTTGCGTATCGTAAAAGATAGCTGTTTTTTACCACTGTAATCCCCGATTCCTGTGATTATAACTGTCGCTGTTCCTGCACTGATATTATCCGTATAGGCGACCGTGTAATCTGTATTTTCTTTAAGAAGCACACTGCCATAGTAAACCTTCGGTTCCGGACAGATGGCTTTTCCGGTATAAGTGACCGGGGAAAGCGGACTTACCGTGCAGTCTTCCAGCGACTGCGGAATCTTTTCGCCTGCTTTCAATTTACCCCATACACCGGTTGTCTCCAGATTTCCGCAATTCCATCCCGCTGCCAGATAGCGGCGGATCAGATGTGCATTTCCTGCAATATAATTTACTGCCATCCCTGTACCTGCCGCTCCTAAAAACTCTCCCTTGGCGGAAGAATCACACACAGATGTCACCGCAGCAAATTTATTATATCCGGCAGTATCATTGATTACAGCATAAATTGTACAAGATCCGCTTGCCCGGACACATCCGGCATAGCATCCGGACATATTTTTTACCGACGATGGGATATTCGGTACCGCTTTTAGCTTTTCACAACCATAAAACATCTCGCTGATATTTTCTATCGTTTTCGGTAAAGACGGTGCTTTGCTCAACGAATTACATTGATAAAAACACTTTGCAGCCTCCGTGATTCCTTCGGGAAGTTCGGGTGAATCTGTAAGTTTTTTACAGTCTTTGAACATTGCGGTCACATTTGTCACCCCAGTTGGAATCGAAACCGGTTTGACAACCGATGTTCCCTGCAAAAGATAGGAGTAATCTTTTACCTGTGTCGTTTCAATGTTCGGAAGCCTCGAAAGTGCTGCACAACCCTGAAACACTCCTTTCAAATTTTTTACACTTTTCGGAATAGTTACCGCCTGATTAAAACTAGTGCAGTTTTCAAATGTATGTTCCATCGTTTCGACGGAATCCGGTATTTTTCCTACCGATCGAAGTGACCGGCAGTTCTGGAACGTCTGCGTGAGATTGCGGATACCGTTCGGAAAATCTCCGACACTCTGGAGATTGACACAATTATAAAAGTAATTCGTCAGATCCCCATCCTGAATGCTGCTCACATCAAACGTTACCGACTTAATCCGACCGGCATACTCACGCCAAGGAATCTTGTCCGGCTCAAGCAATGGAAATTTGAGCGATCCTCGAAACAATAAATTCCCTTCCGAATCCAAATCCCAGCGGATTGGACCGATGGTTCCCCATACATCCTCCGCAGCCGATACAACAACACCATTTCCGGCCAGGGTGCCTAAAAGAAGCCCTGCCACTAAAATCAGTGCTGTCAAACGTTTTTTTAATTTTTTAACCATAGAATCCTCCCTTTGCATTCATTGTAATTTTGTTGCTGAGTTACTAAGTTACTAAGTCATTGAGTCCATGGACGACTTGTCCTCATTGATTCTTAGATTCTGAGAATCTGAGATTGAATATGATTATATATCGTTTTCTGAGAAAATACAAGTGGTTTTTTTTATTTTTTTTCAATTCTGAGTCAAAAAGTAAAACCAGCCCCCAAAATCACGGGGCTGGCCATATTATCATAAATATTTTTATTACGGTTCTGTGTTGAGCATATACTCTGTAGTGATCATATCTACATGAAGTTTATTTACCAGATCATATGCTTTTTCAATCGTGTTTACGGTCCAGACATTAACCTGTCTGCCCGCCGTCTGAAGGCGGTATACATCCGATGCTGTCACAAGGGACTGACGGGTATCAAGATCGATCTGATTGTTGATACACCAACTGATCACACTCGAGGTAACCGATGTCGTCTTATTGAAATCTTCCGCACCATATACATACTGAAGCTGTGATGTATTGACCCCATCCAGCCGCTGCAGGGAAAGAAGGTTGCTCTGATGCATACTGATAAAATAGGTCTCATTTAACAATCCTGCATCTTTTACCTGCTTCACAATTTTCCGCAGATCAGCATCATTTAATTCTTCTTTGATCTCGACAAAAGGATGAACCTCTTTATTCTTTTTCATCACACCGAGATATTGCTCAAATGTCGGCATCGTCAGATTATCGTAAGCATCCACATTACTTCCATTGATCATAAAATATTTCTTGATCTGTTCTGTCGTCAATGTTGCGATTTGAAAATCATAGCCAAACATACGGTTCAGATCCCCATCATGGGAAACCATAAACTCACCATCTAATGTTTTCCATATATCACACTCTATTCCATAAAAACCACTTTCGAGTGCTTTTTCAAATGCCGGAATCGAATTTTCCGGTGCCTGAGAACTAAATCCCCGATGCGCGATCAATTTTTGATTCGAAATTTCCATACGAAACACCTCTACCTTGATATTTGCGGTTGAATGTCCATCTGCCGCATCCACACGAATCACTGCTGTTCCGGGCTCTAAGCCGGATACGATTCCGCTAGCCGAAACCACGGCAACCGTCGGATCTGAACTTGTATAACGCAGTGATTTATTGGACGCATTTGCCGGCTGAATCGATGCGGAAATCCCAAAACTTTTCCCTTTTTCCAGTCTCTTTGTCGTGGCTCCGCCATTGATCGTTATGCTCTTTGTCAGCACCCTAGACTGAATAACATAACTTCCGGATTTTCGCGTTCCATCTTTGCTTCGCGCTGTGATCACAGCTTCGCCTTTTCCTTTTGCCACAACGGTTCCCTTGGAAGAAACAGAGACCACCGATGGGTTTGAAGATTGATACGTCACTTTTTTATCTGTCGCATTTCCCGGCAGCACAATCGGCTTTAAGTTAGCTTTCTGTCCTACTTCCAATTCCTGCTTCTTCACTGCAAAACTAACACTCGTAACTTTACGTCCTACCTGCACTTTTATCTTTGCCTTTTTACCGGAACCGTCTGCAGCCTTTAACCAAATATTGGCTTTTCCATAACGTTTTCCACGAATCACGCCCTTTTGAGACACGGTAACAACCTTTTTATTGGACGACTTCCATCTCACTTTTTTCTTCATAGAAGCTGGTTTTACTTTTGCTTTCAACTGTATTTTTTCTTTTTTATTGATCAGAACGGTTTTTTCAGCACTCGCTATCTTTACTTTTTTAATCTTCTCTGCTTTTGCTACTACCGGTTTTCCCCCCGCCAGAAGAAATATCCCTGCCATCACAATAGCCGCTGCGCCTATATATATTTTTTGCTTCATCTTGTTACATCTCCCTTTTTCACTTCGGTTGCATTTAGTATAACAGCCATCTGTTACATTTTCATGGCAAACCACACATTTTTTATTGTCTCACGTTCCCCTAAAAAAGTCAACAGAAAGACCGTGGCAAAAAAAACTGCCACGGTCTTATTTTTTATGTTTGATTTTGTATGATACACAAAGTATTAATAAGCGTTATTATATTTTTTGCCTGTCATCAATGCTTTTCCTTTGATCGCAAACAATTCCGACACGCCGACAACCTGAATTCCATTGTCCTTGCAATACTTCAGGATTTCCGGAACCGCCTGTGCTGTCTTTTCATGAACAGAATGCATGTTGATGATATCGCCATCTTTGAGGTTCTTTGTTACATTTTCGACAAGATCTTCTTTTGTCGTACTGTTTACGTAATCGTTACTCCATACCGATACATCGATAAATGGTTTTTCGATCACAGCAAACATTGTATCACTATAAGCTACATTTGGTGCACGGAATAAGAAATTATTATATCCTGTCAATTCCTTCAAAAGTGCGTCCGTCTTCTGAATCTTCTCTTTGATTATATCTGCATCTTCTTTGTTCAGTCCATTGGAATCGTAGGAGTGGTTTGCCACTTCAAATCCTGCCTCTTTGGCGGAAATTACTTCATTTCGAGAATCTTCATCGTGCTCAATATGTGCTCCAATGTAGAAGAATGTTGCATGTGCGCCATATTCTTTCAATGAATTCTGAATCTGCATACCATAATCTACAAATTTACTGTAACCACCCGGGCCGTCGTCAAATGAGATAGCTACTACCGGCTTGCTTGGGTCAATATTCGCATCGATCCATGCCCGATTCAATCCGTCGTAATGGAATTCGGAAGATTCAAATTCCGGTGCTACTGTCGGTGCCGGTGTAGGTTTCACGCCACCTTCGGTATATACAGCGCCTTCTTTGGCTACAAACTCGATGCTTGTGATCGTGATGGATTTCAAGGCTGCCGGCCATCCATAGTTATTTGCACTGTCCATTGGCTGAACGTTGAGACCTACTGCACTTCCTGACACTTTGTCACCAGACAGATCAATTGTCGTTGATGTCTCATCTGTGGATGACAAATTATAAGAAAATGCAATACCATCGCTATATCCATTCAGGTCATCCGTTGTAGATGCTACGGCAATCTTTCCACCGGTAATCGTTGCGATATCTGCTTCTTCATTGATTTCCAGTGTATAACCTACTTTTACTTCTTTGAAATAGGACAGATCAAAGCGGCTTTCAATCTGGCTGCTAAAATCAAGTGCTGCCGGAGAACTTGTAAATGTTTTCGCAGAGACTTTGCTCATATCGATAACAATATTTTTAACCGGTTCATTTGCTTTTGGTGACTCGCTTGGTGCCGTTGTCGGTGCTTCACTGACAACCGGTGTCTCACTAACCGTCGGTGCGGTTGTTACCGGTGAAGAAGCCGGGGCTTTTGTTGCCGGAGCCTGTGTCGCCGGAGCCTGTGTCGGCTGAACATCTGTGTTCGCTGCTTTTACCGTCACTTTGCAAGTCAGTTTTTTCTTTCCTGCTTTTGCCGTTACCACTGCTTTACCGGCTTTCTTTCCGGTAATCACTACACTTGCTTTTTTCTTCTTAGACAATTTGATGACTTTTTTTCCTTTTGTCACCGACCATTTTACTTTCTTTGTCGCTTTCTTTACTTTTAATGTCACCTTCTCACCCTGTGTGATAGTAATTTTTTTCTTACTAAGTGACATCTTTGCTGCTGCATCCGCCACTGGTGATGTCATGCTGATCACCATCGATCCGGCCAGAACCAGACCTAACATTTTTGCTGTTTTTCTTCCCAAAACATTATCCTCCTTTTTTTTAAATAGGATAAGCGCCAACCCTCCGTGGCTCTTATCGTTTTCGTTATATAGAGTATAACATTTTTACCATCTATTGGCAAATTATTATTGTGTTATGATAATCATAAGTTTTTATTTATACCGTTCGTTTCTTCGTCGTTTCCGGCACAATATACCAGAAAAATTTTATTTTTTTCGTAAATACGAGTTTGTTTCTGCCGGAAGCCCTTTCTTTTCCAGTCTGCGATGGCTCCAGCGTTTTACTGTTTTATACAAAACAGAGAACACAGGAACCGCACAGATCATACCGATCAATCCAAACAACGATCCGAATACCAAGATGGAAAACAAAATCCAGAAACTTTCCAAACCAACCGATTCTCCAATGATCTTCGGACCGATAATATTTCCGTCCACCTGCTGAATGATGATGATAAGTACAAGGAAGATCACTCCTTTAAACGGCGATGCCAGAAAGACAAGCAGCGCACTTGGGATGGCTCCGATATATGGTCCAAAAAATGGGATGATATTGGTTACGCCGACGAGTACACTGATCAACGCCGTGTATGGAATATCTGCAATACTGAGAGCAATAAAGGTAATGATCGCTACAATGATCGAGTCAATGATCTTTCCACTGAAAAACTTGGCAAAAGACCAGTTAATGTCTTTTCCAAAAGACAAAATACGGTTTGCCCTCTTTTCTGAAAAAATCGTATATAAAAGGCGTTTCGCCTGGGCGCAGAACCGCTCTTTTCCCGCCATCAGATAAATGGAAACGATAATACCGATGACAACATTTAACAGCATACCAAGGGCACTCAAAAGACCATCCGACACACTGCCGAGGATTTCCGTGCTTGCCGGCAAAAGTTCATTCTGTACCCAATTGCGAACCTGAGTATACACGGTATTTGTACTTTCTTTCATATATTGTGCTATTTCCGGATGTTTTTTCCCGATATCGTTCGCTACCTGAAGCGTATTTCGGTAATAATCCGGAAGATTATCTGCCAGATTGGTAATACTGTCGACAACTTCCGGCACGACAAGCATAGACAGCCAGAAAATCACTGCAGCTGCAAGCACGAGTACAAGTACAATTGATATCCCTCTTGCAAATGCGCGCACTCTCTTATCCGTCTTATTGATTTTTCGAAACAAAGGAATGAACACCATTCTCTCCATGCCATTGACCATTGGGCTTAACAGATAGGCGATCACCAAGCCGATATAAATAGGCGTCAATGCCGAATTCAATTTTCCAAAAGCTGCTGTTACTACATCAAAATTAAAAAAGATAAATCCACAGATCAAAACAGCCATTAAGACACAAAACGCCGTAATCCCTGCATATATGTATTTATTCTCCAATTTTTTCATAGATGTCCTCCATTCCATTTTCTCCCATATCAAAAAGGTTAGCGACTGCCACTAACCTCATTATACTTTGTTTTTCCATAATTCACAATGTTTTTTCATAACAATTCCAAACGTTTTATCCTTTCATCTTTGGCTTAAATACCAGTGACGCCAAAAAGCTGATGACAAGTGCCCCTGAAATACCGACAGCCGCCCGCTCCATACCACCATAAAAGATACCGATAAACCCTCTTTTATCTACCGCTTCTTTCACACCTTCAAATAAAAGATGTCCAAACCCGATCAAAGGCACCGTCGCTCCGGCTTTTGCCCAGTTGGCAAACGGTTCATACAGATGCAGGGCGCTTAATACCGCTCCCAGACATACCAAGATAACCATAATCCTTCCCGGAAGCAGTTTCGTATTGTCCATAAACAGCTGCACTACCGCGCAGATTGCTCCCCCGATTAAAAAAGAAATCAAATACTCCATCTTGTCTTCTCCTTTCACATACATTCGAGCATGACACCATGCGCGATTCCCGGCACCGAATTTCCCTCATTGAAACTGACGGTCGATAAAAGCGCTCCGGTCGGCACAAACAGCACTCTCCGCCACGCATGTTTCCGCATTTTTTTCAAGATATACCCCGTCAGCGTGATCGCGCTGCAGCCACAGCCGCTTCCGCCGGCATGCGTATCCTGCTCTTCATTGTAATAAATTTCCGTTCCACAGTCCATATGCTGCTTCCTGATATCATATCCGTAACCCAGCAGCATATCCTTTAAAATCCGCTGTCCGATCGTTCCGAGATCCCCTGTAATGATCTTGTCATAATAGTCCGGTTCTACCCCAAAATCTTTGAAATTGTTCAAAATACAATCACAGGCTGCCGGCGCCATACAAGCGCCCATATTCATGCTGTCTTTGATGCCGTAATCCGTGATCACTCCGGTCGTAATCCCGCGGATACACACATAATCCATCTCTTTACGTTTCCATTTTCCGTCTCCCCTTCCGATCACAACTGCGCCGCTTCCTGTCACCGTCCATGTCGCCGAATACGGTCGCTGGTTTCCGTACGCCAAAGGAAAACGAAACTGCTTTTCCGCGCTGGCAAAATGACTCGACGTCATGGCGACAATGTACTCTGCAAAGCCGCCTTCCACAAGCATGGAACCGATTGCCATCGACTCTCCCATCGTCGAGCACGCACCATAAACACCAAACATCGGTATATTCAGATTCATGATGCCAAACGAAGTCGCGATCAGCTGCCCGAGCAGATCCCCTGCCACGATATACCGGATATCTTCCGATTCCAGTCCGGCATTGCGGATTGCGATGTCTGCTGCCATATGCTGCATTTTACTCTCCGCCTCTTCCCATGTTTTTCCACCAAACAACGGATCGTCTTCTATAATGTCATAATATTTTCCAAATTTTCCGGCTCCCTCTTTTTCTCCGGCTACGGAAGCAGCTCCGATAATGCACGGCGGCACTTCAAACTGCACGCTCCGCTTTCCAATCATTTTGTCCATAATTCCTCCAACAACCGTGCACACCCGAGCAGACTTTTGCTGCAAAAAAGCGGCTGCACATACTATTTTTATGTAGTATGCACAACCGCTTTCATTTTATTCATCAAAAATAATTATTTCTTTTTGTTACCGGCTTTTTTCGCTTTGGCTTTCTTCTGAGCACTACGGTTCATAAAGTACCAAATAGTACCTGCCAGACATACAGAAGAATAGCATCCGGAAATGATACCTGCCATCATCGGTACCGCAAACTGGCGGATGGAATCCACACCAAGAACGGCAAGACAAAGTACCATTACCAACGTTGTGATTGAAGTATTAAAGCTTCGGCTCAAGGTCTCTGTAATACTTGTGTTTACAATTTCTGCCAAGTCCGTGTTGCCCAGTTTCTTACGGTTTTCACGCACACGGTCGAATACTACGATCGTCGCGTTGATCGAGTAACCTACGATCGTCAGCATACAGGCGATAAATGTACTTCCGACAGTAATGGACGCACTTCCGATCGCATAAACCATAAGCACTACCATAACATCATGAAGAAGTGCGATAACGGAACTTGCACCAAATGCAAGATTCTTGAATCGGATCCAGATGTAGATCAACATACCTACCGCAGCGATAAGTACCGCTACGATCGCATCCATACGCATTTCGTTACTTACCGAAGCAGAAATGGTCTCTACTTCAATGCTCTTATCACTCACGCCATATTTTTCTTCTACCGCAGCAATTACTTTTTTCTGCTGGTCTTCGGTAAAGGCCGGTGTACGAACAATCAAGGTTTTTTCGCCGGATACATCCGAAAGTTCTGCTTCGGATACATCTGCCGCCGATTTCACAACATCGGTTACTTCATTTTTGAAGTCTGCGCTCGCATTACCGGAAGCATCAAATCCTTCACCCTTGTAATCCGTAAAGGTAATCGATGTGGAGGAACCACCTAAGAACTCAAGACTATAGTTAAGTGGCTGTCCCATTTTTACCATATTCATAACCAGTCCGCCGATACACAAAAGAAGAAGGCAGCCGGAAATGATCGCATATTTCTTAATATTTCCAACAAAGTTGATCGGTTTTCTTGCTTTCTGTATTCCGTAGAACTTCACATCGTCAAAACCAAGTCCCACAAATGCATACAGGATCCATCTTGTTACGAAGATTGCCGTAAACATAGAAAGGATAATACCAATTGCCAGTGTCTGAGCAAATCCCATAACGGTACCGGATCCTTTGATATAAAGAACAACGGCAGCGATCAATGTCGTAACGTTACCATCGATGATTGCGGACAACGCTTTCTCAAATCCGATCTTGATTGCTGAACGAACCGTCTTTCCTGTCGCCAGTTCCTCTCGGATACGGGTAAAGATAATACAGTTCGCATCCACCGCCATACCGATTGCAAGAATAACTCCGGCGATACCCGGCAGGGTCAACGTGACATCCAGACCGTTAATGGCAAGCACGGATGCACCTACGTAGAATAACAGCGCAAGGGAGGCTGCTACACCGGGGATCCAATACATAACGATCATGAAGATAATAACCAGGGCAAGACCGATCGCACCGGCGATCAAACTTGTCTTAAGTGCATCTCCACCAAGTTTTGCTCCTACGATATTGGAACGGATATTTTTCAGTTCCAGTGGAAGCGCACCGATACGAAGAGTAGATGCCATATCCTCTGCTTTTGAAAACTCATCAAAACTTCCGGAGATAACGGCTTCTCCACCGTCAATTGCCTCACGGATAACCGGAGAGGATACGATCTCGCCATCGTAAATGATCGAGAACTGCTCACCTACGTGATCAGTTGTTACTTTTTTAAATTTCTTTGTTCCCTTTGCATTAAATGAAAGTTTTACAACATTTTCTGACTGGCCTGTCGTGGAATCCTGCTGTGTTGCTGCTTCTGCAGTCTTTAACATGGAACCGTCGATGATGACATCTTTCTTGTCATAGGTCGCCGTCTTTCCATCTTCTCCAACCTTTACATTGTTGTAAAGAACAAATTCCAACGCTCCCGCTTTTCCAAGCTTGTCCAATACTGCCTGTGGATCATCAACATCCGGAACGTCAACCGTTACGCGGTTATTTCCTTCCTGATAAACAGAAGCTTCTGTACTTTCGTTCTGTACACGCATCTGCATTTTATACACAGTATCTTTCATTTCCTGAGCAGTTGGATTTTCTTTTGTCGCTTCGTATGTAACGCTGACACCCCCTGCCAAGTCAAGTCCTAAGCGGATGTTTTTTGCACTACCCCGCTTTGCTCCTCCAATTCCCGTGTATGCCACAGCACAAACTGCGGCAGTTACAAGGAGAATGACAAGAAGCTGTAAAACGCCCTTTAACTTAGTATTCATTGTGAAAATCTCCTTTTCTAAAAATGTACCAAAATATTATAGCATAAACAAATGCTTTCTTCAAGTAGATTTCTTTCGTTTTAACCGAAGTTCTTTAAAAAAACCGCTCATCAGCCGGCTGCATGGTTCTTCCAAAATCCCCCGCTCCACTTCTACCCGATGGTTAAACCCCGGCATATCCAGCAGATTCAAGACGGAACCGGCACATCCCGCCTTCGGATTCATGCTTCCGATCACCACTTTGGGGATTCTTGCCTGCACGATCGCTCCGGCACACATCGGGCAGGGTTCCAGCGTGACATACATCGTGCATTCCTCCAGCCGCCAGTCCCCGAGAACCCGGCTTGCCTTATCGATCACAATGATCTCCGCATGCGCCAGTGTGTTTTTCTTTTTATTTCGTTTATTATACCCTCTGGCGATAATTTTCCCCTCATGGACCAGAACACAGCCGATTGGCGTTTCTTCCATGGCATAAGCTTTCTTCGCCTGCCGGAGCGCTTCTTTCATGAATTTTTCGTCATCGCTCATTTTCTTTCTCATGTGCATTTCCTTTCTGCTAAACATTTCCAATTTACAGCAACAGCCGGGGCAGTGCATGTCTTTTGTCACGCTCTGCTCCGGCCATGTATTTTTCATTCTTGCATTTTATTTCTTATGCCAATGCTGCGGTAATGATCGCCATGGAATATACTTCACTTGCATTGCATCCGCGGGAAAGGTCATTGATCGGTGCATTCAGCCCAAGAAGGATTGGGCCGTAAGCATCAAAGTTACCCATACGCTGTGCAATTTTGTAACCGATATTTCCTGCGTTGATATCAGGGAAGATAAAGGTGTTTGCATGTCCAGCCACTTCGGACTGCGGACATTTTGTACGAGCTACACGAGGTGCTACTGCAGCATCAAATTGAAGTTCGCCTTCGATCGGAAGGTTTGGTGCTGCTTTCTTTGTCTTCTCTGCGGCATTACGCATCTTATCTACATCTTCGCCTTTGCCGGATCCCAATGTAGAATAGCTGAGAAATGCAACCTGAGGATCGATTCCGAAAATCTTTGCACATTCGGAAGCCTCTAACGCGATCTCAACCAATTCATCTTCGGTCGGTTTGATATTAATCGCGCAGTCTGCCATCGCAAGCACTTCATTTTCACCGGTTGCGGATGGACGAACCAGAATAAAGCAGGAAGATACGATGGAATTGTTTGGCTTTGTCTTGATGATCTGCAATGCCGGACGAACCGTATCTGCCGTAGAATATGTCGCTCCACCTAGCAATGCATCTGCTTTTCCCATCTTCACAAGCATCGTTCCGAAATAATTTGCCTGAGACAAAATTCCACGAGCCTGCTCCGGTGTCATTCCTTTATTTTTACGGATCTCACAAAGCATATCCACCATCTCATCAATCTCGTCATAATTCAATGGATCAATGATCTCGGCTCCACGGATATTAAAGCCGCTCTCTTCTGCTGCCTTTGCAATCTCCTCTTTGTTACCAACTAATACAGGGGCAAGAAATGTACTTGCCAAAAGACGGGAAGATGCTTCCAGGATACGAGGATCGCTTCCCTCTGTAAAAACAATTTTTCTTGGGTGTTTTTTCAAAATGTCAATCAACTGACCAAAACCAAACATAGCAATATGCCTCCTAATATTTTTTCTCTACTTCTATCATAGCATTTTTTTTGCTAATTACAAGAGGAATTTTATAAAAAAAACAATTTAACTATTCAGTGTCAATGTGCAAAAAATGGCTGGTCGTGCTTGCACGTAAAAGAAATTTTATCAATCCAACTCTACCGCGCCGGTATACAATTGGTAATATCTTCCTTTCTCGGCAAGGAGCTGCTCATGCGTTCCACGTTCAATGATCTCTCCCTGCTCAAGAACCATGATACAATCCGCATTGCGCACGGTAGAAAGACGGTGCGCGATAACAAATGTCGTACGTTTCTTCATCAAGCGCTCCATACCGTGGTCAATGTGCATCTCCGTTCTCGTATCGACTGAACTTGTCGCCTCATCGAGTACAAGGATTGGTGCTTTTGATACGGCTGCCCTGGCAATATTTAACAACTGTCGCTGTCCCTGACTCAGATTGATACCATCGCCTTCCAGCATCGTATCGTACCCATTTTCGAGACGCATGATAAACGAATGTGCACTGGCGGTCTTTGCTGCCTGCTCCACTTCCTCATCCGTCGCATCCGGGCGTCCATAGCGGATATTTTCACGAACCGTTCCGGTAAACAGGTGTGTATCCTGCAATACCATGGCGATATGGCTTCGCAGACTCTTTCTTGCATAGTCTTTAATATCTCTGCCATCAATCGTGATCTTTCCTTCCTGAATGTCATAAAAACGATTCAAAAGGTTGGTAATCGTCGTTTTCCCGGCGCCGGTCGAACCGACAAATGCCACTTTCTGGCCGGCATGCGCATACAAATTGATGTGCTTCAAGATTACTTTATCCGGATTGTAACCAAAGGAAACATCTTCCATAATTACTTCACCTTTGACATTGGCCATCTCTACCGCATCCGGTTTATCTGCCTCTTCCGGCTCTTCATCCATGACTTTGAAGACACGCTCCGCACCGGCAAGCGCGGAAAAGATCGTATTGATCTGCATAGAGATCTCGTTGATCGGACGGCTGAACTGTCGGGAGTAGTTTACAAATACTGTCAATCCCCCAAGACTGAGCCGTCCGGCAAGACAAAACAAACCACCGACACACGCTGTGATACCGTAACTGACCTGTCCGATATTTCCCATGACCGGTCCCATGATACCGCCAAAGAACTGCGCTTTGACCTGTTTCTTACGAAGATCATTGTTCAGATCCGTAAATTCTTCCACCGCTTTTTCCTCGTGACAGAATACCTTTACTACTTTCTGGCCGGTTACTGTCTCTTCGATGTAACCATTTAATTTACCAAGCGCCGACTGCTGCTGGCGGTAATATTTGGAACTGCGCTTTGCGATCGAACCACCGGCTTTCAGCATAAGCGGCACAAGCAGGATCGTAAGAAGTGCAAGCCATACGTTCATATAAAGCATAATACTTACCGTACCCACGATACTGATAAATCCCTGAATCAACTGAATCACCGTATTGTTGAGCATTTCACCGACAACATCGACATCGTTTGTAAAACGGCTCATGATATCTCCGGTCGCATTGGTGTCAAAATAGCGTACCGGCAAAGTCTGGATATGATCAAACAAGTCTTTACGAAGCGTCTTTAACGCACGCTGCGAAACACCGATCATGATTCGCTGCTGTAAATACATGGAAAGCACACCGATTCCATAAATCGCAAGCATCAAAAAGATGCCAAGTCCTAATGTTTTCAATCCTTCATTGATAATGACACCGGCATCGCCGGCTGCTTTGGATGCCTTATCGTATGTTTCTGTAATTCCGTTGATGATCGGCGACAGCATATAGGATCCTGCCAATGTCGATAAACTGGAAATCACTACACACACCAGTGCAATGATCACGTGTTTCTTATCTTTTCCAAGATAACCGAGAAGGCGTTTTATCGTCTGTTTGGTTTCTTTCGGCTTGCCGCCCATCGCTCTGGCATGTCTGCCTCCCGGACCATGTCCCGGTCCTCCCATTGGTGGGCCTCCGGCTGGCTTATTTGGCTTTCCGCTCATGCTGACACCTCCTCATTCTTGTCTTTCTGCGAATAATAAATTTCCTGATAAGCTTCACAAGACTTCATCAATTCCTCATGTGTTCCCTGTCCGACGATCTCGCCCTCATCCATTACAAGGATACGGTCTGCGTGTTCTACGGATGAGATTCGCTGTGCAATGATCAGCTTCGTCGCGTCTTTCAAAGACGTGGAGAAACTCTTTCTTATCTCTGCTTCTGTCGCGGTATCTACGGCACTTGTACTATCGTCTAAGATCAAGATTTTCGGCTTTTTCAAAAGAGCTCTTGCGATACAGAGACGCTGTTTTTGTCCACCGGACACATTGACACCGCCCTGTCCCAGTTCCATGTCATATCCATCGGAAAAACTGCGGACAAAGCCGTCTGCCTGTGCATAACGTGCCATCTCGTAAACTTCTTCGTCCGTCGCATTTTCGTCTCCCCATCGGAGATTTTCCATAATGCTTCCGGAGAACAATGTATTTTTCTGAAGCACCATTGCCACGCCGTTTCGCAGATGTTCCAGCGAATAATCTTTGACATTGATGCCATCCACGAGCACTTCTCCCTCGTCGACATCGTACAGACGTGGGATCAGCTGCACGAGCGAACTCTTTCCGGACCCTGTCGAACCGATGATTCCAACCACTTCGCCAGGATTGGCTTTGAATGAAATGTGTTTCAATACATTGTTATGATTCTTCTTATAATAACGGAATCCGACATTGCGGAATTCAATCGCGCCGTTTTCCACTTCTTTGTCTTTGCATTTTGCTTCGTTGTCATTGAGGTCGATTTCTGTCATAAGAACCTCTTTGATACGTTTTGAAGAAGCCAATGCACGGGATCCCTGAATCATGATCATTCCAACCATCATCAGCGACATAAGAATCTGTACGATATACGTCGTAAATGCGGTCAAGTCACCGACCGGCATATCGCCGACGATGATCTGGCGTCCACCAAACCATACGACCGCCATCGTCGTAATGTTCATCGCAAGAGTCATGATCGGCATCGTCAAAATAACGATCTTCATCGCCGACAAACTCTTTTCTTTCAGGTCTTCATTGGCTTTGTTAAAAGTTTCTTTTTCAAACTCGTCACGCACAAAAGATTTTACCACGCGTGTATTTGTGATATTTTCCTGAATTCTCGAGTTCAGGCTGTCGATTTTTGTCTGCATGATGTTAAATCTTGGAAATGCTTTCCCGATTACGATAACCAGCGATACGATCAAAATCGGGATTACCACTCCGAGAATGATTGCCAGTCTCGCATTCATCATGATCGCCATGATCAATCCACCGATCAGCATCCCCGGTGCTCGAAGGAGCATTCGAAGTGCCATTGAAATAACATTCTGCAAGTTCGTAATATCGTTGGTCAATCTCGTTACCAGCGAACCGGTTGAGAATTTTTCGATATTCGCGAAGGAAAACTGCTGTACTTTCGCAAAAATATCTTTTCTCAGATCACCGGCGAAATTTACCGATGCCTTAACAGCAAAATAGGCACCAAGCACACCGCCGCCCATCATACACAATGCAAGAAGCACCATAATGATGCCGTGTGTTATGATATAACCACTTCCGGCGCCTCCCTTAATTCCTTCGTTGATGATCAATGACATCATCTTCGGAAGAAGCACTTCTCCGATCACTTCCACGATCATAAAAATCGGCCCTAAAATAAATGCTGACAGATAGGGAGTGACATATTTTTTATAAATACCCATGGTCTGTTCTCCTTTTACTCTATATTCTTCGCATTGCGGTACATCTGCCCCAATAAGCTTTGAAGCACCTCCAGCTGCTCTTTGTCAAATCCTTCCAGAAGTTTTGCATCCATCTGATGAAAGATTTCTTTGCTCTCTTCAACGACGCCGCGTCCCTTTTCCGTCAATTCGACAAATCGCACGCGGGAATCCTGTTCCTGCTGAGTTTTCTGAATGTATCCGCCTTTTTCCAGTTTTTTCAATGAAACTGCCACCGTCGCCGCCGACACTTCCAGTATATTCGCCAGTTCAACCTGTGATGTAACCGGACAATCCGATAACGTCATCAGCATTCTGTGCTGTGCCCTGTGAAGCCCGGTTCCGTCCAACAGTTTTTCAATCTTGCGCCGGTGGATCTGATTGATAAACATAATCAGCTTCACCGGATTCGCTTCCCGGATCACCGTCTCCGCATCCATGCGCATATGGCATCTTCCTCTTGGTTCCACACATAAGCCTCCCTTCGTTTTTCATTAACTTGTGTTCTTGTGATTTTAGTTAGTATTTAAATAATTTATATGCTAATTATTAGCATATTAATGATATTATACTCTTTTGAATCCATCTGTCAACAGAAATATTTGAATTTATGATTATTTTAGAATTCTTCTCTCATTCCTTATCTTGTTTTAAAGTCAGTTTAATTAAAAAAAGGAGCTTTTTTTCTCTTTCCGTGGGATTTCGGACACCGACGG
>OHZE01000182.1_pt1 | contig 23962 bp, 10 predicted proteins | sample 1580371 | NCBI WGS metagenome assembly OHZE01 (sample SAMEA3882527, study PRJEB24775) | human gut metagenome | biome: human-associated habitat; feature: intestine environment; material: feces | place: Netherlands | collected 2009/2010
GTGGACAAGACCAACGGCAAGAACGTCTACTATGTAAATGACCCCAAGAATGGCAAGGCCGGAGATTTTGAGTATAACGGGCGCGGAGCTACTTATGACTATAACAATGCCAACTACACCATCATCGGCAATGCCGTTCCCAAAGTGTATGGGGGCATCAATACCTCGGTCTCCTACAAAGGCATAGCCCTTTCGTTGGGCTTTACCTATAAGATAGGAGGAGACTTGTATGATGGAGCCTACATGGATGTGGCCGACGACGGTTATTATTGGGAGCGTATCCGTGCTAAAAGCTACTACAACAACCTTTGGACGCCAGACCATACGAACGGTACAGAGCCCCGTATCGAAGGTGTAGACCTCGATGACCCGCAACAATACAGCAGCCGCCACTTGTTCAATGCCAGTTATCTGCGCTTGAAGAATCTCTCATTGGCCTATACGCTGCCCAAAGCCATGACCCGCAAGGCTTTCATCGAGAATGCCCGCCTTTTCTTCACTGCCAGCAACCTTTGGACAATAGCCAAATACAAGGAGGCAGACCCCGAAGTGAGCGAATACGGCACACGTGGTTGGGAAACCCCTATCGGAAAAACATTTGTCGTTGGCGTTGAATTGAAATTTTAATGAACTGGAGGAACTAACAATGAAAAAGATATATCATTTATTGGCACTTGTGATACTTGGTGCCTTTACATTCACTTCGTGTGACGATTTTCTGGATATGCAGCCCACCAACTCCGGAAATGCAGAAGGTGCTGTCGGTACGGTAGCCGATGCTCAGGTGGTTATCAACGGTGTGATGAGTGCGATGACCTCATCGTCCTATTACGGCAGAAACCTTTTTATGTACGGTGATGCCAAGGGCGGTGACCTCACGATTTTTGCTGCCGGACGCGGACTGGATGCATTCTATACGTTCAACCACACTTCCAACAGCAATACTTATTCCGGTTTCTGGAGCCGTGGATATTACTGCATTCTGCAGGTCAACACCTTGTTGAGCAACATTGAGAAGCTGGAAGAATCGGGCAGTATGGAAGATTTTTCCGAAGCCAAAGGGCAGGCGTTGACTCTGAGGGCGCTGTTCTATTTCGATTTGGTCCGTCTCTACGGGCTTCCTTACAATTACAACAAGACCTCTTATGGAGTTCCCAATGTAACCGAGCCGCTTACGGTGAACGCCCAGCCCACCCGTGCTACTGTGGAGGAGAACTATCGCCAGATTCTGCAGGACTTGTCGGACGGGGCGGCCCTGCTTGCCAAGAAGAAGACAAAGCAGAGCGGATATGCGGACTATTACACCAACATAGCCCTGCAAGCGCGTGTGAAACTCTATATGGAAGATTATGACGGTGCTTTGAACGCTGCCCGGGAGATTATAGAAAGCGGTGTGTACAAACTGTATGAGCCTGCCGATTGGACGGCTTCCTGGAGCAAGCAGTTTGGTTCCGAGTCCATCTTTGAGCTGGGCATCACCACTGAGGAATCAGACCTGGGAACTTCTTCTTTGGGCTTTTACCTGATGCGCTACGGACAGTTGAAGAATGCCATGGGCTGGTATCTTGCCAGCGATTATTTCTTGAACCGTCTGGGTGAAGACGAGACGGATGTGCGTTGGGGAATCATGGACAACGATGAATACTGGGTGGACAATGAGATTGAACGCAAGGGAGCCTGCTACAAGTATATGGGCAGTACCACTCTGGCAGGTGACGGCAAGGCAACCAATACAGCCGTCAATATCAAGATAATCCGTCTTTCCGAGATATATCTGATTGCCGCCGAAGCAGCCTTGCACTCCACGAAGCAGGAAGCAGGCGCAGATGCCGCCGCCGGTTACCTGAATGAAATCCGCAGGCGTTCTCCCGGACTGGCACCGGCCACTGCCGCTACCATTACCGATGATATGATTCTGGACGAGCGCAGCAAGGAGCTTTTTGGTGAAGGACAACGCTTCTTCGACATGATGCGTATGGGCAGAACCATCGAATTCAACGACGATTTTCAAGATATTCCGGTGAGTCACCGTGGAAAAACAATCGACCGTACTTTCGAGAAGATTGTGCTTCCTATTTCGCAGGATGAGATAAATGCCAATCCGGCATTGGAGAACCAGCAGAATCCGGGATATTAGTCGTTCCCTGCTGTCTATTGTTTGCTACTCCTTGTATATCAGGGAGGTATTTTGCCAACAAGTTGTCACTGCCTTGGCAAACTTTTGCCACGCCTATGGCAAAGTTTTGCCAACGCGGTGGCAAAGTCTTGCCAATGGGAAGGCAAAACCTTGTCATAGGCGTGGCAAGAAAAGCGGAAAAAGGTGCCTTTGATGAATTTCTTTGATAAAATGAGACGGTAATACCTTGATATTCCACAAAAATACTATTTATTGGTTCGAAATTTCTATTCTTTTTTTCTGAATCGGCTTATCTTTGCTTTCGTAGAAACCAATAAAAAGTTATAATACTATGAGAAGATTTTTCCTCATATCGTCATTCTTGACGTTGTTTGCAATCGGAAGTTCGGCGCAATGGAAGCCGGCAGGTGATAAAATCAAAACGGACTGGGCATCCCAGATCAATCCCGCGAATGTGTTGCCCGAATATCCTCGTCCCATCATGGAACGGAGTGACTGGAAGAACTTGAACGGACTGTGGAATTATGCCGTTATAAATAAAGGTGAGCATCTTCCGGCAGAGTTCGAAGGGCAGATACTTGTTCCCTTTGCCATCGAATCCTCCTTGTCCGGAGTTGGAAAAAGAATCAATGAAAACCAGGAACTGGTCTACCAGCGCAGTTTTGAAATTCCTTCTGCCTGGAAGGGAAAACAAGTGCTGTTGCATTTTGGTGCTGTCGACTGGAAAACGGATGTATGGGTGAATGATGTGAAAGTAGGCAGCCATACGGGTGGATTTACTCCGTTCTCCTTCGATATTACTGCCGCCCTTTCTGGCAAAGGCAATAATCAGTTGGTCGTAAAAGTTTGGGACCCAACGGATAAAGGACCTCAACCCCGTGGAAAGCAGGTCAGCAATCCGGAAGGTATCTGGTACACTCCCGTAAGCGGTATCTGGCAGACGGTATGGATGGAGCCGGTTGCCGGAAAACATATCAAGAACCTCCGTATCACTCCCGATATTGACCGTAATCTGTTGACAGTGAAGGCTGAATTGAATAGTGCATGTCCTTCCGACTTTGTGGAAGTGAATGTGTATGACGGCAATCAACTGGTAGCCACCGGCAAAAGTATCAATGCAGAGCCGGTGGAGGTGTCCATGCCCCGGAATGCCAAGTTGTGGAGTCCGGATTCCCCCTTCCTCTATACGCTGAAAGTGACTCTGAAAAGCGGAGGCAAGGTAGTGGATAAGGTGGACAGCTATGCTGCCATGCGTAAGTACTCCACCCGTCGTGACGCGGATGGCATCGTACGCCTGGAACTAAATAACGAGGCTTTGTTCCAGTTTGGACCGCTGGACCAGGGTTGGTGGCCCGACGGACTGTATACAGCTCCCACAGACGAGGCTTTGCTGTATGATGTACAGAAGACGAAAGATTTCGGTTTCAATATGATTCGCAAGCATATCAAGGTGGAACCGGCACGTTGGTACACACATTGTGACCGTTTGGGTATCATCGTATGGCAGGATATGCCGAGCGGTGACCGTAATCCGGAATGGCAGAACCGCCGCTATTTCGACGGAACAGAACTGAAACGCTCCGCCGAATCCGAAGCCTATTATCACAAGGAATGGAAGGAAATAATGGATTGTCTCTACTCTTATCCGTGTATCGGTACATGGGTACCGTTCAACGAAGCCTGGGGGCAGTTCAAGACGGTAGAGATAGCCGAATGGACGAAACAGTATGACCCGACCCGCCTGGTGAATCCGGCAAGTGGCGGTAACCATTATACTTGCGGTGACATGCTCGACCTCCACAACTATCCCCAACCGGAAATGTATCTGTATGATGCACAGCGTGCCACGGTTTTGGGTGAGTATGGCGGCATCGGCCTTGTCTTGAAAGACCATATCTGGGAACCGAACCGCAATTGGGGATATGTTCAGTTCAACTCTTCCAAAGAAGTGACTGATGAGTACGTGAAATATGCCGATATGCTGTATCAGATGATAAAAAGAGGTTTCTCGGCAGCCGTCTATACACAGACCACGGATGTGGAGGTGGAAGTGAACGGTCTGATGACTTACGACCGCAAGGTGATAAAGCTGGATGAGAAACGCGTGAAAGAGATAAATACACGTATCTGCAATTCACTTAAGAAATAGGGGCATTTACAATTTACCATTTACAAAGTACAATTTGGCTGCGCTGTCATCTGCATAGTTAAATTGTACTTTGTAAATGGTAAATTGTACATTAAAAGTGTTGTTATGAGACAGTTGATTATAAAGCTTTTACTTGGCCTGTGCATGGGAGCGGCGTTGCCGGTCTGTGCGCAGGATGCTGTTCATTACTATTTCAGAACGATGGATATCCGGAACGGTCTTTCGCAGAACACCGTGTATCAGATTTTGCAGGATAGGAAAGGCTTTATGTGGTTCGGAACCAAGGACGGTCTGAACCGGTATGACGGATTGTCTTTCCGTATTTACAAGAAAGAGAACTCCGGTTTAGGCAAGAATTTCATAACCGCGCTCTACGAGGACCGCCGGGGCAATATCTGGATTGGTACCGATGGGGGAGTCTTTATTTACGACCCGGTACTGGATTCCTTTACCGCTTTCGATGAGGCCAGTGATAACGGCAGTATCATCAGGGATTTCGTCACCATGATTGGAAGTGACGAGGACGATAATATCTGGATATCGGTAGAAAACCAGGGGTTGTTCTGCTATAAACCGGATGAAGGGAGGTTGCTGAACCATCTGCACGATTCGGGACTGCCCAATGTAACCCGCTTTTGGCTGAATGGGAATACGTGTTGGCTGGCCTTGTATGCGGATAATCTTTACTATGCGAAAGCTGACTTTGAAACTCCTCTGCAGCCTTTCAAGGATGCGGAAGGAAATGAAATTTTCAAAAATGATATTATTAACTGGCAGGTCAACGGACCCCATAACTGCGTGTATATCGCTTCGCTGAACGGTTTGACAGAGATAAATCAGACTACAGGCAAGACGCGGAAGCTGCTGAACACCTATGTGAGGGCTTTGCAGTTCAAATCTGACAACGAGCTGTGGGTGGGCGCAGAGTCCGGCTTGTATATTTACAATCTGACGAATGACAAGATTACCCATTTGACCGTTCCCGACCAGGATGATTCGTATGCATTGTCGGACAATGCCATTTATTCGCTCTGCTGCGACAAGGAGAACGGCATGTGGATAGGGTCTTATTTCGGTGGAGTGAACTATTGCCCTTATCAGTGGACTTATTTCGAGAAGTTCTATCCGAGAGACAATCTCAGGCATTTCGGCCGTCGTGTACGGGAAATCTGTGAAAGTAATGATGGCACCTTGTGGATAGGTACCGAAGACAAAGGCTTGTTCAATTACAATCCGGAAAACGGAAAGATAGAGCCTTTTGAGCATCCGGCCATTTATCAGAATGTCCACGGCCTTTGCCTGGACGGGGATGATTTGTGGGTGGGTACGTTCTCCGGTGGTCTGAATCGGGTGAATCTTCGGACCAGGCAGGTGAAACATTATGCCAAGGGTGAGAGTGAGAATTCCATGGTCGCCAATGACGCCTTTACCATTTGCAGGACCACTACGGGAGACGTGTGGATAGGCACCACGTCCGGTCTGTTGAAGTACAATCGCTCTACAGATGACTTTACCCGGATTCCTCAGCTGAAGAATATGTTTACTTATAACATTCTGGAGGACTTCAACGGAAATCTGTGGTTTGCTACTTTCTCCAATGGAGTGTTCTGCTACAATGTAAGAAGCCAGCAGTGGAGGAATTATCTGTCTAATGAGAATGATTCGACCTCTCTTCCCTACAATAAGGTAATCAGTATCTACGAAGACAGCAGGAAGCGTCTGTGGTTCATGACGCTGGGTGAGGGCTTTTGCCGCTACAATCCGGAAACGGACAATTTTACCCGTTATGACATGTCGAAAGGATTTCCGAGCAATACCATCTACAAGATGGTCGAGGACAAGCGGGGAAACTTATGGATTACTTCCAATTATGGTCTGGTCTGCTTCAATCCCGATACGGAGAGCAAACATGTCTATACCACGGCAAACGGGCTGCTGAGCAACCAATTTAATTTCCAGTCCGGTTACATTGACAAGAAGGGACGCATCTATTTGGGAAGTATCAACGGATTCATAGCCTTTGACCCGGAAACTTTTGTGGAGAACACTTTTCTCCCTCCCGTAGTGATTACAGATTTTTATCTGTTCAACAAACGGCTTTCGGTGGATAGTCCGGATTCTCCTTTGGAGAAGAGCATCACCTATGCGGATGAGATAGAGCTGGATGCCGACCAGAATTCTTTCTCTTTTCAGGTTGCAGCCTTGAGTTACCAGGCACCCGAAATGAATGGTCTTGAATGTAAGCTGGAAGGCTTTGACCGTGACTGGTATACGGTAGGACGGAATTCCATCATCAACTATTCAAACCTTCCTTATGGAAGCTACACATTGCGTATAAAAGGTTCCAACAGCGATGGCAAGTGGAACGCGACGGAACGTGTGCTCGACATCCATATTCATCCTCCTTTCTATCTCTCCACTTGGGCGTATGCTGTTTATACGGTATTGGCGTTATGTTCACTGGCTGCTGTAATTATCTATTTCAGAAAACGGACCCGGCAGAAGCATCAGCAGGCTATGGACAAGTTTGAGCGGGAAAAGGAACGGGAGTTGTATACTGCGAAGATAGACTTCTTCACGAATGTGGCGCATGAGATACGTACACCGCTTACATTGATAAAGAGTCCGCTCGAGAATGTATTGGCTTCCCGTTCTGTTTCGGATGACATCAGGGATGATTTGGAGACCATGGAACTGAATACCAACCGGCTGCTCGACTTGGTGAACCAGTTGCTGGACTTCCGGAAGACGGAGACGCAAGGCTTCCAATTGAATTTTGTGGAATGTGACGTGTCTGAGCTCTTACAAAAGACGTATAAGCGTTTCAAGCCTTTGGCACGTGAAAGGGGGCTGGCATTGAGTATAGAGACTCCCGAAAGCTTGTATGCTTCGGTTGATAGGGAAGGGCTTACCAAGATTATCAGCAATCTGCTGACCAATGCGATAAAGTATTCGGAGACCTATATACGCATCAGGCTATATTCGGAAGGTGAAAGACTGCTGCTTTCTGTATGCAATGACGGCCTTGTCATTCCGGTAGAGATGCGCGAGGAGATTTTCAAGCCGTTCATCCAGTATAAAACCGGTACGTTGCGCTCTGTGCCCGGCACCGGTATCGGGCTTGCGCTTGCCCGTTCATTGGCCGAACTCCATGAGGGTACGTTGTGCATGGAAGATTCGATGGAGAACAACTGTTTCCTGCTGTCACTTCCGCTGAAGCACGAGCAGACGGTGGCCATGGAGCATAAAGAATCGGTAACGGGCGGGGAACCCTCTGAAGAAAGTGGTGCAGGTACTGCCTTGGAACAGCACCGATATACTCTTTTGGTGGTGGAAGACAGTCTGGAAATGCAGGCATTTGTTGTGAAACAGCTCTCTTCGGAATATCGTGTGCTGACTGCCGTGAATGGGGTGGAAGCTTTGAAGGTGTTGAAGGAACATACTGTAAATCTTGTCATTTCAGACATTATGATGCCCGAGATGGATGGATTGGAGCTGTGCGAGCATCTGAAGTCCGAGCTTGACTATAGCCATATACCGATTATCCTGCTTACGGCGAAGACGACTCTTCAAGCCAAAATAGAGGGAATGAAGCTGGGGGCTGACGTATATATAGAGAAACCTTTCTCCGTGGAATATCTGAAAGTTTGTGTGGCCAATCTGCTGAACAACCGTGAGAAGCTACGGGCTTCTTTTGTCAATTCTCCTTTTGTGCAGACGGGCAGTATGGCAATGACAAAGGCAGATGAATCTTTCCTTAAAACATTGAAGGAAGTGGTGGTTGCCAATATGCAGAATCCGGATTTCTGTCTGGATGATATGGCAAGCCTGCTGAACATGAGCCGTTCGAGCCTGAACCGGAAGATAAAGGGCATATTGGATATGACCCCGAATGACTACATCCGCCTGGAGCGGTTGAAGAAAGCGGCGCAGCTTTTAAAGGAAGGAGAGTGCAAAATCAATGAGGTTTGCTACATGACCGGCTTCAATACTCCTTCCTATTTTACCAAGTGCTTCCAAAAACAATTTGGTATTCTGCCCAAAGACTTCGTGAAATGATAGCATGGAATGCTTGCTAAATATAACAATCCAATCAAATGCCCCTGAGATGTCTCTCAGGGGCATTTTTTGGATTTATAATTGCATAGATTGAAGCGATATTTGCATTAATTTTAGCTTTATGCGGATATATTTGCATCCGAAAGCCAACAATTTATAATACTATGACCCCTATGCCTATGACGTAACAAATCCTAATCAATGTTCTATGATTGGCAGAAGTGACTAATCACTTTCTGCGGTGTATTTAAAAAGCGGGCGTTAGTTTCCGCATAGTTTTAAAATCTAATTCTATAAAAAATGATCAAGAAAATCTTATTCTTATTCTTTGTTGTGTTTGCAGCTACCGCTTATTCACAAGATGTGACCATAACGGGAACGGTGACGGATGCAAATAGTGAGCCTTTGGTGGGCGTGAATGTATTGGTGAAGGGTACTACCACGGGTGCCATTACCGATATTGACGGTAATTTCTCAGTGAGTGGAAAAAAAGGAAGTACACTCGTTTTCTCTTATATCGGTATGCTTACGCAGGAAGTTGTCTATAAGGGAACTGCCTTGCGCGTGGTGATGAAAGATGACTCGAAAGCGCTGGAAGAAGTGGTTGTCATCGGTTATCAGACGGTGAAGAAGTCCGACTTGACCGGAGCGGTTGCCGTGGTTGATACCAAGGAAATGAAGAAAAGCGCTGCAGGAACACTGGTCAGCCAGATGCAGGGCTTGGCAACCGGTATTAACGTACGCAGTAGCGGTAGGGCAGGCGAAGATGCCTCTATTGAAATTCGCGGTGTCGGTTCCTTGAGCAATAACTCTCCGCTGTGGGTTATTGACGGTATGATTACAGACCCGGGTGTTGATTTCAATCCTGCGGATGCAGAGTCCATCCAGATTCTGAAGGATGCTTCTGCTGCTGCCATCTACGGTTCGCGTGCTGCCAACGGTGTGATTATCGTTACTACCAAGAAAGGTGCGAAAGGTCCCATGAAAGTGAATGTAAGCGTAAAGGAAACATTGGAATGGAGCCCGAAATTCGATTTGATGAATGCGGCAGAATATATCAAGTATAATGATATTGCCTATAATGAAGCCATCAAAGACGGTATTGCCACTGTAAACAGCACTCAGAAACACTCACAGTATGATACCAACTGGCAAGATGAAGTGTTGAAGACCGCATTGGTGCAGGACTACAACGTATCGCTTTCCGGTGGTGGCGATTCCGGCAGTTATTTTGTATCAGCCGGTTACTATAACAATGACGGCGTTTCTTATGGAAATACTTTCGACCGTTATAGCTTCCGTGTCAATACACAAGGTAAAAAGGGCTGGTTCTCTTTTGGTGAAAACTTGGCTTATTCACTCACAAACACAGACCCGAACCAGACCAATACCTACAATGACTTTTTGCGTATGATGCCTACCATTCCTATCTATGATGAGAATAACCCGGGTGGATATGGCTATGGTGATGCTGCCAAGTACAATACGTTCGGTGTAAACCCGATTGCCCGTGAAGATTTGGAATACCGTCATTTCCGCCAGAATCGTCTGAATGGTTCTTTATGGTTGGAATTCAAGCCATTCGAATTCCTTTCCTATAAATTCAATGGTGGTATTGACCTTTACTTTTATGAGAATTCATGGTTCCGTGGAGAAGGTAACTGGACTCAGAATCAGGAACACCGTGATCCGGAAAGCCAGAAGGCGCGTGACAATACCTACAACATGTTGATTGAGCACACGTTGAACTTCAATAAGGATTTTGGCAAGCATCATGTGGATGCCGTGGTCGGTACTACTTACCAGCACCATGAATGGGAAGGCTTGTGGGCTTCCCGTCTGAACTTCCCGATGTTGGGTAACGGTGATTATCTGACTGTATTGAATGCCGGACAAAGCAACCAGCAGAATTCAAACAGTATCAGTGAGAATGCGATGATTTCTTATTTGGGACGTGCGAACTACATTTATGATGATAAATACTATCTGACTGCCACCTTCCGTCGTGACGGAACCTCCCGTCTGGCTAAGGAAAACCGTTGGGGTAATTTCCCGTCATTCTCCGGTGCCTGGAGAATTTCAAAAGAGGAATTCTTTGATGTGCCTTGGATTAATGATTTGAAGATTAGAGGTAACTGGGGCCGTCTTGGTAACTCTTCCATTGGCGATTGGGATTATATTGGAACTATCAATCAGAGTATTGTAACTGTATTCGGAGGTGCTATTGTTCCGGGTTCTACTCAGGTGAAACTTGTGAATGCAGGTCTTGTTTGGGAAACGAAAGAAACGGTGAATGTAGGTTTTGATGCCAGCTTCCTTAACCAGCGCTTGACTGTCAGCGCAGAGTATTACAACTCAAAGACCAGTGATGTATTGGCAGAGACTCCGATTGCCATTTCTACCGGTAACCAAGGAGGTTCTCCATGGAAAAATGCTGCCAGCTTGCGCAACAAGGGCTTCGAGTTTACACTTGGTTGGAAAGACCAGATTTCGGACTTTAAGTATAGCGCTTTGCTGAATGTGACTACTATGGATAACGAAGTATTGAGCTTGGGCCGTGATGGTACTAATAGGGATTATATTGATTCCGGTCAGGCAAGAACCAAACCGGGCAGATCTTTGGCTGAATTTTATTTGAGAAAGACAGACGGTATTTTCAAGACACAAGAACAGATTGATAATTATGTGACATCTACGGGTACCCCCATTATGATTGAGGGAAAGCGTCCTCAATTGGGAGATGTCAAGTATCTCGATTTGAATGATGATGGAGAGATTACTGATGCCGACCGTGGTTATTGTGGTAGCCCCTGGGCCAAGATGCAAATGTCATTGGTATTCAATGCAGAATGGAAGAACTTCGATTTCAGTATGATGTGGAATGGTCAGTTCGGCAATAAGATATACAACGTATCCCGCTGGCAAGGACGTCTGTTTGCAGACAACTCCAACTATATCCGTTTTAAAAAGGGTGAAGAACCTTACCAGGTAAATCCTAACTCCAATACCCCGCGTATCATTTACGGTGATTTCCGCAACTCCCGTGATGCCGACCGTTTCCTGGAGAATGGCTCTTACTTCCGTATGAAGAACATTTCCATTGGATATAACTTCAGACAAGATTGGTTGAAGAATTTGGGAGTCGAGAAGCTCCGTCTGTTTGCTACCGGCAGCAATTTGATTACCATCACCGGATATTCCGGCTTGGATCCTGACTTCAAGGGTGCGAATTCCGTTTGGAACAGTGGTACGGACAGCTTTGCATATCCCAATACCCGTTCGGTAATGTTTGGATTGGATTTGACCTTTTAACTTATAAATCAGCTTATAAATTATGAAAAAGATATATTATGGATTAATGCTTGCAGGTGCCTTGACGTTGTGCACCGGATGCAGTTCGAGTTTATTGGATATTGATAATCCCAATGAAGTGACCAATGATACTTATTGGAATAAGCCGGAAGATGCGACAGCCGGTGTGAATGCCTGCTACAGTTTTCTTTATAAGGAAGGTACTTGGATGCGTTGGCTCTCTTTCCGCTATGATTTGACTTCGGACGAAGGATGGAGTTCTTCTCCTTGGATTGAATTGGGCGACTGGACACGTTTCCTTTACAACAACTATAATTTTTATGAAGGCAACAACATACATTGGGAGCATTTCTATGTAGGTATTTTCCGTTGTAATCAGGTGTTGGCTCATGTTCCTTCTATTGAAATGGACGAGACGACGAAAAACCAGGTACTGGCACAAGCTTCTTTCTTGCGTGCATTGTGGTATTTTCAGGTAAATCTGTTGTGGGATAAAGGAACTATGCCGTTGGAGCCTAAAGATGCTTCCTATATACCGGAAGATGCTTCCGAGCAGGAAATATGGGACCAGGTAGAGAAAGATTTGACTTTTGCCATGCAGTATTTGCCGGAATCTTGGGATGCTGCCAATCTGGGACGTGCTACCAAAGGTGCTGCCAAGGCATTGTTGGGCAAGGCTTATATGCAACAACATAAGTATGACAAGGCAAAGGAACAGTTGCAATGGCTGATTGATAAAGAGGGCTCTTTGTACGGTCTTATTGCCAACCGTGAGGATAACTTCACCGACTTGGACGAGAACAACAAGGAAGGCATCTTTGAAATTCAGTTCGATGACCAGAACAAGGGTGGCACGGGTAATGACGCCAGTATGGCATTCGGTTTCCAGCGTACTCAGTTCTATGCTCCGAGTGGTATAGGTTGGGGAGACGGTAAGGCACGCCGCTGGCTGGTAGACGAGTTCTTGAAAGAGAAGCGTGTGGACGGAAAGAACGACTTGCGTTTGTACGGTAGCATTTTGTACCGTGGATTCTCACAAGACTTCCCCGACCAGCCGAAAAGTTACTATAGATTTGAAAATGCCGATTGGAATGACGGTTGGGGAACTGACCCGGAAGACTGCTATATCCGTAAATACAATACTTCGTACTATCGTAGTGCAGAAGATTATTTTGCCCGTAACAACTATCGTATCATGCGTTACGCAGATATACTGATGAACTATGCAGAGTGTCTTGTTGAAACGGGAACCAATCCTGCCGATGCTGCTGTTTATGTGGACAAGGTAAGAGAACGTGCCGGTCTGGCCAAGTTGGAAGACAGTCAGTGGAAAGACTGCTTGAGCTCTAAAGATGCCTTTATCAAGCGTCTGCAGATGGAACGTACATTGGAACTCTGTTTCGAAGGTTGGCGTTGGGCTGACTTGAAGCGTTGGGGATTACTTGATTCCCAGGCTGGAATTGATGAACTGAAAGCTCGTGACAAGGACTTTGACAACTTTATTGTCGGCAAGCACAGACGTCTGCCTATTCCAAGAGATGAGGTGGAAAACAGCACAGTAGGTGGTGTTGCACATCTTACTCAGAATCCTAACTATTAATAACTAAAGAAGGCTATGCCCGGAAGCCTGTTCCCATTCAGGATGCTTCCGGCATAGCCTTTTCTTTCTTAAATCTTATACCATATGCTTGTCTGTAAAAAACTACTATTACCATTCGCTTTTGCCTGTTGCGGCGCTTTGTTTGCGCAGAACATCCAGAATCCGGTACTTCCGGGAGTGGCGGATGCCGGCGTAATGAAATACAACGGCAAATACTATATTGGCGGGGTCCGTACAAACGGGGATTTCTATGTATCCGATGACCTGGTTCATTGGGGGAAACCTATCCATGTCGTATCCATGGACAATGACTGGACCAGAGGCAGCGGAGCCGGAAATGACCAGATTCATGCCAATGACATGTTCTATCTGAACGGAGATTTTCATTTGTACTGGTCGGTCAATTATTGGGGGAAGGACAAGCATGCCGTTCACATTGTACATGCGCAGAGCAAAGATGCCCTGGGCGCTTACACAGAGCCGAACAAGAAGACATGGATGGATAACCGTATCGACCCCAAAGTTTTCAGAGATGATGACGGGCAACTATACATGTATATGGTACGCTTTACCGATGGGAATACCATCTGGGGACGTAAAATGAAGAACCCGGCAGAATTTGCCGGCGAACCGGTGTGCCAGTTCGCCTCATTGCCGGACACATGGGAAACGATGGATAACAGAGTGGCGGAGGGACCGTGGGTCATGAAGTATAGAGACCGCTACTATATGATGTACAATGCCAACCACACCTCTACAGAGTGGGGCAATTATCAGTTGGGAGTTGCCGAGGCAGACTCTCCTTTAGGTTTTCAAAATGGTAATAAATATAGCTATCCGGTTGTAGGCTGCAATCAGACGCAACTGGAGGAGAAGCAGGTGGATTTATTGCGGTATGGCCGCACGTATGAGCCGTTGTTTGCTTATACGGAGGACAAGCCGGAGGGCGACTGGACAAAGGCGACCTACGATGACTCCGGCTGGGCGAGGGGGGAGACCGGCTTTTCGTCCCGTGAAGTGAAAGGTTCCACCACCCGGCATCTGGGCACCTTGTGGAATACGCCCTCCTTATGGTTGCGAAAGACTTTCTCTGCCGGTAGCGAAACCGGTAATCTGGCATTGCGTGTCGCTCACGACGGAGATACCCGGATTTATCTGAACGGAACACTTGTCTACGAGAAGCAGGGGCGTGATTATTGTATCGTGAACCTGGACAAGAAGCTGCGTGCTGCTTTGAAGGAAGGCACGAATCTGCTTGCCGTAGAAACAAACAAGGGACGTTCGCAATTCTTCGACGTTTCTCTGTTCGATATGAAAGACGGTATTGCCGATGATATTCTGATGACTCCCGGTCAGCCCAATATTTTGAGAGGCCCCAACGGATTTGAATGGTGGCTGATTTATATGGCAAACAAGAACGATGAGCATCGGGGGCAATATATCAACCGTGTCCAGTTCTTCGACAAGACGTTGTTTGTGGATGGTATCACCGGCCCCCGCACGGCAGGTTATCATCCCGAACCTTCGATGCCTACCTTTGCGGGTAAAGGCGAGACAGCTTCGTTCGGTGTGTTGCAACAAGTACAGCCGTCCGTGGCTTACTTGTTCGAGACGGGAGTCAAGACCGAGGGTGGAGCCGGCGTCATTGCCTGGTGGAAGGATGCAGATAACTGTGCCTATGTAGGTTTGGATGCCGAGAACCGGAGTTGGTACCTGCGTACACTTGTCGGCGGTAAAGAAAATAAGGAATCCTATGCCCTGCCTGAAGATTTCCGTTGGGGTGTGTACCATCATCTGCGCATTGAGCGTAACGGTGGCTGTCTGAAGATTTGGCTGGATGAGATTCCCGCACCGGGGAGACATGTCTTTGCAGAGGCTCTTCCGGTAGAAGAAGCGGGTGTTCCCGGAGTATTTGACGAGACAAAGTCTGCCTTGTTCGAAGGGGCTACCATCGGCTTCGATGATGTGCATTTCCAGCTTTCGGGGAATGAGGAGTTGTTGAAGGGCGATTTCTTGAACGATTATGAATTCAGCTTCCAGTTGTCCGGCTTGTCCGGACAAGACAAGGCAGGAAGCTATCCGGTTTATGTGGATAAGGATAACTATGTGAAGGCTCAGTTCGATGGCATCACCCGTATGCTTGAGGTGACAGCCGTGAAGAAAGGGAAAACTGCCTGGAAGAAGGAATTCCCGTTGGGATGCCTGCAAACGCTCTATCCGGATGTGAAGTATACCGACTTCATTGAGAAAGGTTATCGTTTTGCCGCACCTGCATGGTTGGATACACTTTACCTGAATCGTCACGAAGCAGGCAATAAATCCGAATTTGTGGATGACATGTTCGGCAAGTTCGACATAGAATACCTGAATGGCGGCGAATGGCATCCGATAGAAAACAAAGATAGGGGGATAGCAGAACATCCTGCATATAATTATTGTACCTTTACTCCGGTAAAGGCAGAAGGCATCCGCTTCATCAACAAGGAGGCGGAGGATTTGGAACGCCATATCTATAAGATAGGTGTACATGAATTGTGGAAGGAATCCTATAATTTTCGTGCCGTGCGTCGTGCAGACAAGCTGTATCTGTTTGTCGACGGCAGGGAGCTGGGAGCTTTGGATATACGCTACCCTGCATCCCGCATCGGATTCTGTTCGGAGGGCGGCTCTCCGGTTTATAGCGGTACGTTGTATTATCATGTAGGGCAGAGGCGCGATTAGACGCGATCGTGGGATGTGCCGTTCCGTATATATGTAATGAAAGATGTATATAGAAGCCGGTGTTTGTATTTCCTTGTGAATCAGTGTGATGGACTGGGGTGATTCAGTATACGACTGAATGTATTTCAGTATACGATTGAATAGGATTCAGTATACGACTGAATAGGGTTCAATATACGGGTGTAACGGAACATCTTCTTGAAAGTAAATATTTATCATCATAACAATTGTTTAAGAAAGAATCATGAAAAAGAATTTTATATGTATGTATCTGTTTCTGTTGGCCACGCTGGCTTCCTGCCAGTCCTGCTCTTCAGACTATAAGGATGTGGACGATATTGTTGTCGAAGGAGTTGAAACGCCGGTGCTTTTGGGCGACCCGTTCATCATGTTGCACGATGGCACTTACTATGCCTATGGCACCCATGCGGATGAAGGCATCGAAGTCTATACCTCCGATGATTTGAAGACTTGGAAGTATAAGGGCATGGCGCTCCAGAAGAAGGATGTCTGGGCCGACCGCTGGTTCTGGGCACCGGAGGTCTACGAAGTGAACGGGAAGTTCTATATGTATTACTCGGCAGACGAGCATATCTGTGTGGCAACAGCAGACTCACCTGCAGGACCATTTACCCAAAGTAAGAAGGAACCGATGATTGCCGATGAGAAATGCATTGACAACTCTCTGTTTATTGATAATGACGGCACGCCTTATCTCTTCTTCGACCGTTTCAACGACGGGCTCAACATCTGGGTGGCCGAATTGGAGAAAGACCTCATGACTATCAAGAAGGAGACCATGCACCCTTGCATCCACGTCTCTCAGGCATGGGAGGAGGTATGGCCCCGTGTGAATGAAGGCCCGTTTGTCATCAAGCGTAATGGGCTCTACTATATGACCTATTCCGCCAACAGCTATGAGAGTCCTTTCTACGGCATAGGTTGCGCCACAGCTACCGATTTGATGGGTACCTGGACCAAATACGAGGAGAATCCTTTGCTGCAGAAACCCGGAGAACTGGTTGGAGTGGGGCATAGTGCCACCTTCACCGACAAGGCTGGCAAGCTTCGTATCGTTTTCCATGCCCATAAGGACAAGAGTAGCATCCATCCGCGCGCCATGTACATCAGTGACGTTTCTTTCGAGAAAGTGGACGGTGTGGACCGCATGAGAATCAGCAAGGACTATATGACGCCCAAAATAGTAAAATAAGAGATGGATATGAAAAAGAATTATATATTGCTACTGTTGCTTTGTCTTTGCTTTGCAGGATGCAAGGAGAAGACGGTTGTAGAATCAGACTATCTGCCGATTGCCGACCCTTACGTAATGCTTTACGAAGGCAAGTATTATGCTTACGGCACTGGAGGTACGGTAGAAGGAGAAGGCTTTGCCTGCTTCTCTTCCGATGACTTGAAAAACTGGACGCGTGAAGGCCAGGCGTTGTCGGCCGCAGATTCCTACGGTACGTGGGGATTCTGGGCGCCGGAGGTCTACTACATCGAATCGAAAAAGAAGTTTTATCTGTTCTACTCCACCGAGGAGCATATCTGCGTGGCAACGGCAGATGTTCCCCAAGGCCCGTTCCGTCAGGAAGTGAAGCAGCCGATATGGGATGAGAAGAGTATCGATACCTCTCTATTCATTGATGATGACGGTACGCCTTACCTTTATTTCGTGCGTTTTACAGATGGCAACGTCATCTGGGTGGCAGAGATGAACGATGACCTAACCGGCATCAAGCAGGAGACGCTGACAGAGTGCATTAAGGTGGGAGAGCCTTGGGAACTTTCGCAGGACAAGCCTGCTAAGGTGGCCGAAGGTCCTTCAATTTTGAAGAAAGAGGGTGTCTACTACCTGGTTTATTCAGCCAATCACTTTGAAAGCAAGAACTACGGAGTGGGTTACGCGACTTCGAACAGCCCGATGGGACCGTGGAAGAAATACGAGGGAAATCCGATTCTGCAACATGCCGACGGCTTGATGGGTACCGGTCATGGAGCACCCTTCTGCTGTAAGGACGGTAGCTGGAAATACATTTTCCATGCACATTGGGATTCCACGAAAGTACAGCCGCGCACTTCGTATATCAAGGATTTTGCCATTTCCGACCAGGGAACGGTTTCTATCGGTGGCTCTCTTATCCGTCCGCAGGTATTGGGCAGTACATCACCCGAAAAGTAAAATGAAAGAATGAAAAGAATACATTGTATGAAGAAGTTTCTTGTATTATCAGTGTTATGCAGTCTGATAGCCTGTTCCTCGTCATCGGCTACAAAAGAGGATAAACCGGAAGAACAACAGCCGAAGAATGTCTATCGCAATCCGGTGATAGATTATAGTTTGCCAGACCCTTCTGTCATTGAGGGAGATGATGGATACTACTATTTGTATGCCACCGAGGACATACGCAATCTGCCGATTCACCGTTCCAAGAACCTGGTGGATTGGGAGTATGTAGGTACTGCCTTTACGGACCGTACGCGGCCTGATTTTGAGCCGAACGGCGGTTTGTGGGCGCCGGACATCAACAAGATAGGTGATAAATACGTGCTCTATTATTCTATGTCTGTTTGGGGAGGCGAGTTAACTTGCGGCATCGGTTGTGCTACTGCCGATAAGCCTGAGGGACCTTTTACGGACCACGGAAAGATGTTCCGCAGCAATGAAATCAATGTACAGAACTCCATCGACCCTTTCTATATAGAGGATGGAGGGAAGAAATATCTTTTCTGGGGCAGTTTTCGAGGAATCTATGCGATTGAACTGTCTGATGACGGACTCTCTCTGAAGGACGGCGCCACACCGCAGCAAGTGGCAGGAACCGCTTACGAAGGTACCTATATTCACAAGAAGGACGGGCATTACTACTTCTTCGCTTCCATAGGAAGTTGTTGTGAGGGATTGAAGAGTACTTACACTACTGTTGTAGGCCGTTCAGATAATCTTTTCGGCCCCTATGTCGACAAGAATGGCGGTAGCATGATGGATAACAAGCACGAAGTGCTGATTCAGAAAAGCAATTCCTTTGTGGGTACCGGTCATAATTCGGAGATTGTGACGGACAATGCCGGCAATGACTGGTTCTTCTATCATGCGGTGAGCACAAAGAAGCCTGAAGGCCGTGTATTGATGTTGGATAAGATTAGCTGGGAAGACGGATGGCCGACGGTAGAAGGCTCCGTTGCATCCACGGAAGCGGAGAAACCGAAATTCTGACAAGTATGAAGAAATCTATTTTAGTCTCCTTGTTGGCCCTATTGATGATGGGCTGTCAAGTATCGGGTGGCAGTTCCTTGAAAGTGGAGGAAACCACTGTTGAAATGCGGAAGAATCCCGAAGGAGTGGCTGTATCGGCTCCCCGTTTCTCATGGCAACTGGTAACCGACAAGCAGGATGTGATGCAGACTGCTTATCAGATTGAAGTGGCGGACTCGGAAAAGGGCTTGCAGGCCGGCTCCGGGCTGGTATGGAACAGCGGTCGTGTGGAGTCTGGCCAATCGGTGCTGGTGAAGTACGCAGGGGCGCCTTTGGAGTCGGGACAGAAATATTGGTGGCGTGTCACTGTATGGACAAATACCGGTGACAAGGCGCAAAGTAGTATCCAATATTGGTCAATGGCTTTGCTGGACAGTTCGGACTGGAAAGCCGGCTGGATTGGACTGAACGACAGTACAAACTTGAAACTGGACGGTGAGCGGACCATCCTTCCGGCACGTTATCTGCGGAAGGAGTTTGATTTGCCGTCACAGCCGAAGCGTGCAGTCCTTTATGTTTCGGGAGTAGGCTCTTCCGTATGCTATATGAATGGCGAGAGGATTGGAAACGATGTATTCGGTCCTTTGCCTACCTGGTACGATGCTTCTGTATCTTATCTGACCTATGATGTCACCCCCTTGTTGAAGTCCGGTACCAATACGATAGGCGTGGCTCTGGGCAACGGCCGCTATCTTTCCATGCGTGCCAATGGGATGGTAGGCTTTGGCTTACCTCGCCTCATGGCGCAGTTGAATATAGAGTACGACAATGGTGAGACGGTGTCGGTAGTCAGCGATGATTCCTGGAAAGCGACGAACCACGGTCCTATAACTGCGAACAACGAATTTGACGGTGAACATTACGATGCCCGCTTGGAATTGGGTAAATGGACGGAAAGCGGCTATAATGATTCCGGATGGCAGTTGGCCGAACGGATGGAGGCTCCCAAAGGAAAACTTGTGGCACAGCTCTCTCCGAGTCTGAAGGTGATGGAGGAGATAAAGCCAATATCCGTTAAATCGGTAGGTGATGGAAGATATATCGTGGATATGGGGCAGAATATGGTAGGAATACAGCAGGTGAAACTGCGTGGCAAGAAGGACAAGCCCATTACTATGCGTTTTGCCGAAGTGCTGAAGGACAATGGTACGGAACTGTATCTTGACAACCTGCGCAGTGCCCTTGTCACGGATATTTATACTCCTGCCGCTGACGGTGAGTTTGTTTGGGAACCGTTGTTTGTTTACCATGGTTTCCGTTTTATGGAAATATCCGGTTTGGACTATGAACCGGCAGCGGATGATTTCATCGGTAAGGTGGTGTATGATGAAATGGCAACGAACGGTACGTTCGAGACTTCCGAGGAGTTGATTAACAGACTTCACAAGAATGCCTATTGGGGAATCCGTGGAAACTATCGCGGTATGCCTACCGACTGCCCCCAGCGTGATGAACGTCTTGGATGGCTGGGCGACCGCACTACCGGTGCCTATGGTGAAAGTTTCATTTTCGGCAATGCCTTGATGTATAAGAAGTGGCTGGTGGATATAGAAGAGTCCATGAATGAAAATGGAAGTATCTCTGTGGTATCTCCCCGTTACTGGACCATCTTCCATGATGACGTAACTTGGCCGGCTGCCTATTTTTACGTAGCCGACATGCTTTACCGCCAGTTTGGCGATGATAGCTCCATCAAAGAGCGCTATCCGTCCATGAAGCGCTGGGTAAACCACATGACGGAGACCAAAATGAAGGACTATATTCTGGTGAAGGATGAATACGGGGATTGGTGCATGCCTCCCGAGTCGCCGGAGCTGATTCATTCGGAGGACCCTGCCCGGAAGACGAACGGTGAAGTGCTGAGTACAACGGTGTTTTACAGCATTCTGCAACTGATGGAGAAGTTCGCGCAAATGAACGGACTTCCGGCAGATGCCGAAGAGTATGCCGCACTTGCTATTAAAATCAAGGACGCTTATAACAAGAAATTCTTCAATCCCGGGACTGCACAGTATGACAACAATACGGTGACGGCGAACCTGCTTTCCCTCAGACTGGGTCTGGTTCCCGACGGATATGAAGATAAAGTATTTGCCAATGTCGTGGAGAAGACGGAAAAAGACTGTAAGGGACATGTCAGTGCCGGTGTGCTTGGCATCCAGCATCTGATGCGCGGACTTACCGAGTACGGTGGACTGGAACTTGCCTATAAGATAGTGACCAATGACACTTATCCCTCATGGGGCTACATGATTAAGAAGGGTGCAACCACCATTTGGGAATTATGGAATGGTGACACGGCAAATCCGGCGATGAATTCAAGAAACCATGTGATGCTTTTGGGAGATCTGCTGATATGGTTCTATGAGGATCTTGCCGGCATAAAGAATACTCCCACTTCCGTCGGGTTCAAGCAGATTCTGATGGAACCGGTATTCCCGGAAAAACTGAATTATGTGAATGCTTCGCATGTATCGCCTTATGGCAGGATAGGGAGTTCCTGGAAACGTGATGGCAATAAGCTGAAGTGGAACGTTGAGATTCCTGCCAATACAACCGCTACGGTCAAGCTGCCGCTTGACTTCCATGTACAGGTAGATGCCGGTCAGGCGGGGATTCATTCCGTGGAGGAGGCTGACGGTAAGCTGGTAGTCGAATTGGGCTCCGGCAAGTATGTATTCATGTCTGAATGATATTTTTCTAACAACAATAAAACAGATGTAACTATGAGACTAAAAAGATTGTTTTTGGGGGTAATGCTTTTGGTGGGCATTACGGGTGCCGGAGCGGCAAATGCTGCTCCGGAAGACATCTCTGCTTCTATTTCCTTGAAAGTGCCGGGGAATGATGCCAAGCAATATCCGCTGGCCTTGCAGAAGATGCAGGATGGTATGTACAGCTGCCGGGCTTCGGAAACGTTGCCGTTGGACATCATCCGCCAGGTGGTGGACAAGGATGGCAAACAGCGCATTACCGTCACACTCAAGGCGCTGGAAAATGTGTATTTCAACTACGGGGAACAGATAAAGACCGGTTACAAGCATTCGGACTGCCAGTTCTACATGCCGGGCTTCTGGTATCGCCGCAACCTGCGTTCGCCGAAGGAGGCTCCTTCTTTCCACACATCGGACAGTTGGCTGGTGCGTGAGGACCGTTTGAGCACTCCGCTGACGGCAGCTTTCAATCCGGCAAGCGGTACGTCCATGTCGGTTATCCGTATTGACAAGTTCGACAAGGAAGCTTTGACCACTCATAAGGAAGGAGAGGTAATCTTGTCCGGCGAGACTTCCATCGGATATACCGGTTTCTGCAATGTGGATGGTGTGACTGTCTTGGCATACGGTTTCCCCTATAAGGAAGCACCGAAGACATATATCCGCAAATTGACGCTGGCTCCTGCCGTTGAGGCTTTCCAGTTGCTGCGTAAGGGCGACAGCATCTCCATGACTTGGGAGGTGTCCGAAAGGAATGCTGCCGATTTCTCGGAATGCGTACAGCGCACCTGGGAGTATTGTTATGACACTAACCGCCCGAAACCGGTTGACACACCTTACACGGTAGACCGCATGAAGGAGGTGATGAGCAACTTCTTTGTGGAAAGCTATGTCAGCAATACCCCCACTCATTATTACTCCGGTGTAGAGTTGGAGACTGCTACTTGTGCCAATACCGATGTTGCCGAAGTGGGCTTTGTGGGACGTACGTTGCTGAACGCTTTCAATGCTTTGGAGTATGGCAAACAGCAGAATCGCCAAGACCTGGTGGATAATGCCAACCATATCTTTGACACTTATCTACAGAATGGTTTTTCGCCTGCCGGTTTCTTCAACGAAGTGGTACACTACAACCGCGACTTCAAGGAAACCAGACATAGCATTCGACGTCAGTCCGAAGGCGTATATGCCATTCTGAACTATCTGAACTACGAGAAACAGCAGAAGCGTAAACACCCCGAATGGGAGAAACGCATCAAGGGCATGCTGGACAGCTTCCTCAAGTTGCAGAACGAGGACGGCAGCTTCCCGCGCAAGTTCAAGGATGATTTCTCTATCGTGGATGCCAGCGGTGGTAGCACGCCTTCGGCAACATTGCCTTTGGTGATGGCGTCCAAGTATTTCAAGGACAAACGTTATCTGGCAAGCGCCAAGCGTACGGTAGACTATCTGGAGAAGGAACTGATATCCAAAGCCGATTATTTCTCTTCTACGCTGGATGCTAACTGCGAGGACAAGGAAGCCTCCTTGTATGCTGCTACGGCTGCTTATTATCTGGCTTTGGTTACCAAAGGAGAAGAGCGTGCACACTATGCCGGTCTGGCAAAGAAAGCCGCTTATTTTGCCTTGTCATGGTATTATACTTGGGATGTTCCTTTTGCCGAAGGTCAGATGCTGGGAGATATCGGCTTGAAAACCCGTGGTTGGGGAAATGTGTCGGTAGAGAATAACCATATCGATGTATTTATCTTCGAATTTGCCGATGTGCTGCATTGGCTCTCCAAAGAGTACAACGAGCCGCGCTTCTCTGACTTTGCCGAGGTGATATCCACTTCCATGCGCCAGTTACTGCCGTATGAAGGACACATGTGTGGCATTGCCAAAGTAGGCTATTACCCGGAAGTGGTGCAGCATACCAATTGGGATTACGGACGTAACGGAAAGGGATATTACAACAATATCTTCGCTCCGGGCTGGACGGTTGCTTCTTTGTGGGAGTTGTTCACTCCGG
>OHZE01000189.1_pt1 | contig 23350 bp, 17 predicted proteins | sample 1580371 | NCBI WGS metagenome assembly OHZE01 (sample SAMEA3882527, study PRJEB24775) | human gut metagenome | biome: human-associated habitat; feature: intestine environment; material: feces | place: Netherlands | collected 2009/2010
ATAATGGACGTTATCTGGGAATCTACCATGTAGAAATGTTTACCGGATATGTTGTTGCTTATTATGGCAGCGATGGGAAACCGGTTTTGTATGAGACATGGGGAGCGAGACCGGACGGTTATTATGGCGGCGGTTACATGATTTACCGTCCGTATAAATGATCTTGAAAATGCGAATTTTGTCGGATTTTGTCTGAATTTGTCAAATATATAGAAAAAATGTTAAAAAAAATAAAGAAATTGGGAAAATTCCATATATTGGTATTGCAAAATGTGGAAAAAACATTTATAATGCAAAAGGAGCACGTAAATAAATTATGATACGTTGCTGTTCTACACTAATATGGGAGGTAAAAAGAGTGAACAAGCTTAGGGTTCTAATCGTAGACGACAGTGCCAGAACAATTTCTTTGATCAAAGATAGTTTATCGGAAGATACTGAGGTGGAGATTGTCGGGCAGGCAGAAAATGGCGTGGAGGCTATTGAAATGATCCGCGAAACCAAACCGGATGTTGTATTTTTGGATTTGATCATGCCAAAGATGGACGGACTTCTGGTTTTGGAGAAAGTATGCCAAGGATTACCGGGAATCGAGAAACGCCCGAAATTCATTGTCGTGACAGCTGTTACTCAAGAAAATGTAATGCAGACCGCTTTCCAATACGGTGCTGCATACTATGTATTAAAGCCATTTGAAAAGGAAACGATTCAGGCGAAAATACAGCAATTAAAACCGGGGGCATTGCCGATTGTCATGAACTATCAATCACGAGAATCAGACAAAAAGGGCTACAATCTGGAAATGGATGTAACACAGATCATTCACGAGATTGGTGTGCCTGCGCACATAAAGGGCTATCAGTACTTAAGAGATGCGATCATGATGTCTGTAGATGATGGTGAGATGCTGAATTCAATCACAAAAATTTTGTATCCATCCATTGCCAAGCAGCATAAGACGACACCAAGCCGAGTTGAGAGGGCGATTCGTCATGCGATAGAAGTGGCATGGACCAGAGGAAAAGTGGATACGATTGATGAATTATTTGGTTACACCGTCAGTAATGGAAAAGGAAAACCCACCAATTCCGAATTTGTAGCTTTAATTGCAGATAAAATACGACTGGAGCAGAAAATGCGCAAGTCATATTAATAATGAAAAGAGAGGAACGCTTCAAAGCGTTCCTTTTTTCGCACTTAACAGTTTGGAACATGAAATCACAGTTGCATTTTGTGACATTTTTTTATATAATAACGTTAGGGTCGCCCAAAAACAGATAGAGAAAAGAAAGGCAGGATGAGATATGGAACAGGACAAACGTAGTGATTTAATTGAAAAATTTGATACGGGAGAACTGTCGAAGGACATCATCCCACCTAATTTTACAGATCCTGATGTGTTATTTGAGGTGCTGACAAAGCTGTTGACAGCGGAAAACAGGCAGGATGAGATGGGGATTATACGAAAAGCATATGAACTTGCCAAAGAAGCACATAAGGATCAAAAAAGAAAATCCGGGGAACCATATCTGATTCACCCGGTCTGTGTGGCAATCATTTTGACACAGCTGGATATGGACAAGGAGACGATTGTCGGCGGACTTCTTCATGATGTCATTGAGGACACACCGTATACTGCGGAAGACATTACTCAGATGTTTAGTGCGGAGATTGCGCTTTTGGTCGATGGTGTTACGAAATTGACCCAGCTGAACTATTCCGCGGACAAACTGGATGTGCAGGCGGAAAATCTTCGTAAAATGTTTTTGGCGATGGCAAAAGATATCCGTGTTATCATTATAAAATTGGCGGACCGTCTTCATAATATGCGTACACTGCAATTTATGAAACCGGAAAAGCAGAAAGAAAAAGCCAGAGAGACGATGGACATTTACGCGCCGATCGCACATCGTCTTGGTATTTCCAAAGTAAAGGTAGAATTGGATGATCTTTCTTTACAATATTTGGAGCCGGAAGCTTACAAGGAATTGAATGACAAATTTAATCATCTGCGTGTGCAGAAGGAAACGTTTGTTAAGGATATCATGGAAGATGTCAAAGAACATCTCGATGAGGCCAAGATCAAGGCAACAATCGACGGACGTGTGAAGCATCTGTTCAGTATTTACCGAAAAATGGTAAATCAGAATAAGACATTGGATCAGATTTATGACTTGTTTGCGATACGAATTATTGTAGATACAGAGCAGCAGTGTTATACGGCTCTTGGAATCATAGATTATATTGCTATGCCAAAAGCCAACAATTACCAGTCACTGCATACAACTCTCATCGGACCAAACGGACAGCCATTTGAAATTCAGATTCGCACATATGAGATGCATAAAACAGCAGAATATGGTATTGCGGCACATTGGAAATATAAGGAGACAAAGGGAAGCGAGGCCAAGGTTAAAAATGATGAGGCCAAGATGGCATGGCTGCGCCAGATTTTGGAATGGCAGCGGGATATGTCGGACAATAAAGAATTTTTGAGTCTGTTAAAAAATGACCTCGATTTATTTTCAGAAAGTGTATACTGCTTTACACCGGCAGGAGATGTAAAGACCCTCCCGGCAGGTTCGACACCGATCGATTTTGCCTATGCGATACATACTGCTGTCGGGAATAAAATGGTAGGTGCCAGAGTGAATGGAAATATCGTTAAACTGGATTACCAGATTCAAAATGGAGACCAGATTGATATCATCACCTCCCAGAACAGTAAGGGACCGAGCCGTGACTGGCTTTCCATTGTCAAGAGCACACAGGCCAAGAACAAGATCAATCAGTGGTTCCGCAGCGAATTAAAAGAAGAAAATATTCTGCACGGCAAGGAACTGATTAACAATTATGCCAAGGCAAAGGGAATCAATTTCGGAGAAATCAATAAGCCGGAATATCAGGGAAAGATTATCCGCAAATACGGGTTCCATGACTGGAATTCCTGTCTGGCAACCGTAGGACACGGAGGATTGAAAGAAAGCCAGATTGTAAACCGTATGTACGATGAATACCGCAAGGATCATCCGATTACGCTGACAGATCAGGAAGTGCTTGAGGCTGTTGGGGAGAATAAGCAGGAGGATATGCCAAAGCATTCCAAGAGCGGAATTGTGGTCAAGGGACTTTATGATGTGGCTGTGCATTTCAGTAAGTGCTGCAGCCCGGTTCCGGGAGATGAGATTGTGGGATTTGTCACCCGCGGACGTGGTGTGTCGATCCACCGTACCGACTGTGTCAATATTCTGCATTTGTCCGATATGGAGCGTGTGCGCCTGATTGAAGCTGAGTGGCAGGAGGGTGCAGACAAAGAACAGTTTGGCGAGTATCATGCGGAAATCAAGATTTTCTGTCACGACCGTTCCGGACTTCTTGTGGATATTACCAAAGTATTTACAGAGGCGGAGATCAATATTTCCGGGATTCACTCGAAGACCAGCAAGCAGGGGATCGCAACAATTGATGTGGCCTTCCAGACAAAAGGCAAGGGACAGATCACAAAAATTGTGGAAAAGATCCGACAGATTGAGAGCGTGATGGATGTGGAGCGGACGACCGGCTAAGGTTGCGCCGACAGGAGGAAGAGAATGGCAAAATTAAAAATAAATCACTATGTGGTAGGGCCGGTACAGACCAACTGCTATTTTGCAATCAATGATGAGACAAAAGAACTGATCATTATTGATCCGGGCTACAGTCCCAAGCAGCTGGCGGAGCGTGTGCGTCAGGAAGGATGTACACCGGTGGCAATTCTGTTGACACATGGACATTTTGATCATGCAACCGGAGCAGCAGATCTGGCAAAAGAATTTTCGATTCCGGTCTATGCCTATGAGACGGAAAAAGAAACGCTGGAAAATGAAGAGATGAATTTATGCCACATGACAGGGGAACACCACGTGTTCCATGCGGACATATATTTAAAGGATGAGCAGGAACTGGATCTGGCAGGATTTCATATCCGGGTACTGCACACACCGGGACATACACTGGGGGGATGCTGTTACTATTTCCCATACGAAAATGTGGTATTTTCCGGAGATACACTGTTTTGCACATCGGTAGGACGTACCGATTTTCCGGGCGGAAGCATGTCTGATATCATTCGTTCCATCAAGGAAAAGCTGATGACACTGCCGGATCGCACGACCGTTTATCCGGGGCACAACGATGTAACGACCATTGAAAACGAGAGGATGTACAATCCATACTTATGATTACTGTAACATTAAACAGAACAGAATTTGAATATGATATTCATTCGCTGATTAAAGCGTTTTTCCCGAAGGAAGATGTGGAGCTTTACTATACGAAGGAAGCGCATGCGGACGAAAAAAATGTGGCGTGTACCAATCATTCTGCGGAGCAGGAAGAAGCGGGGAGTTCCCATTTTTCGATTGATTATGCGGATGACAGAATTTCCATCGCCTGGGATGACGCGCCGGATGGTCCGGCGCGGCGCACCTTTGCGGTGGATTTTTCCAATCGTACAGAGACAAAGAATGCATTGAAGGAACATCTGTACCGCCTGCTGGAGGAAGAGACGGGACAGCCGCTGCCATGGGGTACACTGACCGGTATCCGTCCGACGAAGATTCCGATGCAGATGCTTGATGAGGGAAAAACAAAAGAAGAGATTGCTTCCTATATGAAACAGACCTATCTGGCATCCGATGAGAAAATCAATCTGTCGATTGCCATTGCAGAGCGTGAGCGGGCATTGCTTTCCCGGCTGGATTATAAGAATGGATACAGTCTGTATATCGGCATACCGTTTTGCCCGAGCACCTGTCTGTACTGTTCGTTTACTTCCTATCCGCTGACTGCCTGGAAAACACAGGTTGATGCATATCTGGACGCACTGGAAAAGGAACTGGATTATGTTGCCGCAAAGAATTATCATCGCAAACTGAACTCGATCTATATCGGGGGAGGGACACCGACCACACTTGAGCCATACCAGCTGGATCGTCTGATCCGCAAGATCAGGTGCAGTTTTGATCTGGGAGATTGTCTGGAATTTACGGTGGAAGCAGGACGGCCGGATTCCATCACGGAAGAAAAACTTCTGGTGCTGCGAAAGAATGGCATCAGCCGTATATCCATCAATCCGCAGACAATGAAGCAGAAAACGCTCGATCTGATCGGACGTCATCATACGGTCGAACAGACGATAGAAAGTTTTCGCATGGCAAGAAAACTGGGATTTGACAATATCAACATGGATCTGATTATGGGGCTTCCGGAAGAGGATCTTGCGGATGTGCGAAATACGATGGAAATTTTAAAAGAACTCGATCCGGATAATATCACGATCCATTCACTTGCCATCAAGCGTGCGGCACGGTTAAACATTTTCAAGGACCGCTATGAGAGCATGATGATGGTCAATACGCAGGAGCACATGGATCTGTGTGCCGAATACTGTCATCAGATGGGACTCTCTCCGTATTATCTGTACCGTCAGAAAGGAATGGCGGGAAATATGGAAAACGTGGGATATGCCAAGCCGGGCAAGGCAGGGGTGTATAACGTGTTAATCATGGAGGAACGCCAGACAATCGTTGCCTGTGGCGCAGGGGCATCTACCAAACGGGTATGGCCGCAGCCGAATGCGGATGGCACACACCGGATCGAGCGGTGTGAAAATGTTAAAGATGTCGGGCTGTATATGAAGAGGATTGATGAGATGATTGCGCGCAAGCAGCAGTTGTTCTCAGAAAAATAGCTGGATGAAATCCCCTTCCTAATTACAAAAAGAAAAGGAAAGAAAAAGATGGAATCAAAAGTAAAAGAGGCAGTTCAAAGAAAAATGTGTGGATACAACTGCGCGCAGGCTGTGGCATGCACGTATTGCGAACAGGCAGGGCTGGATGAAGAAACAGTCAAAAATCTTACACAGGGATTTGCAGTAGGCATGGGTGGCAGTATGGAAGCAACATGCGGAGCAATCATCGGAGCAGTAAATGTATTGGGTATGATCAATAAAAATCCGCAGAAAACAATGCAGAGTGCAAGACGAATCATCGGCAGATTCAAAGAACAAAATGGTACCGTTATCTGTAAAGAACTCAAAGGTATTGCAGATGGGGTTGTCAGGAGAGAATGCATTGACTGTGTAAAGGACGCAGCAGTATTGCTGGAAGATGAATTAAAATAAATGGGTATTAACAGCATTAAGGCAGATGTGAAATGGAAACATTCACATCTGCCTTAAAATATAATCAGAAAGTAACTGATGAAACAGATCAATTTCGTGACGGGAGGGTGCGGACATTTTCTTGGACGATCTGTTACTGTTCAGAGGTAAACTTGTAACACACAGTTGTCTGATTGAAAAAGCATTTTGCAACAATCCTTGACGTATGAGGCCCCGAAACGTATAATAAATGCTGGATAAAAAGAGAAAAAAATGGAGGAAATCAAATGGCACTGAGCAAAAAGCCGGTCAACGGCATGAAAGATATATTACCTGCAGAGATGGAAATCCGTGATTATGTGACGAGCGTGATCAAAGATACCTATCGCAGCTTTGGATTTACGCCGATTGAAACCCCATGCATGGAAAATATTGCAAACCTTTCCAACAAGCAGGGCGGCGAGAACGAGAAACTGATCTTTAAAGTATTAAAGCGTGGGGAGAAGTTAAATCTGGAGACCGCAAAGGAAGAGGCGGATGTGGTCGATTTCGGTATGCGTTACGATCTGACCGTTCCGCTTTCCCGTTTCTATGCAAACCATGCCAATGATCTGCCGACACCGTTTAAGGCATTGCAGATTGGAAGCGTGTGGAGAGCCGACCGTCCGCAGCGTGGACGTTACCGTCAGTTTACCCAGTGCGATATTGATATTTTAGGTGAGCCGAGTAATCTTGCAGAGATTGAGCTGATCACCGCGACAACCACTACCATCGGCAGACTCGGATTTAAGAATTTTGAGATCCGCATCAATGAGCGCCGGATTTTAAAGGCAATGGCAGCATACAGCGGATTTGAAGAGAAGGATTACGACAGCATTTTCATCACCCTCGATAAGATGGACAAGATCGGTCTCGAAGGTGTGGCGGCAGAACTCGAGGAAGAGGGCTATGCAAAAGAGTCGATTGACAAATACTTAGAGCTGTTTGAGTTATTAAAAGACCGCAAGGATGTTGCGGAAGGTGTGGCATTCTTGAAGGACAAGCTGGGTGATTTCCTGGATCAGGAAGTGGCAGACAGTCTGACAGAGATCGCAACGGCAGTCAATGCGACAAAGAATGCAGAGTTCACACTGGTCTTTGATCCGACACTCGTGCGCGGCATGAGCTATTATACCGGAACTATTTTTGAAATCGCAATGCCGGAGCTTGGTGCAGCCTGCGGCGGCGGTGGAAGATACGACAAGATGATTGGAAAATTCACAGGCAACGATGTGCCGGCATGTGGTTTTTCCATCGGATTTGAGCGTATTATCCTGCTTCTGATGGAGAGCGGGTTCAAAATTCCGGAGCGTCCGAAGAGAGTTGCTTACTTAGTAGAAAAGAAGTATCCGGCAGAGAAACTTGTGGATGTGATGAAACAGGCAAAAGAAGCCCGCGAGAACGGACAGCAGGTATTGGTTGTCCGCATGAACAAGAACAAGAAATTCCAGAAAGAGCAGCTTTCCAAAGAAGGATACGAAGAATTTGAGGAGTTTTTTAACAAGTAGAATAAGGAGAGTATAAAGGAGACAATCATGGCAGAATCAATGAAAGGCTTACACAGAAGCCACAGATGTACCGAGGTAAGCAGTGCCAACATCGGTGAAAAAGTAACCGTTATGGGCTGGGTACAGAAGAGAAGAAATTTAGGAAGTCTGATTTTTATCGACCTGCGTGACAGAAGTGGTCTGTTACAGATCGTGTTTGATGAGGAGAGTGTCGGAGCAGAGGGATTTGCAAAGGCAGGAACTTTAAGAAGTGAATATGTAGTGGCTGTTGAAGGAACGGTACAGAAGCGTTCTGCAGCAGTCAATGAAAACTTAAAGACCGGAGATATCGAAGTGATCGCAACCAGCCTTCGCATTTTATCCGAGTCACAGACACCTCCGTTTGCAATTGAGGAGAACAGCCAGACCAAGGAAGATATTCGTCTAAAATACCGTTATCTGGATCTGCGCAGACCGGACATTCAAAAGAACTTAATGCTGAAAAGCCGCGTGCTCGGACTGATGCGTCAGTTTATGGCAAATGAGGGATTTTTAGAGATCGAGACTCCGATCCTGTGCAAGTCCACACCGGAAGGTGCCAGGGATTATCTTGTGCCAAGCCGTGTACATCCGGGAAATTTCTATGCACTGCCGCAGTCTCCGCAGCTGTTCAAGCAACTTCTGATGGCATCCGGCTATGACCGGTATTTCCAGATCGCCCGCTGCTTCCGTGACGAGGATCTGCGTGCAGACCGTCAGCCGGAGTTTACACAGGCAGATATGGAGCTTTCCTTTGTTGATATCGACGATGTCATTGATGTCAACGAGCGTCTGTTAAAATTTGTATTTAAGGAAGCCATCGGTGTGGACGTGCAGATTCCGCTGCAGCGTATGCCGTGGCAGGAAGCCATGGATCGTTTCGGTTCCGACAAGCCGGATACCCGTTTCGGTATGGAACTGGTCGATGTATCCGAGACCGTAAAGGGCTGTGGATTCGGTGTATTTACCGGTGCACTGGAAAACGGTGGTTCTGTCCGTGGTATCAATGTCGAGGGACAGGGACATATGCCGCGTAAGAAGATTGACAAGCTGGTGGAGCATGCAAAGGGCTGCGGTGCAAAGGGACTTGCTTATCTGTGCATTAACGAAGATGGCACTTACAAGTCTTCTTTCGCAAAGTTTATGACAGAAGACGAGTTAAACGCACTTGTTGCAAAGATGAACGGCAAGCCGGGCGATCTGCTTTTGTTTGCAGCAGATAAAAATAAGATCGTATGGAACGTACTGGGCGCACTTCGTTTACAGCTTGGAGAAGAACTTGGGCTGATCGATGAGAACAAGTACAATTTCCTGTGGGTAACAGAATTCCCACTTCTGGAGTGGTCCGATGAAGAAAACCGTTTCATGGCAATGCATCATCCATTTACCATGCCGATGGAAGAGGACTGGGATAAGATCGACAGCGATCCGGGTGCTGTCCGCGCAAAGGCATACGATATCGTATTAAACGGTACCGAACTTGGTGGTGGTTCTGTCCGTATTCATCAGGATGACATTCAGGAAAAGATGTTTGAGGTGCTTGGATTTACCAAGGAGCGCGCACATGAGCAGTTTGGATTCCTTCTGGATGCATTCTCCTATGGTGTGCCGCCACACGCAGGACTGGCTTACGGTGTAGACCGTATGATTATGCACATGGTACATGCAGATTCCATCCGTGACGTGATTGCATTCCCGAAGGTAAAGGATGCTTCCGATCTGATGTCTGAGGCACCGGGTTCTGTGGATGAGAAACAGTTAGAAGAACTTGGTATTGCGATCGTAAAGAGCGAGGATAGCGAAGAATAATTTCTATGAAAAAATGGAAAGCAAACTGGAAAAAAATACTCATTGTACTGATCCTTATCTTGCTTTTGGTGTTTGGAATTCTGATGTATGGCAAAGTCAGTGAGCTGACCAACCAGCTTGCCTATCTGCAGGATACGACCAACATCATTCTTTCGGATGTAGGAGGAATGCAGTCAAGCATTGAAAAAACACTCGAAGAAGAGGCCAGTATGGTCGAGGATTATTCCATAGAAGTAAAGGATATGGATTTTGCCCGTCACGAGTATAAGGTGGAAGTTTCCGTGATTCCGAAAGAGTATACCGATAATACAACGATGAGCATCTATTTCGGAACAACGGAATGTCCGCTGAAAGCAGACGGTTACATGTTCAAAGGAAATATCACACTTCCGCTTAACAAAACATTCAACGGAAATGTCACGTTCCTTCTTGCAAACGGAAAAAAGAAGACAACGGAAGTGGTGGAAGACTTTGATGGTGTCAGCGGAAAATTTGATCAGGTTTTATCGGGAACTTTAGATGGAACGCCGGCATTAAAGGACGGAAAACTTTCTCTGAAAGGAAAGTGTACCTATACGCTTGATAATGTTGCGATGTATCATTTTAAAAGTTTTGAAATAGCAGCATCCCTGGATGGAGAGGAAATCTGGACGCAGGATCTGATGCAGAATCTGCTAGAGGAAAAACAGGAGTCATCAAAGGACGATAAGGATCTGGTGACGACAGAACAGGCGGTGGAGGAGAATTCGGAAGGATCTACCGTTGATTCAGGTTCCGGTACCGTTACCTGCAGGATGGTATATGAGAAGCCACAGCAGCAGAAAGAAGACGTAGAACAGACGCAGGCACAGGAAGGACAAACCCCTTCGCGGAAACCACTGCGTATCTATCTGCGGGCTGTGACAACGGAAGGGTATCGGTTTGAAACGGATCTGCTGCGGGAAGATGCCATGGAAGAAGAAAATAAATGGTCTCTGGATAAGGAAAGCATAGATACAAAGATGTATCGCAGTGTGTATGACCGGAAGGATCAGGAACTTACCATTGACTGAAAAAAGAAGTACGGTCAGTTATGACTGTACTTCTTTTTTTGCGAGTGGCAGGGTAAAGATGAACTCTGTTCCCACTCCTTCGGTGCTGATGACGTTGATATGTTCATTGTGTGCCTGAATAATTTCTTTTACAATAGCAAGTCCCAGGCCGGTTCCCCGTTTATCTTTTCCCCGGGAAAGGTCCGTTTTATAAAAGCGGTCCCAGATTTTTTTGATACTTTCTGCAGGAATTCCGATTCCGGAATCTTTCACGGAAATAAGAACTTTTTCATTTTTGATGCTTGTTTCAATCTTGATTGATGCATCATTGTGGGAAAACTTTGTGGCATTGTCGATCAGGTTATAGAGAACCTGCTGGATTTTGCTCATATCACCGTGAACATATAACTTTTGTCCTGTTAAGACAAGATCAAAGGAAAGCCCTTTGGCAGAACAGGTTCCTTCAAAGGTGAGGATGGTTGTCTTTATCATGCGGTTGATATCGAAATCTGTAAGGTCAAGCATCATACCCCGGTGCTGTCCAAAACGGTTCAGATCCAGAATTCCCTGTGTCAGTTTGGTCAGACGTTCGGTTTCAAACAGGATGATATTCAGATATTTATTCTGTAGCTCCGGTGGAATGGTTCCGTCTAACATGGCTTCGATATATCCTTTGATTGATGTCAGCGGAGAACGGAAATCGTGAGAAACATTCGAGATAAACTTTCTCTGGTCTTCTTCGAGTGTGTCCAGTTCATTCGCCATATAATCCATGGTGTTGGCAAGATATCCCAGTTCATCGTTCCGGTGGATCTGTGTGCGCGGTTCAAAATTTCCTTTGGCATAACTCTCGGAGACGATTGTCAGCCGATGCAGTGGACGGTAAAATCCATGTGCAAACAGCAAAAGGAGGAACAGTGCTGTCAGAAAAACAAATTCAATGGTATAAAAAACAATGTTCATAAAACCGTTTGCATTCTGTGTGATGGAGGACACGGTCTTATGGATCATGACATAACTGTGAATCCGGTAATTGCTGGTGATCGGAGAAAATACCGTAAGGTTTTTTTCGGAAAACGATCCGTAAAAGTTACCGGTCATATAATAACGGTTGCCAAAGTCGGAAGTGTTGAAACCTTTGAGCGTTTTATAATTGGCATTTGCTGCATCTTTGCCGACGGATTCATCGGTAGAATCAAAAAGAATATTTCCCTGATTGTCCATGATCCAGATTTGGGCAGAAAGATATTCGCCAAGACTTTGCATCTGTTTTTGAAAATCCTGCAACGAAAAACTGTATTTATTATAATTGTCAGCATAACCAGATGCAATCTGTACAGATTCCCGGTATAGCTGCTGTGCCTCCCGGTTTTCGGCATAATGCGTGATCGCATGCTGTGTGAACGTACACAGGATGATAAAGCCGAGAGCCACAAACAGGACATAGCCGAAAATGAGTTTGGGGATCAGTGTTTTTTTCATCCTTTTACCTCAAATTTGTAACCGATTCCCCAGACAGTTGCGATCGACCAGGTTTCATGGTCTTTGATCTTTTCCCGGAGACGTTTGACGTGGACATCTACTGTGCGGGTATCCCCGATGTATTCATATCCCCAGATGTGATCCAGCAGCTGTTCGCGGGTAAACACCTGGTTGGGAGAAGCTGCAAGGAAATATAACAGTTCCAGTTCTTTTGGAGGCATGTCAATCGGATGCCCATTGTACATGACCGAATAATTGGACAGATTGACGGTCAGATCCGGATATTCCACACATTTTAATTCTACAACGGACTCGGTTTTGGCAGGCTGGAAACGGCGGAGAACCGCTTTGACGCGTGCTACCAGTTCCTTGGAATCAAATGGCTTTAATATGTAATCATCCGCACCGAGCTCTAGTCCGAGTACTTTATCAAAGATTTCGCCTTTGGCGGAAAGCATGATGATCGGAACGTTGCTTTTGGTACGGATTTCCCGACAGACCTGATAGCCGTCAATGCCCGGAAGCATCAGATCAAGCAGGATCAGGTTAGGGTTATAGTGTTCAAATGCGTGCAGGGCTTCTTCCCCGTCATTGACGATTTTGGTATCATAGCATTCCTTGGTCAGATACAGGGAAATAAGTTCTGCAATATTATTGTCATCGTCCACAATCAGTATTTTCTGTTTGGACATGGAAATCCCTCCTTATTATAAAAAATCAATAGGTATTTAAACATCAAAAGCAGCAATGGTCACACCGGCACCGCCCTCAGACGGCTCTCCCATCCGGTAAGATTTCACGTACCGCTGGTTTTTCAGATGTGCCTGCACGGCATTGCGCAGTGCACCGGTTCCTTTTCCGTGAACGATCCGGATGGATGGCAGATGAGCCACATAGGCATCATCAAGATATTTATCCAGATGGGCAATGGCTTCGTCTACCGTCATACCAATCAGATTGATCTCTGTAGAAACGGATGCCGCTTTGCTCATTTTTATTTTTCCGGAAGAAGTACCTCCGTATTTTTTTGCCGCCGGAGAGGCATCTTCATCAATCAGTACCAGATCTTTGATGTTGACCAGGGAACGTAAGATTCCCATCTGGACATACAGATCCCCTTTGGCGTTTGGCAGTGTGTGCACGGTTCCCTTTAAGTTCATGGACAGTACACGCACGGAATCACCGATGCGCAACTTTTTAGGTACTTTGTGGTTGACCGTTTCCTTTTTCTTCATGGAGAGTGCTTTTTCACTGGCACTCATTTTGTCACGTACACGGCTGCGTTCTTTTTCCATTTTGGACATAGGCGCCTGTCCCTGTCCGTACTTGTTGAAATTGCGGATGGTCTCATCGGCAAGGTCTTTGGCTTCTTTGAGAATCTGTACGGCTTCTTCATTGGCTTTGCGCAGGATCTCGTCACGGCTGTTGTCCAGACGCTCATTTTTGGCGGTCAGTTTCTTCTTTAAATCTTCAATTTCTGCTTTGTATTTCTGAATTTCCAGCTGTTCTTTTTCAATGGTGATACGGCTCTGTTCCAGATTGGCAAGCATATCTTCGAAATTGACGTCGCGCTCACTCAGGCGGCCTTTGGCATCTTCAATGATATTTTCTGCCAGTCCGAGTTTGGAACTGATGGCAAACGCATTACTTTTTCCCGGAATACCGATCAGCAGACGGTAGGTAGGACTGAGCGTATCGACATCAAATTCACAGCAGGCATTTTCAACACCTTCTGTGGAGAGCGCATAAACTTTCAATTCACTGTAATGCGTGGTAGCCATGGTGACCGCTCCATACTGGTGCAGTTTGTTTAAGATGGAGATGGCAAGTGCGGCACCTTCGGTCGGATCGGTACCGGCGCAGAGTTCGTCAAACAGACACAGGCTCTGGTCATCCGCCTTTTGTAAAATGCGGACGATATTGGTCATGTGGGAAGAAAACGTACTCAGGCTTTGCTCAATACTCTGTTCATCTCCGATATCTGCAAAAATTTCGTGAAAAATGGCAAGTTCCGAGCGATCCCCGGCCGGAATGTGCAGACCGGACTGTCCCATCAGAGTCAGCAGTCCTACCGTTTTTAAAGAGACGGTTTTACCACCGGTGTTTGGACCGGTCACGATCAGCTGCCGGAAATCCGCACCGAGACGTACATCAATCGGAACCACTTTCTTAGGATCTAAGAGTGGGTGGCGGCCTTTGCGGATGTTAATCCGCCCCTCTTCATTAAAGACAGGGGCAACACCGTTGTAACTTTTGGCAAGTTCGGCTTTGGCAAAAATAAAATCCAGTTCCGCAAGAACAGTATAATCCTGACGGATTCCGTTTGCGTTTTCTGCCACACGGTTGGAAAGATCTGCTAAAATGCGGTCAATTTCTTCCTGCTCTTTTAAAAACAGTTCCTTAAGTTCGTTATTTAAATTGACGACAGCCATTGGTTCAATAAATAAGGTAGAACCGCTTGAGGACTGGTCATGTACCATACCGGGAACCGAGGTTTTGGATTCGGCACGAACCGGCAGACAGTAGCGGCCGTCACGCATGGTAATCACAGCATCCTGCAGATAGCTGCGGGTGGTTGTGTTGTTCATAAGACCAGTCAGCTGTGCGTGAATGCGATCGTTCATCCCCCGGATGGATTTACGGATTTTAGAAAGTGCCGCAGAGGCGTCGTCTGCAATTTCGTCTTCCCCGACAACACAGCGGCGGATTTCATCCAAAAGGGGAGAAAGCGGCTGGATCTGTGAAAAAAGCGGTGACAGGGAATCTGTTTTTTCATCGTTGCGGTCGCTTCGGTCGTATGCTTTGACCCGCTTGGCAACTTCCAACAGAGAACAGATCATAAGGAGCTCTGTGGTATTTAAGGTGCCACCGATATCGAGACGCTTCAGGGAAGCGTTGACATTGTGAACGCCGGAAAAACTGATGCCACTTCCGCGGTACAGGCGGTTGAGTGCGTCTGCCGTAGTTTCCTGCAGATGTGCAATTTCCGCAGGATCGGTCAGGGGAACCAGTTTGTGACAGCGGTCTTTTGCCTCTTCACAGCTGGCATAATCTGCCAGACGCTCCAGTATTTTATAATATTCAAGTGTATGATAAACTTTCTGATTCATAGTGATATTCCTTTTTATATAGTATTCTCTCTTGTATTATAACGCAAAGTGCCATTTTGGAAAAGAAAAATAATGTGATTGTTGCAAGTGCATGGAAATGCGAATATAATAGTGGTTATGAGTGATAAACAGCAACCAAAGAATGCGTTTGTCAGAGAACAGATTAAGGACAAACCAAAGAATTATAAACGTATGTGGGTCCGGTTGGGGGAATCTGCTGCCTGTGGGGGTGTATTTGCGCTGGCTGTGTGTCTGGTGCTGCTTTTTATGATTCCGGTTCTGCGGCAGGAGGAAGGTCCTGTGCCGGATACCGGAGCACAGGATTCACAGCAGGCATCGGTGGAAGAAACGGAGCAGGGGTCTGAGGAAAAGGAGGAGACACAGGCTCCGGAAGAGAGACAGCCGATGACGCTGGACGATTACCAGCAGATTCAGACAGAGCTGTACGCCATTGGAAATACGGCAAATAAGTCCATCGTTACGATCACAGGGGTGGTCAGTGATACGGACTGGTTTAACAACTCTTATGAACGGGAAGGTCAGGGCTGTGGCACGATCATTGGAGAAAGTGGAGGTAAACTCTGGATTCTTACGGAGAAAAAAACGATTAAAGATGCTGCAAAGATCAAAGTTACCTTTGTAAATGATGCGGTGGCAGAGGCAAAGCTGGTCGGATACGATGGGAATACCGGTCTTGCGGCACTTACCGTGGATCTGGAGGATCTGGAAGATTCCACGAGGAATGCCATCACCGTGATGAAAACAGCTGGTTTAAACACCATACATAAGGGAAGTATTGTGATTGCCCTCGGCAGTCCGCTTGGAACGAATTATTCGATCCTGACCGGAACCATTACGGCGACCAACAATGAAATTTCCACCCCGGACAATAATTACAGTGTATACACGACAGATATTGTTGCCAGTGAAAATGGAAGCGGTGTGCTGATCAACACGGATGGGGAACTTGTTGGTGTTGTGATGCAAAGCTATAGTGCGGCTTCTGCAAATACGCTCACTGCAGTGGAAATATCAGAACTGATGCCAGTGATTGATCTATTATTTGCGGACAAAGAGGTGCCGTATTTTGGTGTGCACATTTCTACGGTTACCCAGCATATTGCGCAGAAATACGATATTCCGAAGGGCGTATATATCAAAAAAGTCGAGATGGATTCGCCTGCCATGGATGCGGGACTGCAGAGCGGGGATGTGATCCGTTCCGTTGCAGGCCAGGAGGTTGCAAGTGCAGAGCAGTTCCGGGAGGTGCTATTGCAGCTGACACCGAAAGAAACCTATTCGGTTACGGTTATGCGGGAAGGTACTAAGGGGTATAAAAAGATTACCTGTAAATTAAAAGCAGGGGTTTTGCAGTAAAATTGGAAATAAGGAGTTATTATGAAATATATTGAATCTCTCCGAGAAGGAGAAAAAGTAAATGAAGTATATCTGTGTAAATTCAAACAGGCGGCACTGACCAAAGCCGGAAAAGCATACGACAATGTGATCCTGCAGGATAAAACAGGAACGATTGATGCCAAGATCTGGGATCCGGGTTCTGTGGGAATTGATGAGTTTGACGCGCTGGATTATGTGGCGGTTACGGGAGATGTCACCAGCTTTCAGGGAAATCTGCAGATGTCGATCCGGCGTGCACGCCGTGTTTCAGAGGAGGACATTGATCCTAAGGAGTATCTTCCTTGTACGGACAAGGATGTGGAGGAGATGTATGCCGAATTGACAGGATATATTGATTCTGTGAAAAATCCTTACCTGAACCAGCTGCTGCACAGATTTTTCGATAATCAAACATTTGCGGACCGGTTTAAATTTCATTCGGCAGCAAAGAGTGTACATCATGGATTTGTCGGGGGTCTGTTGGAACACACCGTCAGCGTGACAAGAAACTGTAATTATTTTGCGCAGAATTATCCGTTTTTGAACCGGGATCTTCTGATTACGGCGGCGATTTTCCACGATATCGGTAAATTAAAAGAGTTGTCGGCGTTTCCGGCAAATGATTATACCGATGCAGGACAGCTGCTTGGGCATATTATGATTGGTGCCGAGTGGGTAGGCGAGGGAATCCGTTCCATTGAGGGATTTCCGGTGGTTCTGGAAAATGAGTTAAAGCACTGCATTCTGGCGCACCACGGAGAACTGGAGTATGGATCTCCGAAGAAACCGGCACTGGTTGAAGCGATGGCTTTGAGCTTCGCGGACAACGTGGATGCAAAGATGGAAACCATGCGGGAGATTCTGGCAAATGTACCGGACAATAATCTTGAATGGCAGGGGTACAGCCGTCTGCTGGAGACAAATATACGCAAGACAAGCAAATAAGATGAGATAAAGTCGGAGCCGAAAGATATTTTGACTCCGACTTCGCAGGTTAAAAGGATGAAAAAAAACGATTTATTTTCTTTGAAAATTACAGATATGGGAGTCGACGGGGAAGGCATCGGAAAGTACGATGGGATGACATTTTTCGTCAAGGATGCGCTGATCGGAGATGAAATCCGTGCCCGTGCCACAAAACTGAAAAAACATTATGGATATGCCCGTGTGGAGGAAATTATCACACCATCTCCATACCGCGTAGAACCGCAATGTCCGCTCCACCGCCGCTGCGGTGGCTGTCAGATACAGGCACTTTCCTACGAGGAACAGCTTGCATTCAAGGAAAACAAGGTGCGCAGTAATCTGCAGAGGATTGGAGGATTTTCCAAAGAAGAGTTAGAGCAGGTATGTTTGCCGATCGTTGGGATGGAGCATCCTTTCCGCTACCGCAACAAGGCACAGTTTCCGGTGGGACTGGATAAAGAAGGAAAACTTGTGACCGGATTTTATGCGGCACGTACGCATGCCATCATTCCGGTGGAGGATTGTCTGCTTGGGGTAAAGGAAAATAAAGATGTGCTGTCTGCAGTAAAGGAGTGGATGTATCAGGCACAGATTCCGGCTTACGATGAGGCTGCCGGAACCGGGCTGGTGCGCCATGTTTTGATCCGCTATGGATTTACCACCGAAGAAGTGATGGTATGTCTGGTGATTAACGGAGACGGGCTGCCGGAAAAAGAAACTCTCATCGAGCGGCTTTCGGTGCTGCCGGGGATGACTTCCATTTCCTATAATGTAAATACCGAGCGCACCAATGTCATTCTTGGAAAACACACGGAATGTATCTGGGGCATGCCATACATCACGGATTATATTCATCTGCGTAATACCGGAGATTTTTCAGTGGAAGATACGGCGATTGCCTATCATATTTCTCCGCAGTCGTTTTATCAGGTCAATCCGGTACAGACAGAGAAACTCTACAGCACAGCACTGGAGTATGCAAAGCTGACCGGAAAAGAATCCGTCTGGGATCTGTATTGCGGGATCGGCACGATTTCGCTCTTTTTATCCCAGAAGGCAAAGCAGGTATACGGAGTGGAAATTGTTCCTCAGGCGATCGAGGATGCAAAGAATAATGCTGCATTAAACGGTATTACGAATGCAGAGTTTTTTGTGGGAAAAGCAGAGGAAGTATTGCCGCAGTTTTATAACAGTGACGATCTGGATGCCGGTATGCGTCATCCGGATGTGATTGTGGTAGACCCGCCGCGCAAGGGCTGTGATGAGCAGTGTCTGTCGACGATGCTTGCCATGAAGCCGCAGCGGATTGTTTATGTGAGTTGTGATTCGGCAACGCTTGCACGGGATCTGCGGATTCTGGTGGATGGCGGATATGAACTGAGAAAAGTGCGGGCGTTTGATCAGTTTGCGCATACGGGGCACGTTGAAACGGTCTGTTTGATGTCTAGGAAAGAGAAATAAATAGCGAAAAGTAGCGTATTTACGGGCTTTTTGCGAGGTTAGTATTATCAGAGAAGCCTTGCGGAAAGCTCGGCTTTCTTGCATGGAAACATATCTACTTTTTAGTCTGAACGGAGAAAAAGTGGATGACCGAAAAATGCGGTAGGTTTTAGGCTGTGGATTAGATGTCATAGGTTTAGGCACTGGGATTGTTGTCAGAGCCGACCACAGTTTAAGCCACTCGATACTAAGAGGCAGACTTGGCAGTGGAATAGATGTTATAGAAGGAGCGGTAGAGATCTCTGAATATTTGTATCGTCTGAGGAAACTTGAACTTATGTATGATGGAAAAATTTCTATTATGGTTCAGGAAAGAGTAAAATGGCCGAAGAAGATAGGCCGCAATGAATTGTGTCCGTGCGGAAGCGGAAAGAAGTATAAGCGTTGTCACGACGATGAGAGTATGTAGAAATTAGTTTATTATAGAGTAATTTGTTGGGGAAGGAGGCCTCCTATTTGAAAAAGAAAAAAGATGAAATAACCATTCGTTCTAGCGCAGCAGAATACTTAACCTATATTGCCTCTATTGGTGATCAGCAGGACAGCATTGAGATGCGCTATGAGGATGAGAATATATGGCTGACACAGAAGATGATGGCCACATTGTATGATGTGGATGTTCGTACAATCAATGAGCATATTAAGAAGATTTATTCCGACTCAGAGCTTGAGGAAGATTCAACTATCCGGAATTTCCGGATAGTTCAAACGGAAGGTCCCCGTCAGGTGACTCGTGATACAAAGCATTATAATCTTCAAATGATTATTGCGGTCGGATTCAAGGTTAATAATGAGCGAGCGGTGCAGTTCCGCAAGTGGGCCAATGGTATCGTGAAAGACTACACTATTAAAGGCTGGGTTATGGATGATGAGCGGCTGAAACGCGGAACTTATCTGACAGAAAAGTATTTTGATGAGCAGTTAGAACGAATTCGTGAAATTCGAGCAAGCGAAAGAAAGTTTTATCAGAAAATAACTGACTTGTATGCCACAGCCATTGATTACGATAAGAATTCTGCAACTACCAGGAGATTCTACGCAACAGTTCAGAATAAAATGCATTACGCAGTTCATGGTCATACGGCGGCTGAACTGATTGTAGAAAGAGCTGACCATACAAGAGAGCATATGGGATTAACTACTTGGGCAGATGCTCCTGAAGGCAAAATTAAGAAGAGTGATGTTACGGTTGCCAAGAATTATTTGAGTCAGGATGAAATGAAACAGCTGAATCGTATGGTTACTGCATACTTGGATTTTGCTGAGAATATGACATTACGGCATATTCCACTCACGATGCAGGACTGGGAAAAACGGCTTAATAGCTTTATTGAAATGTTTGATTATGGTATTTTACAGGATGCAGGGAAAGTGTCAGCTGAAATTGCAAAGATTCATGCCGAGACTGAATTTGAAAAGTATCGTGTTATCCAGGACAGATTGTTTATGTCTGACTTTGATAAATACATGCTGGAATTGGAAGAGAATGCGAAGAAATAACAGGATTGTTTCTCCCTTTCAATGCCGAATTTTCAGGCATGATAAGGTCGAGTGCATGGAAAACTGACCATCAGTTAGGTCTAAAAATAGCCGTTGACCTGTTTTTGCAGGAAGAACGGACAAGGCTGAGACGATGGCGGTTCCTCGGAAGATTTGACTTTTATGTTGGAATCACTATAATAGTAGAAACGAATAAAAAGTTGAACTTTTTCCGTGGACGAACGAGGTTCAGGCTGTGATATGGATAGCGAGTTGTATTAATACTTTTTTGCTACAGAATTTGTTGATATGTTTCCGCAGACAAACGGAGATATTTTACTACAGTCCACATTAGTCTGGATCGATTTCCGAAAACTGACATCAATCAGCACGTATCGATCCATGTGGAGACGGTAGTAGGACTACACAGAAAGGATATATAGAAATCCTTGAATTTACGCACTTTGTAGAGTTTTTCAGCTTCAACAGGATTGCTGAAAATCACAAGGAAAAAGAGCTTGTGAGGAAGGTAACGGTTGTTGTGGCATTAGACCTCGGTTGTGGGAACACAAATAATGTAAGCGCCTAGTTTCAGGGTGGATTTAAAATCATCACAAAATTTGCCATAATTATAGATGATAGATGCCAGCATTTTACTACAGTATCGGCGCTAGATACTATAAATGCGAGCGTTTTACTATAACTATGGAGGTTTCCTGTATGAAAACGCAAAGACGCACAGCAGACGAACAATATCAACTTATCATGGAATGCCGCAGCAGCGGTCTTAGTGACTACCAATGGTGTACAGAACATAACATCAATCCCGGCACCTTTTACAACTGGGTTAAAAGACTGAGAAAAAAAGCTTGTTATGATATCCCCTCTGCCACAGGACGCGGCGATTATAAGCCAGCCCTTAAACCGGATGTTGTAAAACTTGAGGTGATACCTGATCATCAAAACCCGGGCATTCCAACTGTCGAAAGCACAATGCTTCCGCTGGAAGAACCCTGCCCCGCCATCGAGGTCATGCTTGGGACTGTTTCAATAAAAATTTCAAATGATGTTGACCCGAAGCTGCTGTCACAGATCCTTAAAGCTGTGACAGGGACATGTTAGGAGACATCACTGTCGCAGACGAGATTTATGTGATCTGTGGTTATACAGATATGCGCAAGTCCATTGATGGATTATGCGCTGTCGTAAAAGACCAGCTGAATATGAACCCTTCCAGGCCAAATGCAATCTATCTCTTCTGTGGCAGACGTAGTGATCGAATAAAAGTGCTTCTTCATGAACGTGAAGGATTTGTACTTTTATATAAGCGACTTGATGCCAACGTAGGAAAATACCGTTGGCCGCGCAACCGTAATGAGGTAAAACCCATTACATGGAGGCAGTTTGACTGGCTTATGTCAGGTCTTGAAATCGAGCAGCCAAAGGCAATAAAAAGTACCGGAAATGCTTGATTTTTCAGGATTTTTCGCTTGTTTTATGGTATAATTGAACCATAGAAAAGGAGCGAAAAAACAATGCCTTCAGGAGTAAGAGATATCCAGCTCTTAGAGCTTAAGGATACGATTTCACAACTGAATAATACAATCAGCACTCAGAACGAGCTTATCCGTTCCCTGCAGAAAATGCTGCAGGAACGTGATGCCAAAGACAGCGAAAAGGATCAACTGATCGCTAACCTTCAGGCACAGTTGGACTACCTGAAGACCAGACTTTTTGGCTCCACCAGTGAGATCCGGCATGAACAGCTCCCGGGACAGTTGGATCTGTTCCACCTGCAGACGGAGGATGAACCGGAACCGGTGCCCCTTGAGGTGGAATACATTGAGGTAAAAGCACACAAGAAGGCCCGTAAATCGAAAGCTGCTTATGATGAGGTCTTTGCTGATCTTCCGACAGAGAATGTTTATGTAGATACTCTTACGGAAGAACAGAAAACGTGTGATGTTTGTGGAACAATGATGGTTCCTATCGGACACGAACTCATCCGGACAGAACTGCGTTATACAGAGCCAAAGCTGGAGCGTATTGATTATTATGCGACTACCTATGAGTGTCCACAATGCAAGGAAACGGAAGATCCCCGGTTCATCAAGGACGAAGGAACTCCTGCACTGATCCCGGGGAGTTATGCATCGTCCGGTCTTGCAGCACATGTGATGTATTATAAATATGTCATGTCCATGCCCTTATACCGTCAGGAGAAGGACTTTGAACACCTTGGGGTAAAGATCAGCCGTACGACCATGGCCAGCTGGATCATCTACTGCGCAGAGAATTACTTTCTGCCAATGTATGAATATCTGCACCGGAAACTGTTGAAACGCAGATATCTGATGGCAGATGAGACTCCGATCCAGGTATTAAAGGAAGAAGGCCGCAGACCACAGAGTAAATCTTATGTCTGGCTGGTACGCACTGGTGACGATGGTGAGCTTCCTATCATCCTTTATAATTACACTCCGACCAGAGCCGGCAGTCATGCCGCTACTTTTCTTGCAGGTGCAGATCCCGGATACTATCTAATGGTTGATGGTTATAAAGGATACAACAAAGTGCCGGAGGCACAGCGTTGTTGTTGCTGGGCTCACATACGACGCTATTGGCTGCGGGCAATACCCAAAGGCCACGAAAAGGATTATACACATCCGGCAGTCCAGGGATTCCTATACTGTAATAAGCTGTTTGAGTATGAACGATCTTATCGAGAAAAAGGATTATCGCCCAAACAGATTTATCATCGCCGCCTGAAGGATCAAAAACCTGTCATAGAGGCTTTTTTGTCATGGCTTGACCAGCTGCATCCGGAATCCGGAGACAGGCTGATCAAGGCAATCAACTATTCCAATG
>OHZE01000229.1_pt1 | contig 20215 bp, 20 predicted proteins | sample 1580371 | NCBI WGS metagenome assembly OHZE01 (sample SAMEA3882527, study PRJEB24775) | human gut metagenome | biome: human-associated habitat; feature: intestine environment; material: feces | place: Netherlands | collected 2009/2010
AAAACATATCGAAATCTTTTCAAAAATCATCTTGACATATCACCAGATTGCTCCTTAAATCAACTGGTACTTTGATTACATAATGATTGTATCATGCAATTATTAGAAAAATATTAGTAAATGGAGGCAGAAGTCCGGAAAATGCAGCCTAAGATTGTCCGGCCGGCATCCGCACCACAAACGTACTGCCCTGATCCACCACACTTTCCACAGTCACCGTCCCGTGATAAAAACGTGCGATCTCATAAACCATTGCCAGCCCAAGCCCGGTACCTTCGCCACCGCGGGAAGCATCCGCCTGGTAAAAGCGGCGGAAAATTTTCTCCTGTTCATTACGGGCAATCCCGATTCCGTCATCTGCAACCGACAGGACAAGAGAAGAATCTTCCTGCCAGAGCCGCACCCGGATATGTCCGTTTTCCCTGCCATAGCGGTACGCATTGCTCACAAGATTCACCAACAGCCGCGAAAAAAGTTCCGGATTGACCGAAATCATGACCGTTTTCGTTTCATACTCCAACGTAATCCCACGCTCCCGGATAAGCTTCATATCCGAACAGACCGCTTCCACAAGCTCCGCCGCATCAACGAAAGCGTCCGGATACTTCCCGGAGCGCATCTCCAGCCGGGCAAAATCCAGCATATGATTGATCAGCTTCGTCATTTTCTGCCCCTGCCTGCGGATCACCAGCAGGGCATCCATATATTCTTCGGTCGTCCGTTCCCGTTCCAGCGTGTAGTCACACTGCGCGGAAATCACAGCCATAGGAGTCCGAAGTTCATGGGACGCATCTGACGTAAACTGCCGTTCCCGCTCGAAAGCCAGCTCCAGACGGTCAAGCATCTCGTCAAAAGTTGACGCAAGCTGGTGCAGCTCATCATCCCCTTCGCCGATATCAATCCGTTGTTTCAGATCATTTCCCTCACTGATCTGTTTTGCCGTCCACGAAATTTTCTGGAGAGGTTTCAATGCATGTCCGGCGATCAGATATCCGCCAACAGACGCCGCCACAACCCAGAGTGGCAGAAGAATCACAGCAGCCCGGATCATCCCGGACATCTGCCGCTCCCCCTGCTCCTCCGACACCATACCGCGAAGCCATAAATCGTCCAGACCGTTTCCCGAAATCTTGCGGTCAAACACATAGTACCAGGTACCATCAGAGCGGAGCTTCTGAATCCGGGAATCCTCAAAACGCATTCCAGACACAATGGAAAACGCGGAATCACTTCCGTATAGCAGCCCCGAATGCTCATCATACAGCCCCGTGTATACCTCATTCACCTCATACAGAAAATCATCATCGATATCCAGATATCCCGAACCATGCCGTATCAGATAATCGTACCGTTGCTCCTTCAGCGCCTGGCTGGAAGGCAAAAGGTATTCCACCTCATCCACATTATTCTCCACCGCCTGTACCAGACAATCCTGTATCGTTTTGATCAAAATCTGACGGCTTACCGCAAAAACAGCCAGATAAGCAAAGAGCACGACAACGATCGATGCGGCAGTAAACCAGACCGTAATCTTCAAGCGGACAGACAACTTCTTTCGAATAGGTAACCTCTTTTTAACAGGCGATTTCTTCACAATAGCCAACTTCCTTCCTTATATAAATGACTTCTTCATAATCGATACCCCCCTGCCCTCAGACATCTTCCCGCAGCACAAAACCCCTGCCGCGGACAGTGTGGATCAGTTTGCGGTCAAAGCCATCGTCCACCTTCCTGCGGAGATAGCTGATGTAGACATCAACCACATTTGTCCCACCTTCATAATCAAAATTCCACACATGATCCTCAATCATTTCACGCGACAACACACGCCCCTGATTATACATCAGATATTCCAGCAGAGCGTACTCCTTCGCGGACAGATGGATTTCCATTCCGTTTCGTGCAACCGTGTGCGCACTGCAGTCCATCGACAAATCCCCGATACAAAGAACATTGCTGGAGGCACCGAAAGAAGTCCGCATCATCGCACGAAGCCGCGCGGACAATTCTTCAAAAGAAAACGGTTTGACGAGATAATCATTGGCACCCCGATCCAGTCCCTTCACCCGGTCGGAAACAGAATCCCTTGCGGTTAGAAACAGCACCGGCGTCGTCCGTTTCATGCGCCGCAGCGCATCCAGTACAGCATACCCATCCGCCTTCGGCATCATAATATCAAGAATCACAGCGTCATAGTCGGTGTATGAGAGAACCGCAATCGCTTCCTCTCCATCGAAGCAGCAGTCCACACTGTAACCGTCAGCGGTCAGCTTTTGAGCGATAATGTGATTTAAATCCTTTTCATCTTCAGCAAGAAGAATCCGCATGGTCATACTTCCTTTCCAAATTTAGTTTTATCAGTATAGCAGAAAAAAAACAAAAGCGCCACACCTGATTTCATCTCCATAATATAAACACAAATACATCATATGTATTAAAATTAGCAACAAAACAAAAATTACGAATAATTTAACATAAAACGCAAAAAGGAAGACACAACAAGGGAAAAATTGGTTAAAATGCTATATTGTTTTTTCCGGAAAAAGATATTATATTAAAAACATCTGATGAATTTCCAGATAAAACCAACAGAAAACAAAATAATAAGGGGAAGAAATAAAATCTATGTCTACAAAGAAAAGTACTATGAAAGAAAAGCTGGAAAATATGCAATTGAGAGAAAGGATAAATTATGGCTACAAAATGGTCATTATTATGATGCTGGTTTCAGGATTGCTCTCGGTTGTGGTCATAGGTGTGTTATTTTCCGACATGATGCATTATGTAAATAAAGTGAATGCCGCAGACCAGGCAGTAAAGGTCTGCCGGATTAATGTCAGCGCGGCAGCGAGAAATATCAGGGAAATGGCGTTGAATCCGGATACATCATCTTACGATGGTTATGAACAGGGCGTGAAAACTTTACTGGAAGAAGTGGATGCAAAGCTTAAGATTATAAAAAAATCAGGAGCCGTTACATGCAATCGAGGATGTGGCAAAGGATTTAACAGAAGGAAATCTGCACAGCACACTGGAATATCGTTCCGAGGACGAGATCGGAAGACTGGCACACAGCATGCGAAAGTCTATTCGTATCCTGGGATCTTATGTAGATGATATCGACCGCGCCATGAAACTTTTTGCGGAGGGACATTTTGATGTACAGCCGGAAGTAGAGTGGAAAGGTGATTTTATTGGTATTTTACACTCCTTTATGGGATTTGAGAAAAGCATGGCAGCCACGATTAAAGGAATCCAGAACGTGTCAGGCGAGGTTTCCGGTGCGGCAGAACAGGTGGCATCAAGTTCCAATGATCTGGCAGATGGTGTGACCAATCAGGCAGCTGTTGTGGCGAATCAGGTAAATATGCTGGCGGACCAGAGTGCACAGGCAGCGAAGGAATCTACCACACTGATCGAAACATCCGTAAAAGCCGTGGAAAACGGTATGGTCATTGCAGAACGGACCGCAACACAGCTGGAAGAAGTGGCAGAAAGCCTGCGTGGAATGATCAGTAAATTTAAAATTGCAGATTTTGAAGAATAATACAAAAAGGCAGAGAGCAGACAATATCAGTGGTCTGTTGGGTGAAAGGGAAATGCATGTTGATTATCTGCAGGGCTATCTGTTTGGAAAACCATGCGGCAAAAAAGAGTTTTATGAACAGTTTGTAAAAAGCGATGGAAAATAATTATCAGAATATTTAAGGAAGTAGTTGTATGGAAACAATTTTCCGGATGTGACGGAGCGACAGGTCACAGTGAAAATATTCAAAAGAATCTTTGAAAATATTGAAAAAATAGAAATTAAGGCACTAGGCGGCAGGAAAATAATCCTCAGCCTTGGTGCATGCATTTATGATGGGACAGGGGATATCAGCTATGATACCCTTTACAGCAAGGCAGATGCAGCCATGTACCGGAGCAAAAAACAACAGGGATTTTGTGCTACGGTACATGGGGCTGCGGACGAGGTTTTTATACCTTAACTGTTGGGCTGAATCCGCTTCCGGTTATAGACCAGATGCAGGTACATTGCATCATGGGCGCGGATCGCATCGTGGGCTGCAATTGCGTCTGCAATCTCCCGGTGTGACTCAATCGTTTCATTACGCAATGTGTTTCCGGTACTTTCTATGAGAAGTGGGATTGATCGGAAAATAACGGGAACCAGCCGTGGAACAACAATATTTTTGCTGCTCAGTGCAATGGCGGTATGCAGTTCAATGTCTTTGGCAGAGTGATCCTTATGGGCGTTTAACAGTTCTTCGGTTTCATCACATAAGGTATAGATTTTTTGGATTTCTTTATCTTCTGCATGCATGGCGGCAAGGGCTGCAATGGAAGGTTCCAGAAGAAAGCGGATTTCCATGAGGTCATGGATCAGCTTTTGTTTGTTCTTTATAAAATTAAGCCCGAGCGGATCGTTAATAACACCTGTGGAAGATGCGACATAGGTGCCGGATCCCTGCCGGATGGTGACGATATTCCGTGATGCAAGAGCCTTCATGGCTTCGCGGAGAGAGCTTCTTCCTACATTTAAGCGTTCACACAGAACGGTTTCATTTGGCAGTTTATCCCCGGGTTGTAAATTTTCTTCTAATATAAATGCAATAATGTCTTCCGCAATTTTTTTCGGGAGACTTTTTTCTTCAGAATTCGTCATATGATTTCCCCATTCTTTAGATATATAAATAGAAACAATTTAAGAATAATGCTTTCTGAACCGAATGTCAAAGTAGACTGGTGGATACTATCCAGAAATAGTTGGTATTTGATACTGTCTGACCGCATCAGCACCACCAGGCAGGAAGAGAATAAGGAGAATAGCGACGATCCATGGGAACAGTGTGGTAAAAATGTTATACAGGTCTCCCAGTGGATCCTCGCTGTAATCCCAGAAAGGTCTGGCAGGATCATCGATCCAGTAGACATTTATGATTGTCCGCAGATGGGATCTGGTACTGCTTAGCGGAGAACAGGAGAATTTTCTGCAGTACTCCTTTCCGGCTACCGTGTAAGTATACCTTGCCGCCCAGTAATTGTGGTCGGAATTTGACCGGTTGACCGTGATTCTTTTTGCATCTTTTTTTATAATCATTCCTTTTGTGACATGTCCGCGTTCTTTTGCAATTTCAATTTTTCTGCTCAGCCCAACTTTTCTTTTGGCTAAAAACTTCAGATCAATGATGTACAGTGGTATCAGCGATATAACGGCTACAGTTACCTGCCATGGATACTGGCGGATGGTGTTGATGATTTCTTTAAATTCCATGATTTCCCCTTTTTTGCTTCATATCAGGAAGCGGTTTTGAACACTTTCCCGGTACTGCCGTCTCTTATGCAGTCAGACCATGGAAAGGAATATGGTCTTTGTATCCTTTATTACTAGGAAAACAGGGATTATTTGGCAATAAAAAATAACTGTAAACGTTTTCATATATTAGGCATATCGTTACTGTTCAGAGGTAAACTTGTAACGAGTTCAAATCATTTTTTTGTGTATGACAAAAAGACAGATTGCATATCTGCCTCATAACGCAGTATCATGGTGACGAGATTTATGCAACCCGATACATGAAATCCCTATTTCTCTTTGGACGGAGGTGGATAGGATATTTTCGATTGTACCTGACAGGTGTCAGATACTTTTGTATGAGAAGCATGGTCTCTGTTTCGTCACCGCCGTGTTTGAGATATGCCCTGCATATATTTACTGCGGTGGCAAAATTAATTTTATAGACGTGTTTGGTATTTTTAGATGTTTTTACCTCACTAATATTTTTAAAGTTTTTAGGCATAAAAACAGTGGCTTTCTATGACAGAAAACCACTGAAATGATGCTTAACTGAATGGCATTGAACACAGATTCGTTTATAACATGGAGAGTAACCAAAATCTAATTATATATGCGTGTAAATATCACTACGAAGATTAGCAGCCCCACCGGCGCAAATATTGTGCGGTGGGGCTGTGTTTGTTAAAATATGAAATAAAATGCTAGTTTACTGTAACCTTAATTGTTCCGTAAACACCATTGTTTGCGACGACATAGATCACACAGGTTCCTGATTTCAATGCCTTTATTTTTCCGGTTTTCGATACAGAAGCGACGCTCTGATCGGAGGTGTAATATCTGTATGCTGCTGCGTGGAGCAGCTCTTTTTTATTGGTGTTTTCGAGTCTGGTGCGGCTCCTGACCACAAATGTATCTCCTGCTTTGAGCCGGATGTTTGTCTGATTGACAGTCACTTTTTTTGCGTTCGTTGCTTTCGCGTCTTTTAATGCGACATGGAGCGAATTGGACTTGGCGATGTATACCTTCTTGCCGTCAATCAGCTTGTAGGCGGCTACAAAATATTTGTACCGTCTGTTGTTGTCTAAGCGTCTGCTGGTGACACGGTCTTTTGCCGCTTTTACCGTGGCGAGCTTCTTGTAGCTGCGTTTTCCGTCACAGTATGACCAGTAGCAGTCATATCCGTCTGCGTCCTCATAGGAGCGCCATGAGATAGTGATCTTCCGGTTGCCGCCTTTTCCTGTTGCGAGCAGGATCGGAAGCTTCAGCTTTGATACCTGACTGCCGTTGAGCGCTGACTGATCCTCTGTGTCCGTATCGGGAGTCACCCTGTTCTCGTCATAACCGATCATGTAGACGGAGAGGTGGCTGGTTTTCCAGCTGATCAGCTTCTTTACCGGATCATAGCTGGTTTCACAGCTTTCCCTGTTACCGTTCTCGTCTACATAATAGACCACGATTCCATTGGACTGCTCGCCGGAGCGCAGCTCATAGGGTGTGTGGAGCGTAATCACGCCGCCCATGTCAGAGATGTTTTTGCCGCCGCTGGTGAGCTTGATATCCCACGCGGGCTGGCTGCCCACTGCCTGCTGCTGTAGGGCGCTCAGGGCGCTGTCCGTGGTGCGTTTGATGGATATGGTAATGTCGGTCTGGTTTGTCTGTGCGGTCTTTTTGGACAACGCTTTTTCGTCAAATTCAATGGATGTACCATCGGTAAGTACGATCGAGAGGCTTTCCGCATCATTGGACGGGTCTTTCACCGCATCTGCGATCTGCTTTATGACGCTGGCGGGGAGCTTTACAGTATCGATCTGTTTCTCAAGTACGGAAAAGTCGATGGTCACAACACCTGTTTTCACATCATTGCCAATGACAGTATTCAGTTTGGAGAGGTCAATATCTTCAATCGTGGCAGTCGTGCTGCTGACAGTTGAATCCACCCGGATCGTTTTTTCCTCGCCGGATACTGGGACGGTCACAGAGGTGGAGGGGGTAGTATTACCACCAGAGCTGCCACTGCCAGTGCCGCCGGATGTGCCACCGGAGCTGTTGCCGCCGGATGTGCCACCGGAGCTGCTGCCGCCGGTGCTGCTACCGCCACTGGAGCCGCTGTTTTTTTTCGGGATGGTTTTGCCGTCAGCGAGCTTGGTATTGCAGCCCTTGCAGTAGGTGTCGCCTGTGTAGCCCTCTGTGCTGGTGGTTGCCTCTACGCTGCCGCGTACCTCAGTGCCGCCGGTGTGGTTGGTCATATCCTTGGCGCCGTAAGCTGTGTTACAGACAGCGCATACTGCCGAGCTCTGGCAAGTAGCGATACCGCCGGAGCAGGCATTTGTTTCGGTGTGGCTGCTGTCCTTTGCGCAGGTGCGGGTATGTGTTCCGTCACCGTTGGAGATCCATGCACCCCAGACATGGGTGTGTTCCAAAGCCGGGGCAAGCTCATAGCTGCATACCGTACAGAGCTGCGGAGCATCCTCGGTGGCCGCAGGACCGGGCGTATGCGCGGTAAAAGCAAGCTGCTCATTGCAATTCGGTGTCTGACAGGCGTGCCAGTGACCGCTTGCGTCCTTGCTCCAAGTGCTTGCCGGAACGTGGCTGCCGAGATTACCATAAGGCTTATTACAGGTAGAGCATACTGCTTTGTTCTGGCAAGTGGCTGTGCCACCGGAATGGGCAGCTTCCTCTGTGTGGGCACGACAGCAGGAATACTCTTTCCAGTGGTTGGTGTCGTTTGATTTCCAATCATTATTTAAGATGCCGCTGTGGTTGTCAGGGTCTTTGTCGTCGATTTCAAACGTATCCGCGCCTTTTGCGCCACAGACGCAGGACATATAGTAAGTCGTCCCAGATAGGCAGGTCGCAGAGGACGCCTTATACTGCTCGTTTACGGTCTCTTGGTCGTAGGTATGCGCAGCAATATCCCCTTTGCCTTTGCAGATGGAACACTCATGCCAATGAGAGAAAGAATCTGAACTCCAAGTTGAATTCCAGTTATGCTGACACACGACGAGGTTAGCGGTGCTGTTATTTTTGCTGGTCGCACTGACAGGGGTGCTGTCGTTCTCGTAGCTGAATTTTTCCGGAGCGGCATAGTTTTTGTAACCCGAAGCTATGCGAACATAGTTAGAAGCATCCGGCGTCTTTTCCGTCGTCACACCGATTGGATTGCTGCCGGTCAATGCACCCGCAATAGTGATAGATTTGTTGGTTGGCAGATAGACGTTGTTGTTGGCGCTATTTTTTGTGTTGCTGTTTATCTCCACACCGCCGGAAATACTGAATATATCGCCGCCAAAATATACGCCGCCATTACCGGTTGCAGTATTACCGGAGATGCGCGCCGATTCGGAAATGGTCATATTACTACTAGAATCACCCTGGTAAAACACACCGCCGCCATTTACAGCCGTATTGTTTTCAATCACGCTGTTGCCGGATATGATGAATCCGTTGATGTTCGTCCAGATGCCGCCGCCATTGCCCTTCGCTGTGTTATCACGGATGGTGCCGCCGTATATATTCATAGTACCGCCCACCACCGTCACGCCGCCGGCGTCTGTTACGGATTGATTATCACTGATGATACCGCCGTACATCGTAAATGTGCCACTGGTATGCGCGCATACACCACCACCGCCGTAGTTAGACCCGGCATTTTCCTCATAGTTATCGCTGATGGTGCCGCCATACATTTTAAAAGTGCCGTTTTGTATCTCCACACCTGCACCACCAGCCCCCGAGCGTGGATCATCGGCATGATTGCCGCTGATCGTTCCGCCGTACATGGAAAATGTGGCGGCAGCGGGGTCTGACCCGCCAACCCGCACTCCTTTTCCTTTTGCACCGGACGAGTGAGTGATCGTGCCGCCGCCTTTGCAGTCACAAAGTATGAACTTCGCACCATTGGAGACATTGATGACCTGACTCATCCCTTGCGAAGCGGAACTTGTTAAGGAACTTTCCAGTTTTTGGCCATTCAGACAGAGATAGAGCGTGTAGCCTGCTTTTACTTCAAGGCGAGATTCTCGTGTCGCATCCTTCTCCAGATAGACATAGGCGGTATTGTTAGTATCGTATGTAATCGTACTTGTTCCATCCCACGCTGTCCATGTGGCGTCTTTACAATTATCGCCCGTGTGGTCGCCAATATCGGTATGCGCTTCACCGCAGATGGGGTGGCTGTGTGCTGTATCCTCCGCCAGCGCAGGTGCAGGCAGCAGCCCCATCACAAGAGAGGCTGCAATAGGGATCGCTAATAATCGTTTCCAAAGCTTCATGGTTTCTTCACTCCTTCTCCTTTAATGTTTAACTGGTGGCTGCTGTGTCAGACTTGACAGCAACCGATGTTTTTTTATAATGGTAGTATAACTCGTTCACCCATGAACGAAGCAAGTGTTTTTTAGGAGGTACAGGATGGAAACAGATACAAAGAGCCTCTTTCAGATCACGGAGGCAGCGCACGCCTGTGGCGTTTCCCGCAGTACATTGATGCGCATGGAGGAAAAGGGGCTGCTCGCGCCTGCCTATGTCGCGCCGGAGAGCGGGCGGCGGTACTACGATAACCACAACGTCGCGCGCGTTTTACAGATCGAAAAATTCAAATCCATGGGACTGGGCGCACAGGAGATCGCGGACTATTTTGTCAGGGGCGGCGAGGTGTCGGGGCTGCTCGCGGTGTTGGAGGAACGCCTGCAGGAGCTTTTGCAAGGTGTGGAGGAGCTGCGGCTGCGGGCGGGGGATCGCAGCGGTATGTCGGTGCAGCTGACATCACTCCACGCCGTGACCTGCTGTATGAAGAAGTGTATGGGACGTACGGTGGAAGAAAAGTATGCCGCCATGTATGGGTTTTACAGCGAGTGTATCAGAAAGGGCTGTGTGCTTTCTGATGAGCCGATGTTCGTGGTACAGGAGCGGAACGATTATCTGGAGGGCTATATCGGAGAGAAGCCCTATCCCTACTGGGTCTGCGTACCGGTTCGGAAGGAACAGGCACCGGAGGACGCAGTCGTGCTGCCGGCATGTCGTGTGCTGTCCGTGTTGTACTACGGTGAATATGACGAAGGCGTAGATGAGGCATGGCTGACGCTGGGACGCGAGGTGAAGGAGCGGGGACTGACACCTGCCGGTCTGCCGCGTGTGCTGGGTATCGTTGCGCCCTATACGGGGCGGGAGATCGAAGCACGGCGCTACTGTTCGCGGATTGTCCTGCCCGTGAGTGACTGATCTGGATTTTTCTGGCTGCTCAAATATGTGTTTATAGCGGATTTGTACCAGATTTTGCATAATATGTTGCAGTCATTTGAGAGCTAGGTCTTGACCTGAGCTGACTTTAAATGTTATGCTAACACAAATCGGTGGAAGTAAACTGGAAACCTTACAGGAGCAGATAGAAGAGTGAAAACAGAAAGATTAGTGTTGAGAAAATGGACAGAGACCGATGCAGACAGTTTATTTGAATATGCAAAGAATCCGGAAGTAGGACCTGTTGCAGGCTGGCCTCCGCATAAAAGCGTAGAAGAAAGTAAAGAAGTAATCAGAAATGTATTCAATGCACCAGAGTGCTATGCAATTTGCGAAAAAGAGAATAATATTGCAATTGGTGCAGTGGAATTGAAACTGAATGGTCATACGGATATGACACAAAGAGACGATGAGTGTGAACTGGGGTACTGGCTTGGACAACCATTTTGGGGAAAAGGCTATATGCCGGAAGCTGCCAGGAAACTATTACAGCATGGATTTGAAGATCTTGGCATGACAACAATCTGGTGTGGCTATTATGATGGAAACCAAAAATCAGAACGTGTACAGCAAAAATTAGGTTTTGTTTTTCATCATACCTGCAGCGAAGTCCCGGTGCCTCTTTTAAACGAAGTAAGAGTTGAACATACGAATATAATGACAAAAAAGCATTGGGAGGAAATATGTAGCCGCTAATCATATTGTTTTGATCAAGAAGGAGTTTTATGCTTTCGTTTACTTTTGCTTTTTTGGTGCAAAATCCTTCATGCCAGGAATAGCACCTCCGGCTACAGCCCAGAAATACAGGCTTGCCACACTGCAATACGGACTTAATCTCCGCCGGTATTTTTCGAACAGTTTGCGGTCAATTTTTCTGTGGTGATAAACCATCCGCATGCCGCGCTGGATTGCCAGATCATCAAAACTCAATACATTTGGACGCTGCATACAAAACAACAGAATCATTTCCGCGGTCCAGACACCAATTCCCTGTAAAGAAGATAATTCTTTTATGGCTTCCTCGTCCGATTTTTTCCAGATTCCGTCAATATCAAAAGTTCTGTCCTTTACTTTTTGGGCAAAATCGGTAATATACCCTGCCTTTCTGAAGGAAATTCCCAGTGACTGTAAATTGGAAACTCCGGCACTCAGTATGGTATCTGCGTTAATGATACCATACTGATCCTTCATTCTTTTCCAGATTGTTGCCTGTGCTTTTGTTGAAATCTGCTGACCGATGATATGATGAATTACGGCTGAAAATAAATCAGTGTCAACTTCCCGTTCAATCATTCCGATTTTATCGATAATTTCTGCGAGGCGTTTATCTTTCTGTTTGAGGTATGTAATCTCTTTTTCCCCGTATGCAAAAAACATTTTTATCGTCCTTTTTATAACTGTATTGTAATAATTTACCATATTATTATATCACTTAACAGGACAATAAAATTATAAAAAGGAAAAATCATAATAGCCATTAAAATGATTTTATTTTATCTATAAAAACAATTATTTTGATGACTATTTTTTTACTTAGATAAAAAAAGGTGTTAAATTGTGTTATTGATTGAAATGCTCAATCATGATATGGATTATGTTGTGTCCCTAAAAATCCCCCCCGAAGAAATTGCAGATCCGTCAGTCTTCCAAGGGAAATCAGCTTAAGTGGGAAAACAAAGGGGTGTGGTATAAAGCAGATTACACCGGATATGAAGGACTAAGTGAATATCTGATTTCGAATTTGTTGTGCAGGTCAACACTGCATGAGGCAGAATTTGTCCGGTATGAGCCGGAGCAGATCCGGTACAGGCAAAAAATTTATGAGGGTGTGAAAAGTGAAAATTTTTCTTTCTTGAGAATATGACCATCGGGAGCATTTAAACCAAAAATCAGAACGTGTACAGAAAAAAACACAGGCAGAAGGAGTATAATCAAATGACTATTCGAAGAGCAAACGAAAACGACATCCCAAGACTGCTGGAACTGTTAGAGCAGGTGCTTCAGGTCCATGCAGATATCCGGCCGGATATTTTTATCCCGGGAACCACAAAATACACAAACGAAGAACTTTCCCAGATGATAAAGGATGATACCAGACCGATTTATGTTGCAGCAGATGAGAATGACAACTGTCTCGGCTATGCATTCTGTCAGTTGCGGGAGCAGCCGTTTTCAAACAATATGGTGCCGTTTACCTCGCTTTTTATCGATGATCTGTGTGTCGATGCAAGTACCAGAGGACAGCACATCGGAGAGAAGTTGTTTGTGCATGTAAAAGAGGAGGCAAAGCGTTTAGGCTGCTATGAAGTGACGCTCAATGTCTGGACGGGAAATACCTCGGCGGAGAAATTTTATGAAAAGATGGGGCTGAAAACCAAGGAGCGGCAGATGGAGTATATTTTATGATAAATATCCGAAGTGCAAAACAAATGGATCTTGCCCGGATTGAAACGATATACAACCACATTCATGATGAGGAAGTTGGCATTGTACCGTGCGTGTTTAACGGGATTCCGGATGTACAGCTTGTGTGTCTTGAAAAATACCGGCTAATCTAAAATACAACTTTAGATTAGCCGGTATATTTTTATTGATTTTGTATATATTAACGACTATAATAAAATCAGAGTTTAGATTAGCCGGAGGTTTGTTATGCCATATATACAAAGAGCGATAACGCCAATATTGAAACAAAGAGTGTCTACTAGCAAGTGCATGTTACTGGTAGGAGCCAGACAGGTCGGGAAATCAACACTTATAAAGCATGAATTCAAGGATTTTAACCGGGCAAATTTTGATGACAGGCTGACAAGAATGCAGGCGAAGGAAGAACCTAAATTGTTTTTTTTAAACAATCCACAGCCGCTTTTTATAGATGAGGTTCAAAAAGAAAGCAGTATTCTGGAAGATATCAAGCAGATTGCCGATGAATCGGATGAGCGAGGGATGTTTATTCTTTCCGGTTCTCAGAAACTTGAACTTATGAAAGGCATGAGTGAATCGTTGGCAGGAAGAGTGTCAATCTCAGAGCTTACCGGATTATCCATGCGGGAGATTTATGGTGTAAAATTTAACCGGCATTTTATCCCAACCGATGCATATATCAAAGAACGTGAAAAAGAGATTGTAAAATATGACAATATATGGGAAATTATCCACAAAGGATCTTATCCCGAGCTTTATGATATAGACAGGGACTGGCAAGAATATTATTCTTCTTACGTTGCAACTTATCTGGAGAGGGATATCAATGAACTGGTGGCGGCAGATGGTATTACATTTACCAAATTTCTGACGGCAGTTGCTGCAAGAACAGGTGAACTTCTCAATTATTCCAACATAGCAGGAGACGTCGGGGTAAGTGAGCCGACAATTAAGAACTGGATATCTATTTTGGAAAGAACCGGAATTGTATATCTGCTCCAGCCGTATAGTGCGAGCGCACTTAAAAGGGCAATAAAGACACCAAAACTTTATTTCCGGGATACCGGACTGGCATGTTATCTTACCAGATGGCTTACTGCCGATACATTGAAATGTTCAGCGGTTGCAGGGAATATGTTTGAGACATTTGTAGTGTCTGAAATTTTAAAATCCTATTCCAACGAGGGCAAAGATTACAGATTTAACATTTTTTATTACAGAGGGAAAGACAGAAATGCTTCCGGTGAAAACGAAATTGATCTTGTGATAGAGGAGGATGGAGTCTTATATCCGGTCGAGATTAAAATGTCCGGCAATCCCAAGGCAAGTATGGGAGCAACGAATCAGGTATTGGATAAGGTAAGTGATAAAAAAAGAGGTCTCGGAGTTATTTTATGTCTGATTGATAAAAAGACATATTTAAGAGAAAATCTTGTAGCATTACCGATCGAATTTATATAAAGGGGGTGATCCCATGATGCTAATGTGTAAAAACACACCTGTTTACGACATAGAGAATGAAAAAACATTAAATTATAATCTTCTTCCGGGGCTGATGCAGCAAAAAGGTGCAGACAATCACACCTTCACAAAATGGATGAAATTCCGCTATTCCTCAGGTACCAACATGATAGCACGGAAATTAAAGGGCATCACATTCGGACAGGGAGCGCGTATGCGCATTAACCGTGAGACCAGAGCGTTGAGTTTCAGCGACTGTTACTGGACAAAAGCTGAGGATGATTGGATATGTTTTGAGGAGATCAGTCCGTATTACAAACCATTCTGGGACGGAAACGAAGAATTTACAGGACAGGCGGCACCGACACTCTACGTGGGTGGTGCACTGTCAAAGGAATGGAAACAGGACGGAAAGCTCTACAAATATGGCGATATTTCCGTGGAACTGCAATGTATTAAGCTTTGCAGGGAATGCGGAATTTCTGTAGAAAGAGCAGATGAGACAGACGGAGGAATCGCAATTTCTAATATAACCTCCCCAAAGGTGATGCTTGAGCAGGCAGATCAGTCGGGAAGAATTGATCCGGATGATTTTGATGAGCAGACGATTATAGATCTGTTTGGAAAAGCCGGAGCGCAAATGCTTATTATAGATGCGATAATCGGAAATGGAGACCGGCATGCAGGTGATTTTGGCTGGATTAGAAATACGGATACCGGAGAGAATGTGGGCATGGCACTGTTGTATGACTTTGATCATGCATTAGACAGCACATTAGAGTCTGACCGGCTTTTAACAGATGCGGTTAAATTTTGTATGCCGTATGAGGATGAGATGGTGCGCATTGCGGGTATAGCCCAGGGATCGGAAAACGAAGTATTTAAGAAACGGGCACAGAGCATTTTGAAGTTGCTTGATGCTGGAAAATGAGGTAGTGATGTACCTGAATTCGGAAATATTTTCTATGAAGCAAAAATCAGAAAACAATTGGTGCCTGACACAATAAACAACGGGCGAGACAGGCATAGAACAAAGAATTATGCAGCTTTTTCCACCTCAAATTTCCAGATATGCCGGATTTGTGGCAAAAGTCGATCCATATCCCAGTGTTTTTCGCTGTTTTTGGGGCTGTTGGGATCATTGACGACAACGCGTCCTTCGGAATCGATGCCGGTGAGAACAATGAAATGTCCACTATAAGTAAAATCTCCGGGCAGCATGGAGCAGATCATCGGGGTGGATGAGGTAAGATTTTGCCGGATATAATCGTTATTTATGGTTCCCTCTGTGGATGTAAGGCCCAGCTTTTTTGCACCTGCAGTCATCAGATCCCACGAAGTGCCCTGTCCACTGATATAATAACCCTGTTTTTGCGAAAATTGTGCCACTTTATAAGGATTCCACGTTGCTTTTCCAGTTAATCCGCAGATAACCATAGAAAGTGAAGTTGGACCACAACCATTGACACCAAGGAAATTGCTGCCATATGTTTTGTACCCCCATCGCTTATCCCACTGGATGAATAGAGGAATGTTGTCTTTTCTTACTTCGTGTGACACATCAAGGTCAAAGGATTTGTTTTTGTATTTGTGATAATTTTCTACAAAATCGGTTGCTTCCGGATATTTTTGCTCAAACTCGATAAGAGAATCCGGGAGTTGTTCGTGCATGGCTGTTTCGTAGGATTGATGGGAATAAAATCCGATGATGATGAAAAATATTAAAAATAATGGTAGAAAAATTTTTCTTTTGCGTTTCTTTTTTTTCTGTTTCATTATACGGTCTCTTTTCTTTTGTTTTCCTAAACGGATAGCTTAATCATAGCATATATGTTTTAAAATAAGTCTTAATATTTCTTAACAAATCTTAACATTTTTACAGAGTGATATTATGTTATAAAAATATGGTACAATACTATATAAATTAAATAATGCCTGATAAATGGGAGAAAATATGGATGAAATAACAATTTTGATTATTGAAGATGATGAAGATATCCGGGAAAGTGTAAAGATATTGCTGGAAAACGAGGGTTTTCATGTAATTGAAGCGGATAATGGAATGGATGGGCTGCACCAGATTTCAGAGGATACGGATCTTGTTATTTTGGACATTATGATGCCTGGGATTTCTGGCATCAAAACCTGTGAACAAATACGCAAGATTTCCTATGTGCCGATTTTATTTTTGACCGCAAAAAGCAGTGAGAATGATAAAATTATCGGATTTACAGCCGGGGCAGATGATTATCTGGTGAAACCATTTTCTTATGCAGAATTGCTGGCAAGGATAAAGGCATTGTTGCGTCGAAAACAGGTTTATACTTGTGGAAACATGAAAGAAAATGGACAAAATGTGTGGATAAAAAAAGGAGATCTGAAGATCAATACTACAGGAAATAAAGTATTTTCAGGGGATGAGGAGATTTACCTGACGGAAACAGAATATGAAATTTTATCATTAATGCTGAAATACAGGGGAAAAATTTTTTCCGTACAAAACATATATGAGAGCGTCTGGCAGGAGCCGTTTTTCAATAATTCTGCAAATACCGTTATGGTTCATATTCGGAAATTGAGACTGAAAATTGAAAAGAATCCGCAGAAACCGCAAATTATACAAACGGTGTGGGGGAAAGGATACCGCATTGAATAAACGAAAAAGAAAACATCTGATGGAAAAAATGATCGGAATTCTGCTGTTGGGATTATTTCTTGCACTGCTGTTGTTTTTGCTTATATTTTTTATGGGAAATGGAGCATTAAACCGGTATTTTGAAAGTTCTATGTATCGAAGAAATGTTTCTAAGGAAACCATAGCAATGTTTCAGGAATATGTATCCAGACATCATCTGGCGGCTTCCGACACGGAGCGTATCCGGGAGTGGGCAAAAGAAAACCATATTGGGTATTTTACGATTTCAAGAAAGCGCATGCTGCTTTACGATAATTATTACACACTTCCGGTTGCCTTAGATCGTACAAAATCAGAGCAATTACACTATACATGGCAATATTTTCAAGAAGTATCGTTTACAGATGGGAATGCAGATGTATTTATATATGTGAATCGTGAGCGAAAGTATTATATCCTGGTAGATGTGGCTGCGGCACTTTGTGGTGTGCTGGTCTGGATTGGAGTGTTTGCGTTTGGTGTAAGCGGATATGTACGGTACATCAGGCAATTGAGTGGGGAAGTAGCGAAACTGGAAGATGGATTATGGTCGGTGGATTTTACTATAAAAGGAGAGGATGAGCTGACAGATCTGGCACGCGGTCTGGAGCATATGAAAACAGTTCTTTTGGAGAAGGAAGAAAAAGAACGAAATATGAAAAAGGCACAGAATAAACTGGTTCTGGGGATGGCACATGATTTGCGGACGCCATTGACTGCATTAATGGCATATCTTGAAATTATAAAAAGAGAACCCGAACACGATAAGGTGAAACTTTATGTAAAGAAAACAGTGGGAAAAGCGATTCAGATTAAAAATCTTTCAGATCAGCTATTTGAGTTTTTTCTTATCAATTCAGGGCAGCAGCCACAGATGGAAAAGTCGGAATCCATAGCTTTTGTAATGGAGGATTACTGTTCGGAATTGTGCAATGTATTGCAGACAAATGGCTATACGGTTACACTGGGATGGAAACAGTGGGAGGAAGTAAAGATAAGTGTTTGTTATGATTATATCGGACGCATTATGAATAATTTGTTATCCAATCTTTTGAAGTATGCAGACAAGACAAAAGAAATCCTGTTGGATATGGGAATTTGTCAGGACGAGTTTTTCTTTTCCATTATGAATGCAGCGGCAAATAAAGAACAGGATCATAGAGGAACGGGAATTGGGGTTCATAATATTGAAATCATGATGGAGCAAATGCAGGGCAGATGCGAAGAAGAATGTGGGGAGGAGTCTTATCGGATCTGCCTGTATTTTCCATTAGAAAAATCAGAAAATTCATAAAGAGACTTTCACCTTCTCATTGATATTCAGGCAAAGATGTCTGAGGGAAAATCGGCTGGTTATGAAAAAAGACAGCAAGAACAGGAGCCACGGCTTGTACTCAAATCAGAGTACAGGTCGTGGCTTTTCATACTATGAAATTTAATAGCAACTTATAAATTTACTAATATCTTGTGATAAACGAGCAATTCTCCTAAAATGTATTTGAACCATTGGTGTCTGACACAATAAAAAGTATTACCGTGACTGCCCCTTGCGGTAGTACATGTAGGAGTAGATCACCGGCAAAATGCACGGGAGGATGGCGAGCGCCATAAGCACCCAGATATTCTGGAACGGCGTGGTGACGATCAGAAGGAGCCCTCCGATCACCATGCATTTTCCACCGAACCGGTGCGTGTGATACCAGTTATCGGCATCATTCAGCGCCCACGAAATGCGGAAGCCAATGGTGTAATTCGGCTTTACCGTCGGCAGGAAGTTGCCTAATATCAAGTATAAAACTCCGATGAGCAGCCCACAAAGAAAACCAATATCAAACTGATACCCTAAATTATACCCATAAACCGTGCTGCATACAATGATGGAAAATACCGGGCAGATCCACAGGACAATAAAGAATATTTTTTTGTTGATGCTATTTGCCTTGGGATCAATGTTCGTTGCGATCACGCATACCAGATGCAGGATCAGCATGATCACCGGAAGCCCGAACACTGCAAAAGCCTTGGATGAGTAGCCGTCCGGTTCGTTGCCTGTGCTCCAATGGGTTGCAACGGAATCCGGAAGCTGCTTCCACAAAAGCAATCCGATAAGGATCGGGAGCAGCGTCGCAATCGATGTGAGTAATATCATTTTTTTATGTTGTCTGATCATGGTCATTTCCTCCTTTTAATTCAGTGATCCATAGCATGATCTCCTCAAGCACGGTGGTGTTGAGCTCATAATAGATGAATTTTCCTTCCCGCTCGTCGCGGATCAGGTCTGCCTCCTTCAAAACGGACAGGTGCCGGGAAACCGCCGCACCGGAAATCGAAAAATGGTCGCCGATCTCGCCCGCAGACAGCCGTGATTTCTTGAGCAGATTAAGGATTTCGCGCCTTGTTGGATCGGCAAGCGCGCGAAGCGTATCCTGCATTCCCAAACTTATCCCTCCTACGCTTAACATTTAACTTAATTGTTAAATGTATTATAACATAATACGTGTGGTTTGCAAGGGGAAATTAAAGTGTTTTTTGTAATTGCTCCCATTCATGTTTTAATAATTGATATTCTAAGCGGGTTTTCATTTTACCATCGTGCCATTCATAATCAATATGCTCGGCTTCTTTTATTAACCCGTTTTTCTGCATAACCCTCTCGGAGCCCTTATTCTCTGCCAGACACCCGGTTGTAACTCTGTACACATTGTCTTGTGTGAAGGCATATTCCAGAACCTTCTTCAATGCCTCCGAGGTGTAGCCATTCCCCCAATGCCTCGGATATGTAAAATAGCCCAGATGGACAAGCTTTCCTACCGGAGTGTCGGCTTCAACCGTATACCCGATGCTGCCAACCTGTTCGTGCGTGTCTTTCAGCTCCATGTGACAGAAATAGAATTTCCGCTCCGGGGATTTCATGTCAGACAGGACTTCCGCGAAATCCCGTCTGGCTTCCTCAACGGGATGCAACTGTATGTCCTGCAGATAGTACATGGTCTCGGCATCCATTTTCAATCTGCTGTATGCCTCAAAATCCTTCTCTGTATAATCTCTTAAAATAATGCTCATGTGTGATAAAGTAACACAACTAAAATAAAGAAAGACAGCCCACTATTCCGTAAAATAAT
>OHZE01000246.1_pt1 | contig 19377 bp, 19 predicted proteins | sample 1580371 | NCBI WGS metagenome assembly OHZE01 (sample SAMEA3882527, study PRJEB24775) | human gut metagenome | biome: human-associated habitat; feature: intestine environment; material: feces | place: Netherlands | collected 2009/2010
TCCTTTTGCATCAATTGCTCATCGTTCATATTTTGTTTTGAATGGTCAATCACTTTCTCCACAAAATAATTAACAATTATCGAAATCACCCTCGCAACTTGTAATCTCTTTTTATCAATTATTAGGCGCTCTTTATTGTCAAGCGCATTCAATTCCTTGCTTATTCTTTCACTTAATTCCTTGCATTTTGCTATTTTCAAACGATCCATATACTCTTCTATGCTCATTACTCCCGAAATTATTGCATCATCTACATCGTGACTTCGTTGTGCAATTTCATCAGCGATTGCCACAACTTGTCCTTCTAAAGTAGAACAAATTTGTTGTTCTTGATTTAAATCAATTTCTAACTGATCCAAATATGCTTTAGGTATAAAATCTTCAATATTTATTTCCTTTTTTAATTTAGTATGTTTCAACACTCCATCAATAACTTGTACACTTACATTTAATCCCAAAAAATCCGTATATTTTTCTTCCAATTCAGTTAATATATGTGCACTTTGATAATTATGTTTAAACCCACCAAATCTGCGATCCTTTAACAGCTGCGTTTCTTTTATTCCTACATCAATACTTCCATTCAAAATTTCATCTAACGTTCGCTCCCCCTGATGTCCAAATGGCGTATGTCCTAAATCATGTCCCAACGCAATTGCCTCTGTCAAATCCAAATTAAGATTCAATGGGTATGCTATCGCTTTTGCAATTTGATTCACTTCTAGAGTATGTGTCATTCTCGTTCTAAAGTAATCTCCTTTTTCCGCCCCAAATATCTGAGCCTTATCAACCATTCGACGAAATGCTCTGCAATTCACAACTCGTTCTCGATCTCTTTGATATTCTGTTCTTCCATTAATCAATTCACTATTAGAATATATTCGAACAGATTCCGAAAAATTTGCCGGCATTACAAGGGATTCTATCATATCCTTTTTTTCTTTTTGCGCTATAATTCTTTCAAGAAGCTCATTATACAAACTTTCCATGTCGCTCATCATAATATACTGCTTTTCCTCAAAATCTTTTTCCAGATCCAAATCTATTTTATCAACAATACTGTCTAAAGCCCGCTTCCCAGTTCCTTTCGTTATATGCGCATACATATTATAATTAATATGATTTTCATCTGTAATACTCTTTACTTTTCCTATAAATATTTCTTCGATTACCTTATTGGTGTAACATATCAACAAAAGTGCAATCTCTTTCTTTTTTTCCCTTTTTGTACACTTCTTGATTTTCTCAAGCTGTAATTCATTTTCTGATCCTTTCTGAGTTGAATAATACCTAATTTCTCCTGTATTGTAACTTTCTTCTGCGTATTGACGAATTTGTTGTACTTTTCCATTATTTTTTATAATTACAACTTTACTCATAACCCTACATCTCCTTTAATGTTTTTTCTTTATTATCCCCCATTTTTTACCTTTTTTCAACATTTTTCGTTCGACAAAATTCGACAAAAACACACGGACTTGCAACTATTATATCCCACTTTTTTATCAAATTATTTTCCCAATTCCCAAAATGCGACCGCACTTGCAGCTGCCACATTCAACGAATCGACTTTATGCGCCATCGGAATATTGACGATAAAATCACTTTTCCGTATCGTCTCATCACATAGCCCATCTCCCTCTGCCCCCATGAGAATCGCAAGTTTGTCCTCTTCTTTCAACGCCGGTGAATCTATGCTGATCGAGCCCTCACAAAGTGCCATAGACACTGTTTTGAAGCCCAAATCACACAATAACTCCATATACACTTTTTCTGTCTCATCAATAAATGTCCACGGCACCTGGAAAACCGTTCCCATACTGACTCGAATCGCCCGCCGGTACAACGGATCGCTGCACCCCCGTGTAAGCAGCACCGCATCCATCCCCAATGCCGCCGCAGAACGAAATATCGCCCCTACGTTAGTCGGATTCATGACATTTTCCAATACTACGATTCTCCTGGCATCTCTTACCACCTGCTGAATTTCCGGAAGTTTTCTCCGTCTCATCGCGCACAATGCGCCTCTGGTAAGCTTAAATCCGGTAATTCCAAGCAAAACATCTTCCGTAGAAGTGTAAACCGGTACACTTTCATATTTTGCCAAAATATGTGCCATCTGGCCCAGTACGTCCTTTTCTTCCAAAAGAAATGAAATCGGCTCGTAGCCATCTGCAAGCGCCCGCTCAATCACCTTGGGGCTCTCCGCGATAAATACGCCTTCTGCCGGTTCAAACCTATGCAGCAATCCGGCTTCCGACGTACTTGCATATAAAGCCAGCTCCGGACATTTCAAATCATCTATGTGTATCAGATTCATTTTTTGACTATTCTCCTTATCTTTTTGACCGTCCATTTGCGTTACGTCCAGCACTTTCTGCATCTGCTGCAATCGCCGCATCCTTTCTGACGGGGCTCCGGGCTCCATGGTTTGCACAAAACATCAATTTTTCCGGCATCATATCTCTCTGTGGTACCCAACATTGAAATCTGAACAATATTTTGCGGCAGCTCCGTTATCGTAACCGGTTCCATACGAACTTTAGAGCGATCCATACAACTCTGCACTCGCACCGGATAAAACTGTTGCAAGCACTCCCCGTCTGCTTGATTGATAACCATAAGCGACTGAGAAAAAAGCCGGATTTCTTTTCCGGAATTTTCCCCGTCGCAGATGATTTTGTCATTTTCCGACAACTTTATTGAGTTTGTCAAAATTTCCACTTCTTTCATTTTCGGATTACAAAACATATTCCGATAAAATTCTTCCAATCTTTCCAATATCTACAGCACCCTTAAATTCAAATTTAGCTGTAAATCCATTGGTAAACATAATATATAACTCCGAATCCGGAATCATTTCCAAAAAACCCGGTGTTTGAATTGAAAAATACTGAATTTTGGAATACGGCATGGTTGCAAATGATTTCCTTTTTCCCGTAATTCCCTGCACATCCACTGAAATAATCCGTTTATTGGTAAATATCAATTGATCACGAACTGTCTGAAATGCAAATTCAATCTGTTCACCACCAATCAACAATCCGTCCACTTCTTTACGAACTTCCTCTACATTAATTGGTTTTAAATTAAATACACTATTACTATTAAAATTAACTGCCATTTTGTTATCCTCCTTATTTTATCTCTTATAGCAATCATTTTTTGATAAATTTATCCTTTTTCTTTTGTAATTTTCAAATACAAGTATTTCTTCTTTTGTTTTTTTATCTTTTTCAATTTTACCACAACCTGCTTTTTCCCATTCACCCATCGCACTTCTTTTATCTTTTTCCTGACAAGAAATCGTATCGTCGCTTTATCAAGTTTCAACGCTCGATTCTTTCCCGTCTTATAAACAATTTTAACACAAATTTTCCTGCCCTGTTTTTTTGCTCTTTTTTCCACCTTACGAACCGCTTTTTTCAAAGCCGGATAAAGTTTTCTGTTCTTTTTCAATTTCACCACAACAGTAACGTCTTTTTGCTTTCCGGATATATTTGGTTCTGCTGAAGGCGTCGCTGTAGAATTTACATCCGGTGCTTGCGTCACTACCGGTGAGTTCGTCGGTGGCAATGCTGGCATATCCGGCGGCAATGTCGGTGTAGATGTCGCGGCGGGCGTCTTCGTCGGCGTTGCTGTCACACTTGGAGTTTTTGTTGGGCGCACTGTCGGAGTTGTCGGCGGCGACAAGGTTGGCTCTGGCGTTGCTGGCTGTTGTGTCGGCGTTGCTGTTGGCGACGTGGTTGGAGTTGCCGTCGCACTTGGAGTCGCTGTCGCCGGCTCCATCGTTGGTTTTATCGTTGGAGAAGCCGTTGGCGTCACAAGCGGCTCATCCGTTTCCGCCGGTGTCGGTTTCGGAGTCTCAACACCCTCCGCAGCCACCTGATAATAGTATGTAACATCCACATTTTCTCCAGCAACATTTACAACTTTTCTATCCGAATCACTTCCTATATAGGAATAGCCGGCCAGCTGTGGATTTCTTAATGTATATGTAGAATTTGCCGGCACGTAAACCGTAGTTGTTTCCGCTTCCGGAATGTCTTCTGTCGTGCCATCTTCCTTTTTTAATTTGTAATGCAGATTGACCATGCTCCAAGCCTGCTCCGCCGTTTTGTCCGTAGCCAAAACTTCTCCCGTATCCGCATCCACAATTTTTCCCTCCATTTTATCGCCATTAACCAGCCCGGAAACATCCGGAATCGTGATAGAAAGTGATTCTTTGGCAGCTTCCGGATCATACCGGTTCGCAAGTGCAGGAATCGTGTAATTTTTCTCTTCTGAATATTTTACTGTCGTACCATCTGCCCCAATAATCCGAAAAGTCATTTTCAAATGCTGTTCACGATTTACCATATTTTGTACCACAGTTCGAAATTCCAGATCCCAGTTATTGGCTTTGGTAATATATTTCTCGCTGATTCTATATTTTTTGCTGTCCCGGTCCAATGTCCCCGTTTTGCTATGTGGAATAGAAATCTCCGGATCAGCCACATAAATCGCCGCCGGCCGGCTGACATAATCCGGATTATTCAAATTTCTTGCCAACTCCATTTTGCACACCTCGCAAAACGGCTGCCCAAGCCATCTCATCATGCACTCACGGCTCGGAGCAAATGCCGTCTCCGTTCCCGCCTGAGTAACCCCAATCCCACGGAATCCAAGCATTTTCGCCCACTTAATCGTCTCCGGATTCGTGGTATCCGAGGTATTTGGGTTATTCGTATACCTCTCATATTCATCTCCCAAACGCCCGATACTGTGCGCAATCTCATGCGCCATAACTGTTCCATTCTGGTTATCTTCTGAATTTGCGGAAAAGGAAAATAATGAATTATGAGAGGCCCCAAAACTCCCTTCTGAATTGCAAAGCACATGGATCGTACCAACATTGGCACCCGCATCCAAATAGCTTTCCTCCAATTCCTCTCTCAATGTTTTGGCCTTATCTGCCCCATCGCTTGTAAATACAAGTGCTTTTCCATGTGCTGCAACATGAAAATAAGTATCTACACTCTTGCCCCCATATTCGCTGATTCCCGACTCATTGGAAACCGCCTGCACCGCATAAATATTGATGCGGTCCGAATACTCTTTGTAAGGAGACCACGTCAACATCCCTCTCGCCTTCTCAGCCGCATCCTGCAAAAACTTGTCCTGTTCCTCTAGCGTATAACCATCGCCCATGATCACAATAACAAAATTTTCCTTATCATCTCCCGCCTTATGAATCACATGCACCGGAAATGTGGTTTTCTGCGTTGTTTCATTTTTAGACACGGTCGTACCCTGGGATTGCACCAAATCAGCATCCGCGCTGGCGACGTCCTGTGGGATTATGGAAAATAGTATTGATATAATAAGCAATAGTGCTTGAAATTGTTTTTTCATTCGTTTCACCTCGTGTTTGTGATGGGTTGGGGGTTACTGTTTTTTATTAAATATATTAATATTATACTCGTTTGTGGGGGAATTTTCAATGCAAATTGTGAGGAATGGAGTTTTTGAGAAGATTACGTTGTAAAATATTTGAATCGTATTCAACAATTTACGCTATCAGCACTACTATTTCTAATAGACTTTCAATGTCTAAAATGGTATAATTATAATGATATTTAATTTAAATACTAACAGGCTAGATAAATATCATATTAGAAATCATAACTATACAATAGAAACAAAAACATCGCTCATAAATAGAAATCGAGGTAAATACTATGGCATTTAGTAAAACAATCCAAATGTATATATTTGACGGTAACCCAAATGGACGCATCATGTGTGAACTTTCTAATTGGAATGGTCGTATATATAAAATTTCTCGAAACGAACTTTCCGAATTCGCCAAACGAAAGGATTCGGAAAACACTGGCGTATACTTCTTATTTGGTAAAGATGAAAGTAATTTTGACACTGTCTATGTTGGTGAAGCCGAAAAGATGTTCACACGTCTCAAACAACATCTTAAAGAAGATTACTGGAATGATTGTATCGCAGTAATAAGCAAAGATAATCTTCTAAATAAAGCGCATGTAAAATATCTTGAAAACAAATTCTACAATATTGCTCAAGATACTGGTCGTGCCAACGTATTAAACAGTACAATTCCTACATGTTCATCCATTTCAGAATACGATGAAGCCATGCTTTCCGAATTTATTAGTAATACAAAATTACTCGTAAACACTTTGGGATATAAAACATTTGATTCCATCGAAGATTCCTCAATCAAAGCCGGGCCTAAACAGTTATACTTTTATATTAACGGAGCAAGAGGCGCAAGCTCCAAAGGAGTTATTGTTCCCGATGGCTTTGCTGTTTTTAAAGATTCCAAAATTGCTTCCAGTACCGTACCCAGTATGTCTGAACCTTTAATCAAATTACGTACTTCCCTTATTGAAAAGGGGATCATTAATTCAAACTTTTGCTTTACGAAAGATTATATTTTTACCAGCCCTTCATTAGCAGCCGCTATTGTTATGGGCAGAAATGCAAATGGAAGAACAGAATGGAAAACAAAAGACCATAAATCTATCAAAGATATTGAAGAAAAACTTTAAAGCCAAAAAGGGTGTTGTGGTAAAATATAGTTGTAACGCCCCGACCTAATGAGTTATAATCTTACTAGGAAACAAGGTACACTACAATGAATCATGAGACTGTTTCAAGTTTTGTGTAAAATCAAAAAACTGATATAAGATTTGTTGATAGTTACTAAGAGCAGAGACCAGATTTTGGTTCTATGCTCTTAACTGCATTATACAAGAAAAATTGGGTATGTCAAATAGAACCTGCAAAAGTTCTCAGATTTTTAAGGTTCTAATTTTTCCAATCGTTCTTCGAAATATATTTCTAGCTGGGCGCGTATTTGAGCCCAATCCCTGCGACGCCCGGTCCATTTTTTCGTGATATCCATGGTAGCCAGATAAAGCATTTTTAACAGACTGTCATCGCTTGGGAATACGGTCTTGCTTTTGGTTACTTTACGAAGCTGGCGGTTGAAGCCTTCGATAGCATTTGTCGTATAAATGAGTTTGCGAACTTCATCCGGATATTTGAAATATGTCGAAAGCGTTGGCCAGCGGTCACTCCATGATTTATAAATTTTAGGATACTTACCGTTCCATTTTTCTCCAAACGACTCCAGTTCCTCTAATGCGGCAGCTTCATCTGGTGCTGCATAAACAAGTTTCAGGTCTGCCATAAGCTTTTTCAGATCTTTGTAGGATACATATTTGGTTGTATTTCGAATCTGATGTATGATGCATTGCTGGATTTCCGTTTCTGGATATACTGCCTCAATCGCCTGGGGAAAGCCATTCAATCCGTCAACACATGCCATCAATATGCCCTGTATACCACGATTTTTTAATCCGTTGATAATGGACAGCCAGAATTTTGCTCCCTCGTTCTCACCAACATACATGCCGATTACATCTTTTTTCCCTTCCAAGTCAATTCCCAGAGCAATATATACAGCACGTTTTACAATGCGTCCTTCACTACGCACATGGTAATGGATGGCATCCATGTAAACAACGGCATATACTTCCTGTAATGGTCGTTCCTGCCATTCTTTCACCAGCGGTATGATTTTATCTGTAATACGACTTATGGTACTGTCAGATATGTCTAAATCATAAAGTTCTTTCAGGTGTGCTTCGATATCTCCCGTTGTCATTCCTTTTGCATACATGGATATAATTTTTTCTTCCATATCCTGTGTAACGGTGTTTTGATATTTCTGAATCAACCGCGGCTCATACTCACCTTTCCGGTCTCTGAGAATGGCAACATCCATATCACCATAACTGGTATGCATGGTCTTTTTTGAATGTCCATTCCGACTGTTATCGGTATCCTTATTCCGATAATCATACTTAGAATAGCCTAATTCTTCGTTAAGTTCCTCGTCGAGAGTCCCTTCCAAAAGAACGGACATCATGTCTCTCATGATGGAATTCACATCCGTGCCGCTCTTAATGCTGATATCATTATCTCTCAGATATCCTTGCATCATTTCGCGCATTGCTGCTTTCTGTGGTGTGTCACTTTTTCTTCTTGCCATAATAAAAACCTCCAAACTGAGTAATTATATCTTACACCAGTTTGAAGGTTTACACAAACTTTGGGATACTCCCTTTTAACCGGACTTGTCTTCTGCTTCTCTTTTTCTAATTCTAGCAATTTATCTAAAATTTCCTTAAGCTTCACCTGTTCTTTGTCATTTCCTTTTCTGTTAAACAAAACATTTTCCTCCTCATACTCAATAATAATTGCAATATCGCAAACTATGAATCAACGATTTAAAAAAATCTACACAAAAAAATTAATTCACAATTTCATTTTTATCATATCTTTCTCTATTTTCCGGACCACTATACGAATTTTACACCGCTCCATGAAACTGTAAAATATTTGCCCGGGTCTTTGACACTTTGTTTGCCCCTTGATTTTCACAATTCCCTACACCACAGCCCTTTGAGGCTTATTTTTTTGTCAAATTTTAAGATTTTACTTGTAATTGTTTGTCATTGTGTGGTATAATAATTATAAGTGGGCTAATTTTTATGTACGTTAATATTACAGAAAGCAAAAATAATAAAGATGTTTATGTTTATCAATCATACAAAAAAGCAAACGAAAAATCTTCTTCTCGCATTTACAGAAAACCGGGCAAATACAATGATTTACTTCAACAGTTTTCTGGCGATGCCGATAAACTGATGGCGTGGGCAAAAGAAGAAGTCGCCAAAGACACTGCGGAATATAACATCCAAAAAGAAAAGGTCTCCATCGATTTTTCGCAGACCTACCGCATTCCACTCGATGAAGAAAGATCCTTTCATGCCGGCTACCTTTTTCTTCAGCAGTTATGCAGCGAATTACGACTGGACAATATCTGCCGAAACATCCGGAATCACCGGAAGATGCGGAACATCATAAAAGAAACAAAATCGAAAAAAGCACAAAAGCAAAAATATAGTACATATTAATACAAAAGCAAAACGGTCACAAACTTCGTGTTTACAGGAGGTGTGGCCGTTTTATAGTCTAACAAGTGTCAAAGATGGGATTATACACTAAAATATGCATTTGTTCAAAACTTTTTTATGCAAAAACGTGCATTTGTTCAAAACTTTTTTCCGCAAAAATATGCATTTGTTCAAAACTTTTCAGTCATACATCGTTCCCAGTCCATGATCTGTCTCAAATTTTGTCCGGCAGAACCGGTCTCTCGTCGTATTGATGGCGACCGCTGTCACAAGTCCATCCGGCTTATTATCATTGATAAGGATTCGCTCGCCCTGCCCGGCTCCAAAAATAATATGGTCATAACGGACATGGTTTTCTTTCAAAAACTGCAATGTATGACGTTTTTCCCACTCGCCGCGTGCCGTCAGAAAGATAATGATATCATTCGGCGGAATGCTCGCAAGAAATTCTTCCGCTCCCGGAAGAAATTGGTCTTTTCCAAGAATATACGGTCCATCATGTACCACAATAGTTCCATCAAGATCTAAGATCCAGGTCTTTTGCATTGGCGATAATTGTACTTTTTCCGGTTCCAGCATCGCTCTCTTCCTTTCTCTATTTATTCCAAAAAATCATCCGGATTAAACTCTTCCAATGTCTGCTTCTTTTTTTCTGCATTTGCAAGGCCGGCGAGTTTTGTATTCTGCATAAATTTTTCCGTATTAAACATCACAAGCACATCTGTGATATCCTCGTATTTGTCAAGAATCTGGCCGATTGGAAGTTTCCCATAACGATAATCGATCAGGATAATTCGGTCATAATTTTCTGTCAAAAACGGGACAAAACAATTGGCAAAGGAATCCTTGATCAGGAGCAGTGTTTTTCCGGTTTTTGCCTTTGTCGTTATCTCTATCTGAAAGGTATTCTTTGATAAGAATACATTGTAGCGGTTAAATCCTTCTTTTGCTTCTTTGGGAAAATACAACGTGTCTGCTTCTACATCGCCGTCATCCATATTGACGTGAACGGCCTCCTGCGATGCATTTTTAAAAAGTGTAACCTGATCTTTTGGGACATTTACATGTACTTTATTATACGTCGTTCCGTAAAAATCATCGAATACCATTTCCTGCGTATACTCCGTAATTGGCTTCGTGGCTGCCTGTCCGCTCTTTTCTGCCCATTCTTTGTACGCATAATAAGCACCGAGCGTCGTCCAATGGTGGTCGGTCCGATAATAGATATATTCATTCTGGTGGCTTTGCATAGCATCTTTCAGATAAATCATCCGTTCCGGATGTGACAGAGATTTTTGCAATGCATCTAACACCTCGGTATGCTCGGAAACCTGCGAATATGCCGGCAAATATTTCGAAAGTGCAAGTGTCTTCGATGGAATCATCAGACAGCTTACCTGCTTCTCGCCAAACATTTCACACATATCATTCAGAAAGGAAGACAACGTTTTTACATTTTCTTCCACTTGTTCTTTATCATACTCATTTTCGTCGTCTTTTTCTAAAAGATAACCTTCTTTTCCCAGATAAACATTGTTGATATCCCTTTTTCCCATTTGTTTTTGGAGGGTCACCGCCAGATCCACCCATCGATCCCGCAGGAAAAACTGGTCGCTCAGATAAGTTTCGTATTTTTCCTGATATTTCCCCTGTAAAAACTGCTCTTTGGTAAGCTGCGGTTTCTGTTCCAAATTTCTATTTTCCAAATCGGAATACGCTTTTTTCGGTAAAACCGCCGTAATGACTGCGCCCCCAAACAACATAACACAAAAGACAATAATCGACAATATTTTTATCTTTTTCACTTTGCCACCTCCTTAAAACCGAAAATACAAAAACGGATTGTAAGACGAATTCACAAGCAATGCGACGCAGGCAATAAACAATACGATAGTAAATAGAATTGCTGCAATCTCTCTACGTGCCGTATCTTCGGGGAAAGCTCTGCAAATTAGAAACCGTTTTACAACGGACAGCGATCCGATGACGGCAATGACAAGCAAAGCCGCATGGGATACCAGAAGATACATCGTCTGCTGATTCACAACTCCCGCTCCGGTCCGGAAAAACATCGCACGCATATAATTTGCACTGTCTGTCATGTCCTGCCACGAAAACAAACTCCATCCAATCATGACAAATAACATCGTATAAATATGTCCAAACGCCGCAGGTAATTTATCTAACACCTTTTTTAATACAAATTTCTCAAACACAAGAAGCACGCCATAGTACACTCCCCACAATATGAAATTATAGTATGCGCCATGCCACAATCCGGTTAAAAACCACACGATTGCCAGATTTAATATCTGACGTCCGACACCATGGCGGTTTCCTCCCAGCGGAATATACACATATTCCCGGAACCACGTCCCCAGCGAAATATGCCAGCGGCGCCAGAATTCCGTAATGCTTTTTGATTCATATGGATAATTGAAGTTTTCCGGAAAGGTAAATCCGAACATTGCGCCCAAACCGATTGCCATATCCGAATATCCCGAAAAATCAAAATAAATCTGCAATGTAAACGCCACTACACCAAGCCATGCCATCGCAGTCGTCAACTCACTGTCCGGCATCGCCGCAATCTGGCTCCAAAGGGCCCCCACTTGATTCGCGATCAACACTTTCTTTCCGAGTCCCACCATAAATCGAAGGATTCCTTTACTAAACTGCGAAATCGTCTCTTTTCGATGATCCAATTGTTCTGCGACATCCTTAAAACGGACGATCGGCCCCGCGATCAACTGTGGAAACAGCGCAACATAGGCTCCAAACGTAATAAAATTCTTTTGCATTTTAGCATCCCCGCGATACACATCGATCGTATAGGACATCGTCTGAAAGGTATAAAAAGAAATACCGATTGGCAATGCAAGATGCAGCTCAGGCATCGCCAAACCGGTCAATTGATGAACGATCTGAAGAAAAAAACCGGCATATTTAAAAAAGCCAAGAAGTGCCAGATTTATGACTGCCGAACAGGCAACCATAACTTTGGCACCACTCATTTTCCCCTTTTCTTTAAAATAATGCACCGCAAGTCCCGCCGCATAGTCTACACATGTAGAAAGCAGGATGAGTACCACATATACCGGTTCGCCCCACGCATAAAAAACAAGACTCGACAAAAATAATACGAAATTCCGGCATTTCTTTGGCAGGATGTAGTATGCCAAAAGAACAATCGGCAGGAAGCGGAACAAAAACAATAAACTGCTGAAAACCATGTCTTAACTCCTCTTATAACTTCTTCTTAAGAGCAGTCTGACCTTTCATATTCACATCTTTTTTCGGTGACATGGCAATGTACCAGACATACTTCCCTTTTTGACCGCAAACTGCATTTTGAAATACCTGCTTTTCTGCCGCCGTATAATCACTGAGATAATCGCTCTTGCAATTTCTCTTTTTATAGCTCTTCAATGTGCCAAGAAGGCTCTTTGCCTGAGACGCATTTTTTGCTTGCATCACACACAAACTATAAGCTTCTTTTGCATCAAATACATACTGCATTGTCTTTACTTTCTTTCTGGCTGCGGAAGAAAGTGCGCCAAAATCCAATGCACTTTTCGACGCATATTTCAAATTTGCACTGCCGCCTGTCGCCTTTAATGCCGCAGAGCAGAGTGACTTGCAATTTGCCTTTGGCTTCGCCTGCGCCGGCTCTGCCACCAGTCCGATCAAAAGTGTCATTGCTAATATAGTACAAATTATTTTTCTGAATTTCGTCATTTTTCAATCTCCTTTTACTGATCCAATGATTTATCATATTTCCCAATTACCGTTCCAAATTTAGCATACGCAGGCGGCTTCCAATGATAACCATCGCCTGTCGCATATCCGGCTTTCAAAAATCCACCGGAGTCTTTTAAAAAGTCTGTATAATCGAGATATTTCAATCCCATTTTTTTCGCAAGTTTTTTCAGACGCCGATTAAAAATAGGAATTTGTTTCATGCCCGGATGCCTTGCTTTTTCGGCTCTTGTGACAGGTGAAACAGCGCACAATACAATATCCGTATTCGGATCTGCCTGCTGAATCGCCTCGATCATATCTTTGTATTCCGAGATCATCTGCGATGCCGGCCGATAATGAATTTCGTTCATTCCAAGCATCATATAAACGCGGTACGGATTCTCTGCGATCAGCTTCTGCAGTCCCGTTCTTCCCTTAAAAATCCTTTTGGTATGGAACGTCACGGTATTCAGGCCACGGTAAGCAACTACTTTTTTCTTTGCGTCCAGATGCATCGTCGGAAATCCGCCCTCATAAGCAATGCCCTCGCAGATGGAATCTCCGGCAAATACCACTTTCCGCTGATACTTTTTCATCGTCATTTTCTTTTTTGCCGAAGGCTGGCTGTCCGATGACGATTCTTTTTTTGTTTTGCCCGCCGTCACATAAAATAAATACGTTTTCTTATTCTTCAGTTTTTTCACAAGAAAATGATCGTTCTGTGTCGTCCCTGCGAGTTTGTATTTTCTATTTTTTTCCAATTTATAGTAGACGTGATAATATTCTGCCTGCTTCGTCTGCTTCCAGGAAACCTTGACAGCGGTCGTCGAATACCGCACAGCCTTAACTTTGGTAACTTTTTTCAATGGTTTCACACGAGGAACCGGCGCCAGTGTTACCGGTGGTGCTGTCGGCGCTGGTGTGACAACTGTCGGCACTGCACTAACTTCCGGCGTAACCTGCGGAGCTGCACTTTCAATCGGGGGAACCGTTTCCGGTGTCCCTTCCGCTTTCACCGAAGTCTCTGCAAATATTCCGCACGCAAATACTGCAACACCCATAATCAAGGCGTTGCAGCAATATCTTATCGTTGCTTTTTTCATCTTGATCCTTCTTTCATCTTTCCTTCATATACACTAACGAATTTAGTATATAGTTTTTGACGAAAAAAGTCAAGATTTGTCGGCGGAATTAGCAGTTAAGATCATCCCTCATGCAGTGATATTTCTTCAAACCCTCCGTTGCCAAGTTTTACATCAAAACTGGCTTTTTCCCCGGCTGCACTTTGTACCGTAACAACTTTATGCGAACTCACCGCTTTCGCGGGTTCTTCGATATCCAGGTAGATCCAGGCCTTCTTTCCGTTGTCCATCTCCCTATCTTCCACGATGATCAAATGTCCAAGATTGATCTTGCGGTAATCCTCAAGCGACATATTAATTCCCTTCTGCCAGACACCACCAAGCGAATCTGCTGTCTTTTGGAGTTTTGTCAGAAAGTCCTCGGACATTTTTTCTGCCTGTTGTGGCTCTGGTGTTAATTGACTGCGGATTCCCCAAATCTGGTCCTCCACCGACTCTGTTTTGTCAATTTCCAAAGTCCATGTCCGCGACTGTTTTTCTCCATTTTCACCATTGCAATCTATGTCAATCACCTTTACCGTATGATCCTTATCTCCCTGTGTCTCAGATTCGTATGCCGAATCTTTGTCGTGATACGACATTCTGAAATCGCCATTCTCTTTTACTTCGTTTTCCACGTGCTTTTTCTCGCCATTCACATAATATTCCGCTTTGTATTTATGCCCGGCAGAATTGAAAATGTAGCCATTGGATGCTGCATAACCAACTCCTCCAAGCCCAACTACACAAATGGCAAATAGAATTACCGCTGCACGGCGCAAGTTGTGTTTGCTGCCATTTTTTTCCACATTCGGCAGGTCAAACAATTTTTGTTTTGCCTCTTCCGACATCTTAATTTCCGGATAATTTTTCTTAAATAAATCTCTTTCTCTCATAAGTCATTCCTCCCTCGAGTTTTTCTTTTAACATTTTTCTCGCCCTCATCAGGCGGGTCTGAATTGTAGAAACATTCATCTTTAATATATCCGCGATCTCTTTAACGGAGTAATCTTCATAATAGTATAAATCGATCAAAACCCGGTATTTTGCCGGCAGTTCCATCACCGCATCATACAGATCACTCGGTTCTTCCATACTCGTTTGTGTACTGCATTCAATCTGTTCCATCGGCTGTACCCTGCTCTTCCAGACCGAACGGAATAACGTATGACATTCATTTACCGTCACCCGGATAAGCCAGCTTTTCTTGTGTTCCTCAGAAGTAAACGGCTTTTTATGCTGAAATAATTTGATAAATACATTTTGCACCATATCTTCCGCATCCATTTGATTTCCACAAGCATGCAGCGCAACTCGGTATATGAGATCCGAATACTCATTTACGCTTTGGATATATTCGTTATTGTCCAAATCTGTTTCCCCTTTCTGTTGTATTTGAAAAGCCTTTCACTTATTACACGCTTTTAACTATAAAAATATCTCATATGTGTACAAAAAAGAAGAGGTTTTGTCCCTATTTGGTTCAACCTCTTCTCTCTCTTTCATAAATTCGAAATCGTTGCCGTTATCGGATAAAGTTGTCAATCAGTCTCGTCTTTCCAATGTATACAGCGACCGCACAAAGCACTTCTCCGCTGACAGTTTCTACCGGTTTCAGTGTATTCCAGTCTACTAATTCGACATAATCAATCTTCGCCAATGGCTCATTTTCGATAACTTTGCGAATCTCTGCCACTACTTTTGCTGCGTTTTTTTCGCCGGATCTGAGAAGTTCTTCTCCCGCTGTCAAGCCTTTGTGGAGTACCGTTGCGGCCGTTCTTTCTTCTGCACTCAGATAGGTGTTTCTGGAACTTTTTGCCAGTCCGTCTGCCTCACGCACGATCGGGCAGCCGACGATCTCAATGTCAAAATTCAGGTCGCGCACCATGCGGCGGATAACTGCTAATTGCTGGGCATCTTTCTGTCCAAAATAGGCGCGGTCCGGTGCAACAATATGGAACAATTTGGAAACCACCGTACATACTCCGCGGAAATGTGTCGGTCTTGTCTTTCCGCAAAGTCCCTTGGTCAGATCGTCCATATCCACATAGGTGCAGAAATCATCAAAGTACATTTCGCTGTCTTCCGGATGGAAAATGACATTTGCGCCGGCCTTCTCACAAAGCTCAGCATCGCGGTCAAGATCTCTTGGATAACTTGCCAGATCCTCTGTCGGTCCAAACTGGATCGGATTGACAAATACGCTGACAACCACGCGGTCATTTTCAGCAACCGCCTTATCGATCAAACTTTTATGTCCTTCGTGAAGGTAGCCCATCGTAGGTACAAGTCCTACACTAAGTCCCTCTTTTCTCCACTCTTTTACCTGTTTTCTTACTCCGTCTACTGTTGTTATAATTTCCATTTTTCTTCCTCCAATTTGGTTCGGTAACCAGTTAATTTTTTAAGCAGCCGAGAAATTTTTCGGCGTGTTGGCAAGATTTTTTTCGGCGTGTTGGCATCACAATTCTTTTTCATAACACAAAAATGTCTGCTCATACAATTCGCATTCGCCGACGACATGAAAATGAAATGGTGCGTAAGACCGTATCGCCTTTTGGTTGGCTTTGTTTACAAGAAAATGAATGCTCTTTTTCCCGCGTTTCCGCAGTTCGTCCATTCCAAAACGAATCATTTCGCGGGCAATGCCTCCGTTTTGAAGATCAAGTCGCACCGCAAGCCGCGACAATTCAGCTCCCGGCTGTAATTCCGGGGTCCAGCAGGTGAGATTTTCGACATTTTCGTCCTGATCCACTGAAATCGCTGCCAAAATATCGCCGTTTCCATCTTTCATAATAAACAGCGACTCTCGGGAAAGGTCATCCGCAATGTTTTCCTCGCACGGATACCCGTCATCCCAGGCACAAAACGGCTCGCCAAGCTGGGATTTGTATAATTTCAAAATGCTTTCCACATCTTCTTTTTTGGCTTTACCAATATTTCTCATACGATCACCCCTCGCCACACATTTTCATCAATACAGTTTCTCAATGACACTGTCGTCCACTTTGTACGTATTTTCTTCTGCCGGAAATACGCCGTCCTGCACTTCTTTGATGTAATTCTGAAATGCTTCCTTCATCACTTCGCCGATGTTCGCATAGCGTTTGACAAATTTTGGTGTGAAATCAGAGAACATTCCAAGCATATCCTGATACACGAGAACCTGTCCATCACAATCTTTTCCGGCTCCGATTCCAATGGTTGGGATATGAAGCTGCTCCGTGATAAGCGCTGCAATCTTCGCCGGCACACCTTCGATCACGACAGCAAATGCACCCGCTTCTTCCACTGCTTTCGCATCTTCCAGAAGTTTTTTTGCTGCTGCCTCGCTCTTTCCCTGCACTTTAAATCCACCAAACGCATTGATGGACTGTGGGGTCAGACCAATGTGTGCACATACCGGAATTCCGGCATCTACGATCGCTTTGATCTGCGGACACACTTCCACGCCGCCTTCCAGTTTGACCGCATCGCCGCGTCCTTCCTTCATCAGACGTCCGGCATTGACAAGGGCATCATAAACCGAAGTCTGGTAAGACATAAATGGCATATCGATGACAACCAGCGCATTTTTAGCCCCACGCGCTACCGCTGCGCCGTGATGGATCATGTCTTCCATCGTAACGGAAATCGTGTCCTCGTATCCAAGGATCACATTTCCCAACGAATCACCGACCAATATGCTGTTTACGCCTGCTTCGTCGATCAATTTTGCCGTAGAATAATCATAAGCGGTCAACATTGTCAATTTTTCGCCATTTTCCTTTGCCTGCTGAAATGTTAATACTGTATTTTTCATGCTGTTTTCCTTCTTTCTATAATAGTGTCTCTAATTCCTCATAATTTTCATCCGGATTGCGCAATTTCGCAACTTCCAGAACCTTTTTCCCCACAAGCCGATACAACTGCGCGTCTTCTTCGCCGAGCGCCTGTAAATGTTTGGAAATGACTGACACGTCATTTCGCTCAATCGGTCCGGAAAGCGCCTGCGCCGGTCCTTTTTCAAGCAGCGCATGGATATTTCCGCGCACCAGAGGACCAAGCAGCAATTCGGCTTCTTCTTTCGCCATTCCGCAGTCTTCCATGCAGTCGAGTCCCATCTGATACAGCCCGATCATAAAATTGCTGACAAGCGAAGCGCTGCAATGATAAAGTACTTTCTTGTCCGAATCGATCTGCAGCACCCGGTTTCCCATTTGCTCAAAAAGCGGACGCATGACAGCAAGGGCTTTGTCGTCGCCTTCCATTGTAAATACTACGTCATTCAATTGTCGGTAACTTGTGGATTTGTCGCTGAACGCACACATAGGATGAATCGAGCAGGCAAATGCCTTTTTTTCGTCGATTCCTTGAAAAACCGCAGATGAATATGAGCCACTAAAATGGCAAATTATTTTGTCCTTTAAATCCTGTTTTCGCAACTCGTTCCATACATTTCCAATTTCCCGATCGGTCGTCGTAATGCACAGAATGTCACAATTTTCTGTCATTTCTTGTAAATTTTCAAATGCCTTCGTATCTGTGAAAGTCCCAGCAAATTCCGAGCTTTCGATATGTCGGCTAACGTACCCGGCAACCGGTCTGCCATGTTCTTTCAAATATTTTCCGATCGAACATCCGACTTTTCCCGCGCCGATAAAACCTATCTGCATGTCACCGCCTCCTTACTTCCGTGGTGTGGTGACGCATAATCATCTGATGCAGTTTCCTACGAATACCGCTCATCGTATAGAATAGCACATTGTGAGAGAAAATGCAAATAGATTGTTAATTTTAAACAATCACATATACTCGCAGTTCAACTGAATTGCCCTTGGCCTTTTCTCCCTCATCCGGCACTTTAGGTCCGATTAAATAACTTTTACTCTCTGTATCCGAATTTACATAATCCGTAACAGCAGCCGGTAACTTTTCATTCGAAAATACCTTCTCCAATTCCTCGGATTCCTTAATTATATATAACTGGCCTTCATCACAAAAATATTGGTTTTCATTCAGGCCTCCAAAAATTTTCCACGTTTGTGTATTCTCGTCCATTTCAATTGGTGTACTTGATTGTTTTTTAACCTGTCCATCTGCATAACTATACCGGATTAACGTCTTATTTTCCTGCGACACTCCCCAAATATCATCTTCATTAAACTGCGCGGCTCCACGAAACGAGTTTTTCAGATCAAACTCATCTTTTGCCTCCCCTTGACTAGTATATTTTACTATTTTTTGCTGTTGGCCAAAATACATCATAAAATCACCAACGTCCGTTATCCCAAAATCGGTCACACCTGCACCCGCATCTTTTTCATCGATATCATTTGTCCAAAGCATTTTCATATCCCAGGATGGAACATCAATCTTCACAATTCCGAATTTGACATAGGTACGCGTAAAACTATCCTCTTCATTCTTCACGAATTTACACTGTTGCCATAGAGCAAATAATGTGTCTTCGGATTCTTTATGAATTTTGCTAAAAGATGCTGTTTCGTCGTCGGATCTTTCAATGTATTCCCCAT
>OHZE01000253.1_pt1 | contig 19060 bp, 17 predicted proteins | sample 1580371 | NCBI WGS metagenome assembly OHZE01 (sample SAMEA3882527, study PRJEB24775) | human gut metagenome | biome: human-associated habitat; feature: intestine environment; material: feces | place: Netherlands | collected 2009/2010
ATGATCTGCCGACCGGGGCAGGTCGTGCGGATCCATACAAAAGAAACCACCAGTGGGCGGAATTTTATCATGACATGGAAGAAATGGACCATTGTGGAGGTTTACGATCATCACATAGTGATGAAGAGTGAATACGGCTACCGGGAGAGCTTCACCAGAATAGATATTGTTGAGATGATCAGGAGAGGAGAGATTCGATGGAAATAGTACCAGTACAGGATAAGAGCTGTGAGACATGCAAATATCAGAGTAGATGTAAAACAGATGAGCCATGTGTACACTGTACCAAGAATGCGACGGACGAATATAAAATAATGACCAACGGAGATTATATCCGGTCGCTCAGTGATGCAGATCTTGCGCAGATTGTAATGTGCCCGAATGAGATAGGGTTTGATGAAGTAGAATGCCACAAGGATGATAAGTTTTGCCAGGAATGCACATTTAACTGGCTGGAGCAGGAAAGGAGTGAGGTGGATGAAGCAGATGAAAGATAGGTATTTATTCAAGGCAAAAACCTGCAATGGGGAATGGGTAAGCGGATTTTTACATTGTAAGGAAAATAAATGGTATATCAACAATAAAGCAGGTTCGCCATTTGCATTTGAAGTGCGACCAGATACTATCTGTCAATGTACAGGTTTGAAAGACAAAAATGGCAGGCTGATTTGGGAGAATGATATTGTAAAAGACTTATTTAGTGATGCTTGTGCACAAATCAAATACGGCAGTTATCAGAGTTGCTTTGATAGCACCAAAACTGAACATGTTGGATTTTATGTAGACTGGTCAGGCAAGTGTACTAAAAGATACAGAAAAGATTTAGGTTATTGGATAAACATGGTTAATGCAGAGGTCGTTGGCAACATCTTTGACAATCCGGAATTGATAAAGGAGAGTGATACATAATGGCATATGCAGGCAAATGCGATAGATGCGGCGGGTTCTATGACATTCCGTTTGAACACGGAGCGCCGATAAGGGCAAGGATGGTTGATGTGTTCGATGATCCAGTAGAGACAAAGGATCTATGCCCAGACTGTCTGGAAGAACTACGAGATTTCCTTGATGGGGCACAGCTCAATGATCCGCTTGAAGAAAGACAGATAGGGTTTAAGACACAGGTAGATCCGTACAATCACCTGATGAACAGGTTTACCCGGAAGGAGTGAGACGGTGAAAGCAAAAGAGTATCTAAATCAGGTCAAAATGCTTGAGGATTACATGGACAGGTTAAGCAATGAATATTTCAAGATGAAAGAACTTGCAATGAATCCGGGGGGATTTGACTATTCAAAGGAAAAGGTACAGTCCAGTGCCGTGGCAGATACTATGAGTCGTACAGTTGGTAGATATGTTGACCTTGAAACTGAGATGAATGAATGCAGAAAAACATTTGAAGATTTCCGGAATAAAGCAGTTCACCAGATGTGTCAGTTGCGTAATACGAAGTATACGGAGATATTGTATCAGAAGTACATAAACTATAAGTCATTAAAGGATATTGCAGAGGAGATGGAATATTCATACGACTGGATAAGACATGCTCATGGCTGGGCTCTGCAGGAGTTCCAGCGGACATGGGGCGATTATCTAAAATCTGACACATTTATAGCACACTAAAAGCATTGTGCAAACACATGGTTGTGCTGTAAGATAGACCATGAAATATTGATTCATAAGGGACATGACCGTTCGCCATAATCGGTTGTGTCCCTTTTCTTATGCCCAGTGGTTAAAAATGTAAACTCCTTAAGTTAAATGTGAAAATGTCGTTGTTGATTCTCTCCCCCACTGGGCTTTTTGTTTGAGGTGAGATATGAGTAAGATTAAAAGGTTTGAGGTCGTGAGACCTGAATATAGTTTTGAATACATACATCCGATACTTGGCAGGCTGGCTTTACCAATAGCCATGTTAAGGGTGATGGTTAAATGCACTAAGATATATAAACTTCAGCCGACTATAAAGCTGGGTGGGGAAGTAAAGAGTGTATGTAAACCGCTATACAAGATTGTGATTCCAAAGAGAGTGAGAAAGAAACAGAAGTAATAGAGAGAAGGTGTGACATTATGGCTAAACTTACAGCTAAACAGCAGAGATTCTGTGATGAATACCTGATTGACCTTAATGCCACACAGGCAGCTATAAGGGCAGGGTATTCGGAGAAAAATGCAAGGAACATCGCAAGTGAAAACTTGGCAAAACCCAACATTAGAGAATATATAGACAATCGACTTGCTGAGAAAGAAAAAGCGCTGATTGCTGATCAGAATGAGGTTTTAAAGTATCTCACAGCAACCATGAGACGAGAAAAGAAAGAGTGCATTGTTGTAACGACCAGCGAAGAACGTTCGATGTATGTTCCAGATGATAACGGCACAATGAGAAAACAGACAGTCAAGAAAGAGACACCACAGATCGTGGAGATACCAGCAAGGCTGTCAGATGCCAATAAGGCAGCGGAGCTCCTTGGTAAAGCATATGGCTTATATACCGAGAAGGTGGAGGCTGATGTGGATATGGACCTCAACATCAACATCGACTATGGCGATGATGATGATACCAGCGGTGGTGGTGTTGATTGAATGTTGAAGTAAAAGCAAACCCGGGATTCAAAGAAGTAGATCGGAGCAAAAAACGATATATCGTGATGAAAGGCTCTGCCGGATCTGGGAAGAGTGTTGATACGGCACAGAATTACATACTGAGGCTGATGCAGGACAAGGGCAGAAATCTTGTTGCACTGCGAAAATCTGATATTACCAACCGAGACAGTACATTCGCCGAACTGACCGGATCTCTTTACAAGATATTTGGAGATAAGGCCGATAATTATTGGAAAATCAACAAAAGTCCTCTGAGTCTCACATGTAAAAGTAATGGAAACCAGATTATTTTCCGTGGTATGAATGATGATAGACAGCGTGAAAAGCTGAAGTCAATCACATTTCCAAGAGGTAAGCTCACGGATGTATGGCTTGAAGAGGCAACAGAGTTTACACAGGCAGACCTAGAGATAATAGATGATAGATTGCGTGGAGAGCTACCACCAGGGCAGTTTTACCAGATAAGAATGACCTTCAATCCAGTTAACAAAAACCACTGGATAAAGAAGGTCTTTTTTGATAGATACGATTCCGATGTACTGACACATCACAGTACATACCTGGGGAATCGTTTCATCGATGCGGCATATCACCGCCGTATGGAGCGTAGAAAGGAAGTTGATCCTGAGGGATACCGTATATATGGACTTGGAGAATGGGGCGAGATAGGCGGTCTCATCCTGCACAACTGGGAAGTTGCTGAGGTATCTCAGAACCTCAATGATTATGATGATATCGCAATAGGACAAGACTTTGGATTCAACCATGCCAATGCCATCCTCCTTCTGGGTATCAAGGATGATGATATATACATCCTAGATGAGATATATGTGCATGAGAAAGAGACGGCGGAGATTATTCCGCTGGCGATTCAACATGCTATACCAACGAATAAGACAATGTGGTGTGATTCCGCAGAGCCAGATCGAATCAAGACATGGAAGGGCGCTGGCTATCGTGCAAAGGGTGTTGACAAGGGTGGTTCTGCTGGATCTGTCAAGGCTCAGATAGACTGGCTCAAAGGTGTGGTCGATAAGAATCACATTATACGACGAAGAATATATGTTGCTCCTCATTGTGTAAACACGATCAAGGAGCTGCAACAGTGGAAATGGAAAAAGGATGAAAAGACAGGCGAATATCTTGATGAGCCTGTACCGGTGATGGACGATGCAATGGCAGCTCTTAGGTACGGCATTGAGGGATGGCGTAAGCCTCGTTCATGGCTGTTTTAAATTGACATGAAGGAGATGGAAGAATGCTAACCCCTGACGAGATAAAAGAATTGATAGACAGTGACCGCACATCAGAAAAAAAGCAGTTCGCCCGGACAGGCGAAAGATACTATGACGGCGATCATGACATAAAGAAGTATAGATTGTTCTATTACAATGCGGACGGCGAACTGGTAGAGGACAAGACCAGAAGCAACGTGAAGATACCACATCCATTCTTCACAGAGCTGGTTGACCAGTGCACCCAGTACATCCTATCAGGGGATGGCATTGTAAAGTCCAACGACACTGAACTGCAGAAACACATGGACAAGTATTTCAACAACAATGATGAGTTCATGTCTGAGCTTTCTGACGCTATCACAGATATGCAGGTCAAAGGCTTTGCGTATATGTACGCATACAAGAATGCCAAAGATATGATGTCATTTGCCAATGCTGACAGTATCGGAGTTATTGAGGTCAGAGCCAAGGATACGGATGATGGCTGTGCATACACGATATACCACTATACAGACAGGATAGACAAAGTACACAAGACCATCGAGAGAATACAGGTCTGGGATGATAAGCAGACATATTATTATGTCCAGGTTGATAATGGGACGGTGGTGCTAGATGACACTGAACTAATCAACCCAAAGCCTCATGTACTTTATACAAAGAATAATGGAGATAAGGCCACCTACTTTGATGGATTTGGCTATATTCCATTCTTCCGGCTGGATAACAACAAGAAGCAGTTCTCAAGCCTTAAGCCTGTAAAGCCACTCATAGATGACTATGACCTGATGGCCTCAAGCCTGTCAAACAACCTCATAGACTTTGATTCCCCACTATATGCTATCAAAGGCTTTGAGGGAGACAACCTGAATGAGCTTCAGACAAACCTCAAAACAAAGAAGATCATAGGTGTAGGTGAGGATGGTGACGTAGATGTCAAGACTGTTGACGTTCCATACCAGGCAAGACAGGCAAAACTGGAGCTTGATGAAAAGAATATATACAGGTTCGGCATGGGGTTGAACACCGCCGGTCTCAAGGATACATCAGCCACTACGAATATAGCTATCAAGGCGGCTTATTCGCTCCTTGACCTTAAGGCAAAAAAGATAGAGAAAGCTCTTAGAAAGTTCTTGAGGAAGATAGTAGAGATAGTTGTTGACGAGATAAATAAGGCTGAGAACAAGGCATATAAGGCCGAGGATGTTTATTTTGAGTTCGCTCATGAGATTATGAGCAATGCACAGGAAAATGCACAAATAGAACTTACAGAGGCTCAGGTAAGGCAGACAGAGATCAATACAATACTTAATGTTGCAAGCATACTTAATGATGAGACTATTATCAAAGCTATCTGTGATTGGCTTGATATTGATTATGAGGAGATCAAGGACAAGCTGCCGGCAAAGGAAGAAGACGATACGAAAAAAGCGCAGGATCTGTTGAAAAAGGTAAATGTAGAGACTGGTGGTGAAGAATAAAGATGGAGAATGTAACATATTGCAAAATAGATAGCAATTTGAGAAAGATTACACTTCCGGGAAATGAGAAGATACTCGGAGTATATCATGATAAAAATGTGACAAGAAAGCATTTTAAAATGCCGAGATATTATCAGGATAATGACATGTCTGAGTTCAGCATAAAGGTCAATTATGTGAATGAGGACAAGGAAACAGATTGTTATGCTGTCGATGACTTAGCTGTGACCGATGAAGATTATATCACATTTTCATGGCTTGTAGGTGCTACAGCTTGCAGAGTGCCTGGCATGGTTGGATTTGTGATCTGTTTTATTAAGGTAGATGAAGAATCAAGTATAATACAGGAATACAATACAGAACTTGCAGTTGGAAAGGTTCTTGACGGTTGCGAACTTGGAAAGGCAATAGACAGTGAACAGGAGAAAGACATCATTGCACAGTTTATGAAATATTTGATTAAGGTCGATCCTACTTTGTCCATATCCGGTGAAGCGGCAGATGCAAAGATTGTTGGTGATCGGTTAAAAAAAATAGAAGAAACGGAAGAAAATAAATATAATGTATAAGTGAGGAAGAATGAGAAGGATACAGATTATTGTAAATAATGGAGCTGGGACAGGACAGGCGCACAGGGTATGGAAGGAGACACAGCGCCTGCTTCGGGGATACAAAATAAAATATGAAGCCCATATGACCAGATATGAAGGGCATGCCGCGAAACTGGCTGAGCAGATTTCCCGGGTGAAGGGTGAAGAGCCTGTCTATCTGCTGGTGGTTGGGGGAGACGGTACGATCAATGAAGTCCTGAATGGTATTACTGACTTTGATAAGGTACGTTTTGGCGTGATCCCCACTGGTTCAGGGAATGATTTTGGCAGAAATCTGAAACTGCCGAAAACACCGAAGGAGAGCCTGAGGGAAATCTGTGCCTGTATCAGAAAGGATCAGAGAGGTGAAGCACTTTACAGGATAGATCTGGGGCAGGTAAGCTGGGAAGGCTGTGAGAAGCCGCGGATTTTTGGAATCAGTTCCGGCCTGGGACTGGATGCACTTGTGTGTAAAAAAGCACTTCATTCCAGACTGAAACAGGTTTTAAACCGTTTCCATCTGGGTAAGCTTACATATCTTGCATTGACGGTGCAGTCTCTTTTTACCATGGAGACAGCCAATGCAAAGGTGGTGACAGAACATGGAGGCTATATTCTTCCGAAGATGATCTTTGCGGCAGCTATGAATCTGCCGGCAGAAGGCGGAGGGGTTCCTATGGCACCTCATGCATCGGTGCAGGACGGTCTGCTCTCGCTTGGCAGTGCATCCGGAATCGCCAAATGGCAGACTTTTTTCCTGCTTCCGTTTCTGGTTGCTGCAAAGCAGGAGCATATTAATGGTTTTACTATCAGAAATGAAAAAGGATTTCGCCTGATTCTGGATAAGCCAATGGTGCTCCATGCAGACGGAGAGTACTGTGCAGATGTGACGAGAGTGGAATTTCGGTGTCTGGAGAAGAAACTGTGGCTGCTGCATGAGCAGAAAGGGGATTAAAGTAAGACATGAAACAATATAAAAAACAGAAAAACAGGAGTGTAAAGAAAAATGAGTTACGCAGATGATGTATTTATAAAAATGTGTCAGGATATCCTGGAAAACGGGACAAGTACGGAAGGAGAAAAAGTCCGTCCTGTGTGGGAGGATGGAACTCCGGCATATACGATCAAGAAATTCGGAGTGGTAAACAGATATGATCTGAGAAAGGAATTTCCGGCTATGACACTCAGACGTACAGCGTTAAAGAGTGCCATGGATGAGATCCTCTGGATCTGGCAGAAGAAATCCAACAATATCCATGATCTTCACAGCCATATCTGGGACAGCTGGGCAGATGAGAGTGGTTCTATCGGTAAGGCATATGGGTATCAGCTTGGCGTGAAACATCAGTACAAAGAAGGAATGATGGATCAGGTAGACAGAGTGATCTATGATCTGAAAAATAATCCGTTCAGCCGAAGAATTATGACCAATATTTATGTGCATCAGGATCTCCATGAGATGAATCTGTATCCCTGTGCATATTCCATGACATTTAATGTGACACAGACACCGGGGAACGATAAGCTGACTCTGAATGCAATCCTCAATCAGCGTTCACAGGATATCCTTGCAGCGAATAACTGGAATGTATGTCAGTATGCACTTCTGCTTATGATGATGGCTCAGGTATGTGATATGGAAGCAGGGGAACTGCTTCATGTAGTGGCAGACTGCCATATCTATGACCGTCATATCCCGCTGATAAAGGAACTGATCCAGAGAAAACCATATCCTGCACCTGTTGTGAAACTGAATCCGGAAGTGAAGGATTTCTATCAGTTTACAACAGATGACCTGATCGTGGAGAATTATGAGACATGGCCGCAGATTAAGAATATTCCGATTGCCGTTTAACCAAACTGTGGAGCAATTATCTGGTTATGAGCAAGTAGCGAATGCGGATGATTTTATTCGCCTGACTTAAATTGACAATATAAAATCAAGAGAGGAAAATTCAAATGAATGTTATCGTAGCAGCAGATAAAAACTGGGGAATCGGCAAGAACAACCAGCTTCTGGTAAGTATTCCGGCAGATATGAAGATGTTTCGTGAGGAAACAAGTGGAAAAGTAGTAGTGATGGGAAGAAAAACTCTGGAAAGTTTTCCAAACGGACTTCCGCTTAAAAACAGGATCAATATTGTGATCACATCCAATAAAGAATATGAGGTAAAGGGTGCGATCATAGTGCACAGCATTGAAGAAGCGCTGGAAGAGATAAAGAAATATCCGGCAGAAGATGTTTACTGCATAGGCGGTGACAGCATTTATGCGCAGATGCTTCCGTACTGTGATGTAGCTCATGTGACAAAGATTGACTTTGCATATGAAGCAGACAGTCATTTCCCAAATCTGGACGAAGATGATGAATGGGAAATTACGGGAGAGAGCGATGAGCAGACATACTTTGATCTGGAGTATCAGTTTGTGAAGTATGAGAGAAAGAAATAGAAGGAACAAAGCAGAGCCGGAAAAGCCAGTGATATAAAAGAAAAAATATCCCTCAGAATGTGTTTAAACTGATTCTGAGGGATATTTTTGTATAGTGGTATATGAACAGCAACAATTCTTCTGATATTGAAAATCGTTAACTGTCTGCAGTCAGCTGTTATTTATTCAATAACTTTCAGCCATCCTTCCGGAGCCTGGATACGTCCCATCTGGATACCTGTTAATGTGTCATAGAGTTTCTGGATAACCGGACCCATTTTCTCCATTCCGCTTGGGAAACAGATTTCTTTACCATGGTCAACAATCTTTCCGACAGGAGAGATAACTGCAGCAGTACCGCAGAGACCACATTCAGCGAAATCTTTCACTTCATCGAAGTATATTTCTCTTTCCTCAGCTTCTAATCCCAGGTATTCCTTGGCAACATAGATTAAGGAACGACGTGTGATAGAAGGAAGGATACTGTTGGACTTCGGTGTGACAACTTTGCCGTCTTTTGTAACGAAGATGAAGTTAGCACCGCCTGTTTCTTCTACCTTGGTACGTGTAGCTGCATCAAGATACATGTTCTCATCGAATCCGTTCTTGTGAGCATCTACGATTGCATGTAAGCTCATTGCATAGTTAAGACCTGCTTTGATATGGCCTGTTCCATGAGGTGCAGCGCGGTCGAAATCACTGACGCGGATTGTAATCGGTTTAGCACCGCCTTTGAAGTATGGTCCTACAGGTGTAGTGAATACACGGAACATATACTCATCAGCAGGTTTTACACCGATAACCGGGTTAGTACCCATCATATATGGACGAACATATAAAGTTGCGCCTGAACCGTATGGCGGAACATATGCTGCGTTAGCTTTTACAGTCTGAACAATTGCATCAACAAAACGGTCTTCCGGGAATACAGGCATCTCAAGTCTCTTTGCTGAGTTTGCCATACGTTCTGCATTTAAGTCAGGACGGAAAGTAACGATATGTCCGTCTTCTGTAGTGTAAGCCTTCATTCCTTCGAAAACTGTCTGCGCATACTGGAAAACACCTGCACATTCGTTCAGTGTTACATTAGGATCTGTTGTCAGTTCTCCGGCATCCCATGCGCCGTCTTTGAATTTAGATACATAACGATAATCGGTCTGTACGTAACCGAAGCCTAAGCTGCTCCAGTCGATATTCTTTTTTTCCATAATGAATCTTTCCTCCGTTCACACATATTTACAGTATTTACAAGTGTGATTACTGTTTATCTCTTTACCATTGTAAAACTTTTGTCTGCTAAGTTCAATGGGAAATTTCCAATTTTAATGAAAAAATTCAAAAATCCGCCAGTCTTGTTTTTTATAGAGGATTTCGCTATAATATGGAATAGAAAATGGAGGAAAATATGAGCGAGAATTTTGATGAATTAGGAGAACTTGGAGACAAAATAAAAAAGATCATAGACACAGCAGTTTCTACTAAAGATTACCGCCAGATGACCGAGGATATTAAGCAGACGGTGGGACAGACTGTTAACAGCGCAGTAAATTCTGCTGTAGATTCCGGAAGCGAGGCAATCAAAAATGGTCTGAATAATGTATTTGGAACCGGAAACAGTCAGTCCGGTGATTCCGGGGTATACCGCAATAAAACAAAAGAATTTGAAGAAAAGCGCAGGCGGGAACGTGAACAGGAGCAGGAACGTCAGAGAATTGAGAAGGAGAAAGCAAAAGAGAAGATGCTGACTCTTTATGAAAGGAACACCGGGGGAAGAATGAAAGGTATGATGATTGCTGTTTCAGGTGGAATCCTTGCCAGTGGAATGGGACTGGGAACTCTGGTCCTTAGCATCTTTGGAGCGGTGGGGCATATGAGTTCCCTTGTGACCGGTGGAACCTGTTTTATGGCAGTCGGAGCTTTGACAGGAGTGGGACTTCTCGCAGTCGGCATTAAAAAACTGGGTAAACTGGAACGTTTTCAAAAGTATATTGACACACTGGGAAATCACACATACTGTAATTTTGAACAATTGTCAGCAGCAGTAAATAAGCCGGTGAAATTCGTTAAAAAAGATATTAAAAAGATGATTGATGACAGATGGTTCCGTCAGGGACATATTGATGAACAGGAAACCTGTCTGATCACCAGTAATGAGACTTATCTGCAATATACGCAGACGCAGAAGGCACTTGAGCAGAAGAAACAGGAAGAAGAAAAACATCAGGCTGAACAGGAGAGAAACAGAAAGAACACACCGCCTGAAGTGCAGGAGGTGCTGGATAAAGGAAATGAATTTCTGGATAAGATCCACAGGAGCAACGATGCGATTCCTGGAGAGGAGATTTCTGCAAAAATATCCAGAATGGAACTGATTGTGGAGAAGATTTTTGAACGGGCGCAGAAGCATCCGGAGATTATTCCGGATCTGAAGAAACTGATGAATTATTATCTGCCCATGACAGTAAAGCTGCTGGATGCATATGAAGAAATGGATCAGCAGCCTGTGCAGGGAGAGAATATCCAGGCATCCAAAAAGGAGATAGAGGATACACTGGATACACTGAATCAGGCATTTGAAAAACTTCTGGATTCTGTCTTTCAGGATACTGCGTGGGATGTTTCAAGTGATATTTCAGTGCTTCATACGCTGCTTGCACAGGAAGGTCTGACAGATGATGACTTTGCAAAAATGAAAAAGAACTGAAAATAAAAAAGGATAAAAAGGAGCGGCAGAGGACATGGGAAACGAATTTAAAGATTTTGAAATGGAAACACCATCATTAACACTGGAGCCGGATCTTGGAGAGTTTGAAAAGAAAGAAGAAGTGCTCCCCAAAAAGCAGACACAGAAGGAAGAAGTGCCTGTACTGACACCGGAAGAACAGAAAATGGTAAATGATTTTGCTGCAAAGATTGATATTGAGAATACTAATCAGATTCTTCAGTATGGTGCAGGAACCCAGAAAAAAATGGCGGACTTTTCTGATACAGCTCTTGAGAATGTAAAGACACAGGATCTGGGTGAGATTGGAGAACTGATCAGTAATGTTGTGGGAGAACTGAAAGATTTCGATGTACAGGAGGAGGGAAAATTCTTTGGATTTTTCAGAAAGCAGACTTCTAAGATTGAAAATCTGAAAAACAAATATGACAAAGCACAAGTCAATGTGGAGAAGATTACAGATTCTCTTCAGCAACATCAGGTGCGCCTTATGAAAGATTCTGCTATGCTGGACAAGATGTATGAACAGAACCTGAATTATTTTAAAGAACTTACCATGTATATCCTTGCCGGAAAAAAGAAACTGGAAGAAACCAGAAACGGAAAGCTTGCAGAAATGAAAAATAAGGCAGCTCTGAGCGGGCTTCCCGAAGACGCGCAGGCAGCCAGAGACCTGGATGAGAAATGTAGCAGATTTGAAAAGAAACTGCATGATCTGGAACTTACCCGTACGATTGCCATGCAGACAGCGCCTCAGATCCGGCTGATCCAGAATAATGATACGGTAATGGTTGAGAAAATACAGACAACGATCGTAAACACAATTCCATTATGGAAAAGTCAGATGGTGCTTGCTCTGGGAATTGCTCACTCTGCAGAAGCGGCACAGGCACAGAGACAGGTAACAGATATTACCAATGAACTTCTCAGAAAGAATGCAGAGACACTTCATATGGCAACGGTTGAGACAGCGAAAGAATCAGAGCGTGGAATAGTTGACCTTGAAACACTCCAGAAGACAAATGCAGATTTGATCCAGACTCTGGATGATGTGATGCGGATCCAGATGGAAGGCCGTCAGAAGAGACAGGCAGCAGAGATGGAAATGCATCGCATGGAAGAAGAACTGAAGAGAAAACTTCTGGAAATCAGATAACTGTTCAGCAGTAATTTATGGAATTGCTATAAATGAGAGAAGAGGAAAATTATGTACAGAGATCATACAAAAGTGATTCAGATCGGAGACAGAAAGATTGGCGGCGGCAACCCGATTTTAATCCAGTCCATGACAAATACAAAAACTGAAGATGTAGAACAGACAGTAGCTCAGATCCTGGCACTGGAGCAGGCTGGCTGTGATATTATCCGTTGTGCAGTACCGACTATGGAAGCTGCAAAAGCACTGAAGGAAATCAAAAAACAGATTCATATACCACTTGTGGCAGATATCCATTTTGATTATCGTCTTGCTATTGCAGCCATGGAAAACGGTGCAGATAAGATCCGGATCAATCCCGGAAATATCGGCAGTACAGAGCGAATCAAAGCAGTGGTTGATGTGGCAAAGGAGCGAGGAATACCCATTCGTGTTGGTGTAAACAGCGGTTCTCTTGAGAAAGAACTTGTGGAGAAATATCATGGAGTCACTGCAGAGGGACTGGTGGAGAGTGCGCTGGATAAAGTTCATATCATCGAAGATCTGGGATATGACAATCTGGTGATCAGCATCAAATCTTCGGATGTCCTTATGTGTGCAAAGGCTCATGAACTGATCGCGGAGAAGACGAATTATCCACTTCATGTAGGAATCACAGAAGCCGGAACTCTTTATTCCGGAAACATTAAATCTGCTATCGGACTGGGGATCATCCTGAATCAGGGAATCGGTGATACCATTCGTGTCTCTCTTACAGGAGCGCCTTTAGAAGAGATTAAATCAGCAAAACGTATCCTGAAAACCCTGGGGCTTCGCAAAGGTGGCATAGAAGTTGTGTCATGTCCAACCTGCGGACGTACACAGATCGATCTGATCGGTCTTGCAAATAAAGTAGAAACCATGGTGCAGGATATCCCACTTGATATTAAAGTAGCAGTTATGGGTTGTGTGGTAAACGGACCCGGAGAAGCAAAAGAGGCAGATATCGGAATTGCAGGCGGAGTTGGTGTGGGACTTCTGATCAAACATGGTGAGATCATAAAGAAAGTTCCGGAAGATCAGCTTTTGGATACGTTGCGGGAAGAGCTTCTGAACTGGAAGTAACATTTGGAACGAAGACTTCCTGTCAGATCAACGAGGAGATTTTATTTTGGAAAAAGACTTTTTTGACGTATTTCCCAGCTTAAAAGTGAAGAAAGAACTGGAAGAACTGCTGGACATGGTTTTTGTGACCAGAGTGTCCTGCAATCCTTCCAGAACTCATATATGGGTGTATATAAAAAGTGAACGCTGGATTCATAAGAAGCATATCTTTGAACTGGAAGAACAGATAGAGAGACAGATTTTTGCAGGACTGAATGTAACAGTTACAGTTATTGAGAAATTCCGCCTTTCCGGTCAGTACAATCCTCAGAACTTTCTGGAAACTTACAGATCCAGCATGGAACTGGAACTGCGCAGCTACAATATGCTGGAATACAATATGTTCAGACAGGCGCAGATTTCTTTTCCCGGAGAAAATGATCTTCATATGATCCTTCCTGATTCTGTAATAGCCAGAGAAAAGAGCGGGATCCTGATCGAATATCTGCAGAAGGTTTTCTGCGAAAGATGCGGAATGGACTTAAAGGTGGAACTTGAGTTCAGGGAGACGCAGGAAAGTAAGTACCGTAAGAATGCAGCAGTGCAGATCGCTCAGGAAGTGGAAAATGTAATCCGTCATGCGAAATTAAACAGTAAGAATGAAGAGCCGGCTCAGTCTGAAGAAGCAGGAACAGCAGAGAAGAAAGCAGAGAAAAAGACTGATAAGGGACAGCAGGAAAAGAAGGACAAAAAAGCTGCATTTGCAGACCGCAAAGACAACAGGAAGGGAGATTTCCGGGGTGGATTCAGAAGGGACAGCAATCCGGATGTTATCTATGGAAGAGATTTCGAAGGAGAGCCTGTTGCACTTGAGACGATTACCGGTGAGATGGGTGAGGTGATCGTCCGCGGACAGGTTATGGAGGTTGAAGCCAGAGAAATCCGTAATGAAAAAACAATTCTTATCTTCCCGATCACAGACTTTACGGACAGTATTGTTGTGAAGATGTTTTTGCGCAATGAACAGGTGCCGGAAGTGACAGAACATGTAAAGAAGGGGGCTTTTCTGAAGTTTCGCGGTGTGACAACAGTAGACCGTTTTGACAGTGAACTGACTATTGCATCCATAGCCGGGATTAAGAAAATTGCCAATTTTACAACTGCTAGAGTAGATACCAGCCCACAGAAAAGAGTAGAGCTTCACTGTCATACAAAGATGAGCGATATGGATGGGGTTACGGATGCCAAATCTCTGGTGAAACGTGCTTATGAGTGGGGACATCCTGCCATTGCCATTACAGACCATGGGGTTGTACAGGCGTTTCCGGAGGCAAATCACTGTTTCGATGCCTGGGGCGGATGTGTGCCGAAGGATTCTGATTTTAAGGTTCTTTATGGAATGGAAGGCTATCTGGTAGATGATTTAAAAGGTATGGTGACCAATGGAAAAGGTCAGAAGCTGAACGGTAGATTTGTGGTCTTTGATATTGAGACAACAGGTTTTTCTTCGCTGACCTGTCAGATCATAGAGATTGGCGCCGTACTGGTAGAAAATGGTGAGATTACGGACCGTTTTTCCACATTTGTAAATCCAAAGGTACCGATTCCTTTTCGCATTGAACAGCTGACCAGTATCAATGACAGTATGGTCATGGATGCCCCGACTATCGAAGAAGTGCTTCCGAAATTCCTTGAATTCAGCAAGGATGCGGTTATGGTTGCACACAATGCGGACTTTGATATGGGATTTATTATGAAAAACTGTGACAGACTGGGAATCGCACATGATTTTACTTATGTAGATACGGTCGGTATGGCCCGTTTCCTGCTTCCTGCATTGAACAGATTTAAGCTGGATACGGTAGCAAAAGCAGTTGGGGTTTCACTGGAAAATCATCACCGGGCAGTAGATGATGCCGCATGTACTGCAGAGATTTTTGTGAAGTTTGTAAAGATGCTGGAAGAGCGTGATATCCGGGATGTGGATATGCTGAATGAGCAGGGAGCTGTTTCTGTAAATACTATCAGGAAACTGCCGACCTACCATGTGATCATTTTTGCCAGAAATGAGACAGGGCGCATTAATCTGTATAAATTAGTGAGTCAGTCGCACCTGAAGTATTATCACAGACGTCCACGTGTTCCCAAAAGTGTGCTGGAGCAGTACAGAGACGGACTTCTGGTGGGAAGTGCCTGTGAAGCAGGGGAACTGTATCAGGCAATTCTGAGAAATGCACCGGATACTGAGATAGCCAGACTGGTAAATTTCTATGATTATCTGGAGATCCAGCCTGTTGGAAATAACAGATTTATGATAGCAGATGATAAGCATGATATGATCAGTTCCGAAGAAGACCTGAAGGAGATAAACAGGAAGATCGTTAAGCTTGGAGAGCAGTTTAAGAAACCGGTAGTTGCAACCTGTGATGTGCATTTCATGGATCCACAGGATGAGATTTACAGAAGGATCATTATGGCCGGAAACGGATTCTCAGATGCAGATGAGCAGGCACCGCTGTATTTACGTACCACAGAGGAAATGCTGGAAGAATTTGCCTATCTGGGAAGCGAGAAAGCAGAAGAAGTTGTCATTACAAATACAAATAAGATCGCAGATATGATTGAGAAGATATCACCTATTCATCCGGACAAATTCCCGCCGGTCATTGAGAATTCCGACCAGGATCTGAAGAATATCTGTTTTACAAAAGCGCATGAAATGTATGGAGATCCATTGCCGGAGATTGTGGAAAGCAGGCTTGACAGGGAACTGAATTCAATCATTTCCAATGGGTATGCCGTAATGTATATCATTGCACAGAAGCTTGTATGGAAGTCAAATGAAGATGGTTATCTGGTAGGTTCGCGAGGTTCTGTAGGATCTTCTCTGGCAGCTACCATGTCCGGTATCACAGAGGTAAATCCTCTGCCGCCGCATTATCTCTGTCCTAATCCGGACTGCAAATACAGTGATTTTGATTCACCGGAAGTAAAGCAGTATGCAGGTATGGCGGGATGTGATATGCCGGATAAGATCTGTCCGAAATGTGGAACCAGGATGAAAAAGGAAGGGTTTGACATTCCTTTTGAGACATTCCTTGGATTCAAGGGAGATAAGGAACCGGACATTGACCTTAACTTTTCAGGTGAGTATCAGGCGAATGCACACAGATATACAGAGGTTATTTTCGGTAAGGGGCAGACATTCAAGGCAGGGACTATCGGTACGCTTGCGGAGAAAACTGCATTTGGTTATGTGAAGAATTATTTTGAAGAGCGTGGTGTGCATAAACGTTACTGTGAGATCAACCGCATCGTACAGGGATGTACAGGCGTGCGGCGTACAACAGGACAGCATCCGGGAGGCATTATCGTACTTCCTGTAGGTGAGGAGATTGAGAAATTTACTCCTGTCCAACACCCTGCGAATGATGTGAACAGTGACATTATCACCACACATTTTGATTACCATTCTATTGACGGAAACCTGCTGAAGCTTGATATACTTGGACACGATGATCCCACTATGATCCGAATGCTGGAGGATTTAACGGGAATCAGTGCCAGGGATGTCCCCCTGGATCAGAGGGATGTCATGTCATTGTTTGCAAGTACAAAGGCTTTGAAAATTGAACCGGAAGATATTGGCGGATGTAAGCTCGGATGTCTGGGAATCCCGGAATTTGGTACAGATTTCGCCATGCAGATGCTTATTGACACCAAGCCGAAATACTTCTCTGACCTGATCCGTATTGCAGGGCTTTCTCATGGTACGGATGTATGGCTGGGCAATGCCCAGGTGCTGATCCAGGAGGGTAAGGCAACCATTTCCACAGCTATCTGTACCCGAGACGATATTATGATCTACCTTATCGGAAAAGGAGTGGAAAGTGGCCTTGCGTTTACGATCATGGAGAGTGTCCGTAAGGGAAAAGGTCTTCGTGATGAGTGGATCGAGACCATGAAAGAGCATGGAGTTCCGGACTGGTATATCTGGTCCTGTAAGCTGATCAAGTATATGTTCCCGAAGGCCCACGCAGCAGCATACGTTATGATGGCGTACAGAATTGCGTGGTATAAGGTGTTTCAGCCACTGGCATACTATGCGGCATATTTCAGTATCCGCGCCACAGCGTTCTCCTATGAGATGATGTGTATGGGAAAGGAACGCCTGGAGTATTATATGGCAGAAATTCGCAAAAAAGGTGATTCAGCATCTAAAAAAGAACTGGATACCCTGAAGGATATGCGTATTGTACAGGAAATGTACGCACGTGGATTTGAATTTGTACCGATTGATCTTTATACTGCCAAGGCACAGAGATTTCAGATCGTGGATGGGAAACTGATGCCGTCACTTGCAACTATTGACGGACTGGGAGATAAGGCGGCAGATGCAGTGGTTGATGCTGCAAAACAGGGAAAATTCTTGTCAAAAGACGACTTCCGCGACAGAACAAAGGTCAGCAAAACGGTTATTGATCTGATGGATGATCTGAAATTATTCGGAGATATCCCGCAGTCGAACCAGATGTCATTATTTGACTTTACAGGATGAGCATAAATTCTGTGACCGCAAAGTGTGTTGCAGGGCATGGTGCAGACAGCAACATAAAATGCCCTGACATCATAATATATGATAACAGGAGATGGATATGAAGAAAGACGAACTTAGATATTTACAGAGACTTGCAGAAATTTATCCTACAATCGGAAAGGCATCTACGGAGATTATCAATCTTCAGTCAATCCTGAATCTGCCGAAGGGAACGGAACACTTTATGTCAGACCTTCATGGGGAGTATCAGGCGTTTTCACATGTGCTCAGAAATGGTTCCGGTGCAGTGAGGAAGAAGATTGATGATGTGTTTGGACATACATTAAGTAACAATGATAAGCGTTCTCTGGCAACTCTGATCTATTATCCGAAAGAGAAGATGGATCTTGTCAAAGATACAGAAGAAGACATGGAAAACTGGTATAAGATCACTCTCTACCGTCTTATTGAAATCTGTAAGACAACAGCCTCCAAATATACCAGATCCAAAGTACGAAAAGCTCTTCCCGCAGATTATGCCTATGTGATTGAAGAACTGATCACAGAGAAAGCGGAGGTTCTCGACAAAGAGGCATATTATGATTCCATTGTAAATACGATCATTGAGATCGGCAGTGCGGAGAATTTTATCATTGCGCTTGCAGAACTGATCCAGCGTCTGGTCGTGGATCATTTACATATTCTGGGGGATATTTATGACAGAGGTCCTGCTCCACATTTCATTATGGATCGCCTGATGCAGTATCACTCCCTGGATATTCAGTGGGGAAACCATGATGTTGTCTGGATGGGGGCCGCTGCCGGCAGCCCATTGTGCATTATGACGGTGCTGAAAACAACGCTGGCCTACAACAACCTTGACACGCTGGAGGGCGGCTACGGCATCAGCCTGCGCCAGCTCGAGCGCTTTGCCCAGAGCACATACGCCGACTCCGATGTGTCGCGCTGGATTCCCCACGCCGACCCGCGCACGGCGGCCGGTGATTTGACCGCAGCCGCCCAAATGCACAAGGCCGTGACCGTGATGATGCTCAAGCTTGAGGCGCAGGTCATCGCCCGCAACCCGGATTTCGATCTGCAGGGCCGCGACTTTTTGAACCATATTGATTTTGCAGCAGGCACGGTGGACTACCACGGCACCGTCTATCCCCTGCTGGACTGCGACTTTCCGACTATGGACCCCGCCGCGCCGACC
>OHZE01000255.1_pt1 | contig 19007 bp, 9 predicted proteins | sample 1580371 | NCBI WGS metagenome assembly OHZE01 (sample SAMEA3882527, study PRJEB24775) | human gut metagenome | biome: human-associated habitat; feature: intestine environment; material: feces | place: Netherlands | collected 2009/2010
GGAACCGTATTCTCTGTATGCCGCCATTGGGTACTCCTTATGATGAAGACGGCAATCTGGTAGACTACCCGTTGGGAGACGGCAACATGAATCCGCTGGCCGATATGGGAGAAGACCAATATGTAAATAATGTAAAGACATTGAGCGTAGCCCCACAGATTTATGTAGAATTGACCCCGTTAAAGGGACTTTCATTCAAGAGTCTGCTTGGCGGATATTTCCGGAATATGAAAGAAAGTAAGTATACCGGCACAAAATCATATCAGGGACTGGAAAGCGGGCTAGTGCAAGCCACTATCCCCAACACCTTCACTTATAATTATAAATGGCAGAATATCCTGACATATAACTTCAAAATAAAAGAGGATCACGATTTCACAATAACCGGAGTCACTGAATGGTCAAAAGACCAAAAAGAAAAAGCGACCGCCACTGCCAACAAATTTGATACGGATTCTTATCTATACCATAATTTAGGTGCTGCAACCGGTACACCCACAGTTTCTTCTTCTTATGTAGGTAGCCAAAAAATGTCCTATGTCGCCCGTATCAACTATAGCTATAAAGGACGTTACCTATTGACATTAAGCAGCCGCTGGGACGGTTCATCCATCTTGGCAGATGGAAACAAGTGGGATATGTTCCCCGCAGGAGCTATTGCCTGGCGCATCAGTGATGAACCCTTCATGCAGAATGTAAAAGCTGTTTCCAATCTGAAATTACGCGCCAGTTACGGTGTCACCGGTAATGCCGGTGCTTCAGAATACGCCACATTAGATTACAGCCGCACAGGCATTATCGGATTTCAAGATGTAGGAGTCCCTTATAGCGGTTATTCCCAATCCATCGCCAACAAGAGTCTGGGATGGGAAAAATCTTATATGACAGATTTGGGATTCGACTTGGGATTATTCAGTGACAGACTGAACGTGGCGTTCGACTGGTATCGGACAGACACCAAAGATATTTTATTCGAGAAAAACCTGCCCTATGCAACGGGAGGTTACGGCTCCTCTCCTTTCAAAATATGGTCTAATGTAGGCGAAACACGCAATACAGGTGTGGAATTAAGCATTACCAGCCGTAACTTTGTCGGACCTGAATTCCAATGGAGCACCACACTGGCATTCTCAACCAACAAAGAAGAAGTGATAAAAACAACCAGCGAAGGCCCGCTTCAGTTCGGAGACTACTACCTGATTCCCGGTGAGGCAATCAAGACTTATTACGGATACAAGTATGCCGGAATATGGGGTACAGCCGAAGCAGAAGAAGCAGCCAAATACAGTCAGAAACCCGGACAAGTTCATATTGCAGAAAATGGTACTCCCGATTACAAGCTGAATGCGGATGACTATTATGTTCTAGGAAGCGCCACACCGAAATGGTCGGGCAGTTTACTTAATAATTTTAATTATAAGAATTTCGACCTGAGCATTTTGTTGATTGCCCGGTGGGACTGGACAATCCCTTACGGTCTGACCGGATGGTATCGTACAGACGGTCTGACGCCTTCACCTACCGTATGTGACTACTGGACTCCTGAAAATCAAAGTGCCCGCTATCCTCGTCCGGATGCAAGTATTACAAACGGACAGGACCCGTATCAACAATGGGCTAACTATTTTGACGGTTCTTATCTGAAAGTAAAAACCATTTCACTGGGCTACACATTCCCCAAGAAATGGTTGAATGCTGTAAAAATTGACAGAATGCGTGTATACTTTACTGCAAACAATCCGTTTATTTTTACAAAATGTGACTATTTGAAAAACTACGACCCCGAAAAGGGAGGAAATGATGACGACGCACCGTTGTCTAAACAATATGTATTTGGCGTTAATATCTCATTCTAAAAACTTATACAGATGAAAAAACATAAATTACTCTCTATATCAGCCGTAATCATGATGTTGTCTGCCTACGGTTGCAGCCTGGATGAATTTAATCCCTCCGGCATCTCCACAGAACAAGAATGGTCTACCCCGGCAGGCTATGAAAAGAAAGTGAACGACTGTTACTTTGACCTGGTCCGCATAGTTTATGGTCAGGCAGAAGACACCTATCTAATGGTTGCAGAAGGTGGAACAGACATTTGGCAAGATACGAATCCCGATGGTACCAACGGTAACTGGAGCAAACTACTCCGTTATGAAGATTACGGTGCTTCCAACGGTATGTTGAATGAAGGATATGCGGGTTTCTATGGTATATTGAGTGCATGTAATGCAGCTGTCCATTATGCCGACAAAGTGGAAGGGCTAAGCGAAACAAGAATCAACGAGTTGGTCAGCGAAGCAAGATTTATCCGTGCCCATGCCTTATATAATATTGTAGAGCAATGGGGAGGCAAATACCTGCCATTGGAGCCTATGAACAGTCCTATTTCCGTTCTTCCTTGCAGTTCGGTTAATGATTTTTATAAAGTAATTCTGGAAGATCTGGAAAAATCTTCCTATCACACAGGAAGTAAAAGGACACGTGACACGTGCAGCCGCTTATCATTTATATGCCAAAGCCTGCCTCACTTTCTCCACCTATACAGACGGTCTGGGTAATACCACCGCCCTGACGGACAGCGAAAGCAAAACCTATTTGGAAAAAGCAAAGGCGGCGGCAGATTACCTGATTCAGAACGCCGGTTCGTTGGGAGTCAAGCTTTATGATGATGTAGAAGCTGTTTTTGATGAGAACAACAATAAAAACAACGAAGAAGCACTTTTCATTGTCTGCCACTCTACCATTACGGCTTATAATCCTCGTGGAAACTATTTCAACCGTGTATGGAAACACTCCGAAGCATACAATAACAATACCTCAGGCATCTATCTTTCGGGCATGACACCCAGTTACGCTACGAACATCAACGGATACGAAGTTCCCAAACTGGCAAAAGGTAACTGCTATATGGAACCCAGCAAGTATATGCTTGATTTATATGGAGAGAAAGACGGCCGCTATAAAGCCTTCTTCAAAGACACTTATTATGTGAATAACGCTACGAACAGTACCAAGAACGGATATACGTGGAACGAGGCCGATGCACAAAGATACGGTCTATCCACCAGCAGGGTCGGTAATTCTGCCTATGATATCACTTTAGGAGATACGGCTGTCTATTTATCTCGTAAGACCTATACACAAGCCGAAAGAAACGCTTGCCGCTATGCCATTTTCAACTTGGAAGACAACTATGCCGACACAAAAAGTCCTCTGAAGTTTTTCCCAAGTCTGAAGAAAGCAGATTGTCCTAGCCTATATGCCGGTTCAAATGCCTCCAAACCTTATTCCTCAGCAGACTGTATTGTCTACCGTTTAGGAGAAACCTACCTGATATCAGCCGAAATTGACTGGAGATTAGGCAACAACCAAAGTGCTGCCGAAAGACTGAACACACTTCGGAACCGTGCCTGTAAAGGACATGACCATAGTATGGATATCACAGCTTCGGAAGTTACCCAGGATTTCTTGCTGGACGAGTATGCACGCGAAATGATTGGTGAATGGAACCGCTGGATGACCTTGAAGAGATTCCGTGCTTTCGAAAGCCGTATCACAAAAGCTAATCCGCAAATCACAAAATTCGATAAGAACATTCACTATTTGCGCCCCATTCCCACAGCCGAATTATTGTTGATTGATAACGCTAATGAATATCAGAATCCGGGATATTAACCGGTATGACAAATATAAAAAATAAAAAGACAGCTTGGATAGAATTCACTATCCAAGCTGCTTTTTTAAGAGAGATACTTCACTCACTGAACCATCCCCCTTCTGACCTTAAATTATTCACAAAAGGGCTACCGCAAATAAGTAAACAATAATTATCAGCCCTCTTTCTTTTTGAACGAACCTATGTTACTTAAAATTCAAATATTGCCGGTTTCCTGATACTCCATGCTGCTTTGCAGGACAGAAACGGAAGGAGAACGACATACGTTCAGCCGGAATCAAATAAGGCTGATGAGGATAAGCCCCCCAACTGGTATCACCACCCACTCCCATCTGTTTCAGGTCAATGTTCCATGTCACCATATCCTTGAACTGGATATCGGATAAATGACGCTGCGATTTACGAAGGCCCGGCTCATCTAAATCTTCTGTAGGGAACAGATAAGCACTGGTGCTGACATAAGGCTGTCCGACAACCATCAATCCCTGTCCGGCGGTATCTGTCAGGCTCATCCAACGGACTTCAGTCTTATTACCGTTTTCCTGCGGACGGTCATACGGGAAATACTGATCGGCCACACTTCCCTTGTACAGACCTACATAAGAAGAAGTATTCCGGTCTATATAATTCTCATGAGGACCACGTCCCAGCCATTCCATCTGACTAAACTGCTTGTTCAGTGTAATACTAACCCCCATCCGGGGCAATAAAGGCAATGTATCGTTACCCGGAATGAAAGTACAGTTCACATCCAAATACCCTTTTCCCGAAAAATGATAGGCAACGATAAAATCAGACTCTCCTACAGGCAACTTATAATGAGAAACAACCTCATAAGCTTCTTTACCCAACGCCTTTTGTTTCATGGACAACAGTTTTGCCTGACGCCCCGCATCACGCCACGGACGCAAGGTTTTATTCATGCCATTTCCCATATCATTATCCGTCACAGGACGCCAGAAATTAGGACGTAAAGCTTCTTTTATCAGCTCCGTACTTCCCTCTTTATAAGAAGTCAAGGCACCGGTTTCCTTATCAAAACCTACGCTCAGATTACCGGCTGTAAGTGTCAACAACGAAGCCGCATCATCTGCTACCACCGATGAAGACTGAACCTCAGCAACAAACGGCTGATAAAATGGAAGACTCACCTGGGCATCAGCCAGTTTTGTTCCGGCTTTCAGCAGACCATCCTCATTTTTCAAACTGGCATAGAAATTCAAGAAATACTCCACACCGGGTTTTACCTGTATGGCTGGAAAAGAAGTCTTGAACTTACCCGTCTGCTGAGGAGCCAGGGATACATTATCAATAGTTCCGGTAGCCAGAAGTTCACCATTCCCCTCCAGCTTCCAAGTAAAATTGAAATCACTTAAATCCGTAAAGAAGAACTTGTTACGTAACTCTACCCATCCCTCATGATAATCCAATAAAGAGAATGCTATATTTTGATATACTTTTTTCACTTCATGGATATGCGGCTTCAAGGTACGGTCGGCGGCAATCAGACCGTTCATACAGAAATTGGCAGAACTTGGAGTACCTTTCGGAGCCAGGTCACCTCCGTATGCCCAATAGAATTTTCCATCCGGCGTCTTTGCATACAAGCCCTGATCTACCCAGTCCCAGATATGTCCGCCCTGTAAAGAGGGATATTTCTCTATCACATCCCAATAATCCTGAAGATTTCCTTCACTGTTGCCCATAGCATGGGCATATTCACATAGAATCAGCGGTTTGGTCGGAAGATAGAGAGAATGATTGATCAATACATCTATCTTTTTATACATTGGACAGAAAATATCGGTATAAGGTCCCTTTATTCCGTCTTCCGAATGCACGGGACGCTGTGAACGGTCATTGGCATGTACCCATTTATAGGTAGCCGCGAAGTTACATCCCTCACCGGTTTCATTACCCAATGACCAGATAATGACACAAGGATGGTTTTTGTCACGCTCGAACATACGTTCCGTGCGGTCTATGAAAGCTTTCTCCCATTCGGGCTGGTTAGCTAGGCATTGATCGGGCTTATATCCCATGCCATGGCTCTCGATATTGGCCTCATCAACCACATACATACCATAAATATCACATAATTCATACCAGCGGGGATCGTTGGGATAATGAGAGGTTCGTACACTGTTGATATTATTCTCTTTCATCAATTGAATATCACGCAGCATGGATGCCTCATCTACCACATGACCGTTATAAGGATCGTGTTCGTGTCGGTTTACTCCTTTTATATAGACCGGTTTACCATTTACCAGCAATTGAGCATGTTTGATTTCGGATTTACGGAAACCTATGTATTGGGAAATATATTGTTCCGGTTTGCCATTTACACGCAAAGCAATCAGCAATCTATACAGATTTGGTTTCTCCGCACTCCATAACAAAGGTTCTCTCACTTCCTTTTTAAAATGAAGTTCCCGACCGGCAGCATTCCAACGCTTACGCTCATTGTAGATACTTTTGCCTGCTTTGTCCAACAGGCTTACTTCCACTTCAGCCCCTTTTATTTTACCTTCTCCTGCTTTGCCCAACTCTACAAAAAGATGAAAGTCAGCATTCTTGTATTCCCCGTCAAGATCGGTAACCACTTCATAGTCGCGCACATGAGTTTCAGACCGGGCATACACATAAACATCACGCTGTATGCCGGCAAAACGCCAGTAATCCTGATCTTCCAGATAGTATCCGTCACTGAACTTGAAAACCTGTACGGCTATTTCATTCTCCCCTTGTTTTACATACGGCGTAATATCAAACTCCGAAGGTGTTTTGGAATCCTGAGAGTAACCTACTTTTTCACCATTCACCCACACATAAAAAGCAGAAGCCACTCCTCCGAAATAAAGAATAATCTGGCGTTTATTCCAATGGGCAGGAATAGTAAAAGTACGTCTATAAGAGCCAACCGGGCTGTTTTCCACTGCAATCAATGGTGGATTCTTCTTTATACCATACCCACTGCCTACATAAAAAGGATAGCCGAACCCTTGAAGTTCCCAATTGGAAGGAACTTTAATATCATCCCAACCTGAAACATCATATCCTTTTTGGAAGAAGTCCATCGGTCGTTCATCCGAACGGGGTACAAAATGAAATTTCCATGTTCCGTTCAAGGATTGGAAGTAAGGAGATTGTGATTTATCACCCTGCAATGCCAATTCTTTAGTGGGGTATCCCATAAAATTAGCCGCCGAAGGCAGACGATTGATATGAAGCACATCAAAATTCTCCCAATCATTATCCGAACGGGGGTATTTGTTTCTACGCACTTCTACATTGTCTGTGCTTGTTTCATTAGCGCTCCTGTTTACCGGAGCACCGTCATATTGGGATTGTGCCATACCTGCCAACGACAAAGATATGGCAATCCCTGTCAATATAGAACGAATTTTCATCATAAATATATCTTTTAATAAATTCGGAGTATCCGCATACTGATTTTTACTTCCACTATCATTGATCCAACAACAATCGCAAAATCAAAGCAGAAGACCAACCAAAGTTGGGTGCATTCAACACTTCACCTGTCAGTGGATTGTAGTTTTCATGAATCGGTCCGTCGGTCATCAGTCCTTGAGCATGTGCCATGAACTTGCGAGTCAGCAAGTCGGCTTCCTCCACATATCCGTAGCGCTTCAATCCGGTTATACCAAAATATACCTGGTTAAACCAAACCGGACCACGCCAATAACCGAAAGTAGGACGCAATGCAGGATGACTTACATCAAGAGTACCTAGCGGCAGGTAAGAGTTGAAATGTTTTTCATCCATCATGATGTTCTTCACACTCTCGGCTTGTTCCGGGGTAGCAATACCTGCCCACAAAGGCAACCACCCCTCAGCCCCCATCACCTTGACAGGTGTACGGTCATTCAAACGAATATCATAAAAGAAACCACTCTCGCTGTCATACATTTTAGTCTGTACATACAGCTTGATTACCTCAGCCTCCTTAGCCAACTGTTCAGAAAGCTCCTGCTTTCCCAAGATAGAAGCCATTTCCGAAAGTGTCAGTTTATCTACATAAAGGAAGGAATTCAAACAAATATTCTCCTGATCCATCGACCAAGCTTTCTCCATCTCATTCTTTAGCATCCGGGTGTCATCAAAACGCACACCGTTATCCATGCCGCTCTCCCAAGCCGCCGCAATCAGTGTACCATCAGTAGAACCATATTCGCAAATGCCATTGTGATCGTGGTCACGCTCAGCATACCACCATTGATGGAACTTATACAATTTATCAAATATTTCGTCCAAGAACGCTTTGTCTCCTGTAACCTTATAGACATTCATGGCTCCCCATGATGCTACAGGAGGTTTGGAGTCGCGCCAATTGTTACGTGCCTTATTATAACCGATAAAATCAGGAACCATACCATTCTCTGCCTGATAATCGAACAAAGAAAGCATTTCACTCTTGGCCCCTTCGGGATTATAGTACACATTACCCGATGCAATTTGCCAAGCATCCCACGACCAACATCCACCGATGAATCCTGTATAGGAAGGGAAACTACAACCATGGAAGATATCACCGGCAGGAGTACGCCAATTGGAGTTCAACGTCATCAATGCTTTCACAGCAATGTTCCTGTAAGCGTTTTCTTTCATATAAGGACTGTCGGCAGACAGTATCCGTTGAAGCCCCTGATTCCAACGCTGCGCATTCTCGGCAAAACATTGATCAAAAGGTATGGATTTTATTGCAACATACTCCTTATCTGCCTCTTCGCCTTTCAAGGTCAGTGTCTGGCTGTATTCCGAAGTATAACTTTTGCCGGATTGCAGCAAATAGTCACTCTTCTCAACAACTTGCAAACTGTCGTTCCCCACAGTCATCACTTCATCGGCTGTATGGAAAAGCACGGTAGCCGTCACCTCGTCTACCGGCGGTTCGTTACGCAATGTGATAATCTGGCGATTGGTTCCCCAACGGCGACCGTAGAACGGATAATGGAACCGAACGCCCTTATCCACCTTAGTGGCAGTAGTATTCTCTTCAAAAACACCGCCACTCCAAGTCAGCGACACATTCAAAGGTGTGTCACTAAGATTTGTAATAACAGAACGTACAAAAGCAGTGCGTGAAGTGGCAAAACACAACTCAGTAGTGAATTCCAACCGCGCATCTTTAAAATGTTGTACCAACTTTCCAGGTAGATACTTGGCTGTCTGCATATTACGGACCAAGTCGTACTTTTCACCATTAACCACCAACGTAGGCTGTGCCAACGTTTGGGCAATCCATCCTCTTCCATGCATCGTCATAGGCCCGATGAAGGCACCCGCAAATGCCCTGCTTTGGTTTACTGGCAATGCATAGCCACTCCATGCACCCAGATCAGAGAACAAATTGAGATCCCCATCTACAGGTTGTTCCGGTACATTTTTCACATTCAACAAATTGGGAAAATCTTCCTGTGTCGTAAACAGGGACTTTTCCGGCTGTGTAGCGACCGGGGTACATGCCCCCAGCCAAAGAATGCTACACATTCCATATATAGGAAATAAATGTTTCATAAACGGTTCTTCCAAAATTATACAAACAAGATTACTTGCTATAGTTCGGATTCTGCTCCCAATCGGGATTCAACAGAAATTCACTATGAGGAATAGGAAACAACTGGTGCTTGGTATCTACATAATTCTCAACAAACGGTTTATTGTGAGCTTTCAGCGTTTCTTCTACAATACCCCAGCGAACCAAGTCATACCAGCGCGAACCTTCCAATGCCAGCTCGCAAGGACGTTCTTTGTCTTGCAGATGTTTCAAGACTTCGGCTTTACTCATGGTAAGCGGCAATGCCGGTACATTGACACGTGCACGAACCTTATTTATTATGTTAATGGCCTCTGTTGTTTCACCCTTGTCATTTAGACATTCTGCATAAAGCAACAATACATCGGCATAACGGATAACGGAAACATTAAAGAAACTATAGTCCCAATAATCACTCATACCCTCGGTATAAGTAACATATTTGTGCCAGAAGATTTCTCCTTCTTTGTGGTAATCCTTAAAGGATTTTCCATTCTTATAATAAAAGGGACGACACTCGGGATCGTCAAAAATAAGCGTATGAAGTGCACGGTCGCTAGACTTACCGTCTATAGTCTTATCAGCCAATAACGTCTGACACATCCAGTCCGTAGGATAAGCTTCTTCATATGCATCCAGCCCAGCCATAGGTCCCAAATGAACGGTAAACAAGTTATATTCATACTGTCCGCCTGAACGGTCTCCGGTAAACTGAATCTCAAAAAGAGACTCTTTATTGTTCTTGTGCATACCGTCAAAATTATCAGCCCAATTCTCCATCAAGCCAAAAAGACTTCCTTCTTTATCAATGATCTTCTTGAATTCAACTTCGGCTTTACTCAATTCTTTGCGGAACATATAGAACTTACCCAAAAGAGCCGCTGCCGTATAACGCGTGACACGTCCTTTTTCACTTTCCTCATAACTTTCGGGAAGGTCGCTCTGTACTTCTTTCAGTTCGGTCTCAATCAGACTTACCAGTTCTCCCGGATTGGCTTGTGGAGGATAGAACTCTTCATCCGTACCTGCCAATGCCTCCTTATAAATAGGAACTCTCTCGCCAAAATTCACATACAAACGATAATAAAAGTAAGCACGCAAAAAACGGGCTTCGGCTATGGACTGCTTCTTCAAGGCATTGAGTGATTCCGAGTCACCAGGTACAGTGGGAATGTTGGTCAAACATTGATTGGCATAATTAATACCTTTATACAAATTAGTCCACTCCGTCTTGACTACGGAGTTAGTGGGTTCCACATTGAATGATGAAATATTCATCCAACTCGTCACATCATCTCTGTGGGTAATCTCATCACTTCTGTATCCGTCTATTACTATGTAGCGTTCAAATGGTATCGCCCAAGATGCATTCGGCTGCAACGCTCCGTATACACTAGTCAATCCTTTCATAATATCCCCTTCACTTTTCCAGAAAATACCAGGTGATAAAGCATTGGGATTAGAGTCTTCATCCAAGAAATCTGTGCAAGAGGAAAAAGACATTCCGCTCAGAAGAGCTGCATATAATAATATGTTTTTGAATTTCATAATCTTCGTATTAAATTTAATTAGAAACCGAATTTAAGACCCATCATAAAGTCACGACTCAAAGGAATGGCTGCATAGTCATATCCCATCTGTCCGACTGAAGAACCGGTTGAAGGATCATATCCTTTGTAGTTGGTAATAGTGAACAAACGGGTAGCGCCTACATAAATACGCAGGTTACTCAAGCCCATTTTCTTACAATATTTAACCGGCAGATTATAACCTATCTGCAAGTTATTCAGACGCAGATAGTCACCATTCTCCACAAAACGGGTGGAAGTACGAGAGTTCTTATTAGGGTCACCAGACACGGCACGTGGAATATCAGTATCAGGATTTTCAGGTGTCCAAGCATTCAAGGCATTCTTACCATAGTTGAACACATGGTCCATACGCTCCAACTGATATTTAGTATAGTTATAACGCTTAGCACCAAAGTCACCGTAGAAATTGGCTACCAAGTCAAAGTCTTTATAAGCCAAGTTAATGTTGAATCCCAATGACACCTTCGGTGTACCACTACCCACTTTCACGCGGTCGTTTGTATCAAGCATACCATCTCCATTCTGATCTATGAAACGGATATCACCCGGCTTAGCCACAGGCTGCAGAGGCTGCCAGTTGCCGTTTTGATCCTTATAGCCATGAGCTGTGTTCCATTCGTCCACTTCTGCTTGATTTTGGAAGATTCCGGCAGTTTGATATACCCAGAATTCACCGATTTCACCACCTACATAAGTACGCAAAGCACCGTATTCATAGAGATAGTCAGGATTGGCCATAGATTTCAACACACTTTTATAATGAGATAAATTCAAATCCAAATCATACTTCAATCCTCCGGCTTTGCCATGATAAATGGCTTGCATTTCAAAACCGGTTGTGCGCAACTTACCATCGTTCACCAAGATAGAAGAATTATAGCCGGTAGCTAAACTGATGTTACGGCTAGAAAGCATATCCCTGGTGTTCTTAATATAAGCTTCCGCAGAAAGCTCCAGTTTATTGTTCCATAAACTAATGTCTACACCGATATTCTTATACACCGTCGTTTCCCACTTGATGTTACTGGATGGAAAAGCTGTAATGGCATATCCCATGGAAGTTTCACGACCATCAAAAGGATAGTTCAATGCATGGGTATTGTAGCTCAAAGTAGGAATATATCGATAAAGACCTATGTTCTGATTACCCAAAGCACCGTAGCTCAAACGGAGTTTAAACATGGAAACAGTTTCTTTCAAATTTTCCCAAAATGGTTCATTAGCAATGTTCCAACCCAATGATACAGAAGGGAAGAACCCCCACTTGTTACCTTTAGCAAAACGTGAAGAGCCATCATAACGGAAAGAAGCCATAATCATATAACGCATCATGTAGTTGTAGTTCACACGGCCAAAGAGAGAACGGAGGGCACTGCGGGTCTTGGTACCACCTACAGAATAGTTACTTTTAGCATGTCCCATCAAGCTCATACTGTTATTCTCAAAATCAGAACCGGAAGCACTAAGGTCTTCATACTTATTTTCTTCCTGAGAAAGTCCCAATAAAAGAGAAAGATTGTGTATTTCAGCAATGGTCTTGTCATAATTAGCTGTCAATTCCAACAAATCGTTGGTTGTCTGCGAACGTGATTCAGATAAACTAGCCATCGTGTTTCGTTTGGCCGCCCCAATCTCATAGGTAGGTGTAAAAAGACGAGATTTGCTAAAGTACATATTACGGCTGGCATTGAATTTCACGATAAGCCCTTTAATCGGCTCGTACTGCAAATAGCCGGAAGCTGCGATATAATCGGTAGAGCTTGTATTATCAATCAATTTATTAAAAGCAACCTGATTACCGGCATCAGACATACCCATACCAGAGATGGCACCACCATAACCACCATCGTTGTTCTCATCATAAAGGAACGCTAACGGCTCCATATTCGTCACCTGATAAATGGAAGAGAAACCCGAATTGGATTCCAAATCGGCCGACCAACGGCTATAGCTTACAGATTCACCCATTTTAAACTTACCACGGGTAACATCAGAGTTTAAACGGAAACCGAACTTTTCATCTCCGGTAGCAATAGTCACACCGTCCGTCTTACTATAGAAAGCAGAAAGAGACACATTGGAATTAGCACTACCTGCCGTATAACCAATGTTATATTTTTGTGTAAAACCACGTTGATAATACTCTTTCTGCCAATCAGTATCAGCAAACTGAGTCGGGTCTCTCTCGTACTCGCTGATATATTTAGGCCAGCGGCTTTCATCCGTACCTGCATTTGTTAATGCCATCTTACGTACTTTAATAAACTCAGCTGAATTACAAACTTCCAGACGCTTCGGCATGGCACTCAACCCCCAATAACCGGAAAAAGTAATCTTCGGAGCTGAATTCATCGTACCACGATGTGTTTCAATCAAAATAACACCAGCTGCCGAACGTGAACCATAGATAGCGGCAGTAGCAGCATCTTTCAATACGGAAATCGATTTAATATCTTCAGGATTAAGATAAGACATATTACCCGGAACACCATCGATAATCACTAGTGGACCGTTACTTTCACTGTTCTCGCCATCATCATCTTTCCAAGAAGTCACACCGCGTACCTGCAAAGTGGCAGAAGAACCGGCAGCACCACTGCCAAAGTTTACCGACAAACCCGGAGCCATACCTTGCAATGCCATCTCTGCATTTGCAGTAGGAATCTTAGACAGTTTATCACCCGATACTGATGTTACCGAACCTGAAACATCAGACTTTTTCTGTGTACCATAACCAATTACAACCACCTCATCCAATGTCTTGGTATCTTCTATTAATACAATTTTTATAGTAGACTGATTACCTATTTTCACGGTCTTTGTGGTATAACCTACATAAGAAACAATCAATTCAGTTCCCTTACCGATAGATAAAGTAAAACGACCATCCAAATCAGTAATCGTACCGTTTGTAGTACCTTTTTCCAATACACTGGCACCAATGATAGGTTCACCCTGCTCATCGGCTACAATACCGTTTATAGATTTCTGTTGTTTCACTGCTTCTACTTCGGGAGTTGCTTGCTTATATAATACAATATGACGATTTTCTATTTTATAATCGATACCTGATTTTGAAAATAACCGATCTAAAATCTGGTTAATCGTTTTATTTTCTACTTTAATGGATACTTTTCTATTGACATTGACTTGATTCAGATTATAGGTAAAATAGAAATTTCCTTTTTTCTCAATAGCATTAATCACGTCATGCACCGTAGTATTTTCCATGTCCAAAGACATCTTCACATTCTGTGAATAAGCGATGCCTGCCCAACACGGGACAGTTCCCAATAATAGAAAAAGAACAAAGAATTTCATAATTAACAATGTTTTTCGTAGCCATAGTGATTTTTGCTCACCCAATGGCGTGCATTTCATAATATTATCCATACATTTGTAATTGATTAGTTTGTAATAAATTATAAGGTTACTCATTAATCCGGGTCGAAAGATGGTGGTGCGTCTTCGACCCTTCATTTTTTGCAAAGGTTTTACTTCATAGGCATCCGTTGTTTTTCAAAGTTTCACATACTGTTATTTTTTATATAGGTATACCGTTTTCTTTTCAATTCTATAATCCACCCGTCTGGTTTCTTTCAACAATTCCATCGCCTGGGCTATGGTCAAGTCTTTCCTAAAATGGCAAGTGAAATATTCTTCAACCAGCGAACTATCCATAATCCTGATTTTCACATCATACCGACGTTCTATAACCTTTGCCATTTCTTTCAAAGTCTTATTGTCGAATCTCAGGTCACCAGTAGTCCAACTATCCACATTTGCCTGCGCCGAATTCCTTATTAACACCAAGCCATCACTAACGGTGTAATATACCTGGTCATTGGGCGACATTCTTTCCTTACTTCTGTCATCTAAGGTTGATACTTCTACCGAACCTTCTTTCAAAGTAATCCAACTCGGTTCATCCAAATAGGCTTTTGCATTAAATTTTGTACCCAACACCCTGATATTCAACATCGGCAATTTCACCGTAAACGGACATTTGGGATTATGTGCCACCTCAAAATAGCCCTCTCCTTCCAATGTGACCGTTCTATATTTTTCCGAGAACTTAGCCGGATAAGAAAAACGGCTCTCAGCGTTCAGCCAGACTGTTGTTCCGTCACTCAGCAATAAAGAAACCCGTTGGCCTTTCGGAACCACTACCGTATTGTATGCTTCCGGTTCCTCTTTCGTGATATAGAACAAGTTTGTCGCAAAAAGACAAACAGCAACCAACACAGCCGCATACTTCCACCATTCCCTGACGGTAAATCTCTGTATCGGTTTCTCTCTTTTCTCTATCTGCCCACTCAAGCCAAGTTGTCTGCTCAGTTGCCGATAAGCTTCATCCATACGTCCTTTATCCGAAAAACGCATTTCAGCTTTCAGTCCCCAGATTTGCTCCAGCTCAAATAAACGCTGACGGTTATCTTTCTCTTTCAACCACTCTAAAATCTCTTTTTCTTCGGTTGCAGTACAATGCTTATTGATATATCGAATTAAAATTTCGTCCTTCATTTACTTTCTTTATTGTCTTTCATTATTAAGACAATTAACCTAGAAGGAACTACGGGGTTAAAAAGAAAAAAAAATGCTTTTTTTGCATTTTATTTTTTACAGACTCCAGAAAAAGCCTGCATGAAGGTATTAACGAAGCAAAAACAACAGACAGAACAATACCTCCTTCAAATCCTCTCTCAAGAATTTTGTGGCTTTCTGTACATGTTCTTCCACCGTACGGGATGAAATATGCATAGCCTCCGCTATCTCTTTATAAGTCATCTCTTTAAAGTAAGACAATTCGAAAGCCTGACGACATTTAGGAGGTAATTTAGAGATGGAAGCTTTCAACAATTTCCGGATATCACGCTCAACCACCTCATTCCACAATTCGTTGGCGTCCGATCCTGCCAGCTGAAAGGCCATGCGTTCTTCCGCCAGACGTACCTCCTCCTATGCCCCAGCACAACAGCTTGGTGCTTCAGATAATTCAGGCAATTATTCTGTGTGCATTTATAAAGGAAAGAATGAATGGCATTGGGTATCAAAGCGGACTTCTGCTCCCAATACATGACAAAGACACTTTGTACAATATCTTCGGCAATATGTTCAGGCACAAAACGGCAAGCTACAGACATCAGACGAGGATAGAAAAGATTAAAAAGAAGACGAAACTCCGTCTCGTCTCCTTTTTGTACTTTATTTATATCTATAGAAATTGTTTGCATCTCCACATCCAATCCAAAGTTAACAGATACAAAGCTAATTTATTTTTCCAACTCCTGCAAACTTTCCATTTTCTTTGTTTCCAGGAACTCATAGATACCACAAAGATGTTCTTTTACCTTTTTATTCCCAAATTCATACACTTTCGTCACTAATCCGTCCAAAAAGTCACGATCATGAGATACAACAATCAATGTACCGTCAAAATCCATCAAAGCTTGTTTCAGGATATCTTTGGTTTTCATATCCAAGTGATTGGTAGGCTCATCTAAAATCAACAGATTCACCGGTTCTAACAATAGTTTGATCATGGCAAGACGAGTACGTTCTCCACCACTGAGCACTTTCACCTTCTTCATGGAAGCTTCGGGGCCGCCAAACATAAATGCACCCAGCAAGTCTCGTATTTTATTACGGATCTCCCCTTTCGCCACATCATCTATCGTTTGAAAGACCGTGAGGTTCTCGTCCAACAAAGAGGCTTGATTCTGAGCAAAATAACCAATCTGCACATTGTGTCCCAGCGTCAAAGTCCCTTCATGCTCTATCTCACGCATGATACATTTTACCAAAGTAGACTTACCTTCACCGTTCTTGCCCACAAAAGCCACTTTATCCCCTCTCTCGATGGTCAATGAGGCATTCTTGAAAACCACATGATCACCATAGGTCTTTCCTACCCCGTCCATAATGACCGGGTAATTTCCACTTCGCGGAGAAGGCGGGAATTTCAACCGCAATGCTGAGGTATCTTCTTCGTCCACTTCAACCAATTCTAATTTCTCAAGCATCTTCACACGGCTCTGCACTTGCAAAGTTTTGCTATAAGTTCCTTTGAACCGTTCTATGAAATCCTTGGTTTCCTGTATCATCTTCTGCTGCTCCTCATATTGCTTCATCTGTTGCTCGCGACGTTCTTTACGCAATATCAGATATTGGGAATAATTCACTTTATAATCATAGATACGTCCCATCGTTACTTCAATGGTACGGGTCGTGATATTATCTACAAATTTACGGTCGTGGCTGATGACAATTACCGCTTTGGCACTATTGACCAAGAAATCCTCCAACCACTGGATGGATTCAATATCAAGATGGTTGGTGGGCTCATCCAACAATAATACATCCGGATTCTGGAGCAATAATTTAGCTAACTCAATACGCATACGCCAGCCACCGCTGAAATCACTGGTAGGGCGATTGAAGTCCTCACGCATAAAACCAAGTCCCAGCAAAGCCTTTTCCACATCTTCTTCAAAATGAGTAAGATCAATGGAATAAAACTTCTCACTCATGGTAGAAACCTTCTCGATTAACTCCATATATGAATCACTTTCATAATCGGTACGTGTTTCAAGTTCCTTATTTATGGCTTCTATTTCTGCCTCCATAGCATGAAGATGCGCGAATGCCTGAGAAGCTTCCTCGAATACAGTACGCCCATCCTCTGTCATCAGATGCTGGGGAAGATAAGCTATCACACAATCCTTAGGAGCCGACACCTTTCCACGACTAGGTTGCCGCACACCAGCCAAGATCTTTAATAAGGTAGACTTGCCCGCACCATTTTTCCCCATCAAGGCAATACGGTCTTTCTCATTTATCTGAAAAGATATGTCACTAAACAAGGTGGTACCGCCAAACTCAACGGTCAATCCATCTACTGAAATCATATTTATTCTTTTAATCAGCAAGAGGGTGCGTCAAAAAAATGATTCAAGCTACCATTTTTTTGACACCCCCTCCTACAAGTTTTATACTTTTTACCAATATCAGCTTGCCAATATTAATATCAATAATTGGGCAGTCAGAATACGAAGGAACATGGACACCGGATACACAGTAGAATAACCTACCGCCGGAGCATTATTACCTGCTGTCTGATTAGAATACGCCAATGCGGGGGGATCTGTGTTACTACCTGCAATAAGCCCCATCAACATGAAATAATTCATCTTGTAATGCCAGCGTGCAACCGCTCCCATTATTAATAAAGGTATAACTGTAATAAGGAAACCACAACCCACATACAACAAACCATCTCCATCGACAACCGTATTCACAAAATTCGCACCAGCCTTTATCCCCACACTGGCAAGGAACAAAGCAATACCAATTTCACGCAACATCAAATTGGCACTCATAGTGGTATAAGTCACTAATTTCAATTTATATCCGAAACGACCTATCAAAATAGATACAATCAACGGACCACCGGCCAAACCCAATTTTACCGGAGTAGGAATACCTGGAAACGCAATAGGCAGACTACCAAAGAAAATACCCAGGAAAATACCCACAAAAATAGTCACGATATTAGGATGATCCAAACGTTTCAATGAGTTACCCATCAAATTGGCAACACGTTCCACCGCATCCTGAGGACCTACCACCATTACACGGTCACCTACCTGCAAGGTCAAGTTACGTGAAGCGAAAATATCCATACCTGAACGGTTGACACGGGTCACATTCACACCATACATACTACTGAAATGAAACTCACCCAATTGCTTACCATTCATTTTAGGTTGTGTAATCAAAATACGGCGGGATACCATCGGAGTATCCTGCTTTTCCCAATCCACTTCAATTTTAGGACCGATAAAAGCAATAATGGCTTCCGCATCGTCCTCTGCACAAACCACAAACAACTGATCACCAAGATGGAAGACAGTATCACGATTAGGAATACTGACATGACCGTTCTGCAATATACGTGAACAAACAAAGTCACGCCCCATGAAGTCTCTGACCTGAAGCAACGTTTTTCCTGCCAACGCCTCATTATGTACTTCCAGGTGCATCATACGAGGAGTCAGATGAGGATTTGCAGCTTCTTCTTTAGCGATATCCTCTTCCTCCTTTTTCAAATTAATCCGGCAAATGTAGCGGATAGCAATAATGGAACCAATGATACCCAGCACTCCCAACGGATAAGCGC